>SKDY01000297.1_pt1 | contig 43322 bp, 52 predicted proteins | sample 4826591 | NCBI WGS metagenome assembly SKDY01 (sample SAMN11008823, study PRJNA524170) | human gut metagenome | biome: Human fecal sample; material: Feces; isolation source: fecal sample from pouch patient p10, p22 | host: Homo sapiens | place: Israel: Tel-Aviv | collected 2016-06-15 | reverse complement strand
GCTTTACCAGCAGGAATTTGAAGTTTAACAACTTTTTCGACTTTTTTAGCCATTTATAAAATCCTCCTGTTGTGGTTTTGGCGGTAATTAAGATTTTTACCTCCCACAGATATGCTCAATAGCATACTCATTAATTATACATTATTTTAGAGAAAAGGCAAGGAATTTGCATCAAATATTTTCTAAAAAATACTTGATATGACAAGTTTTAGCTTAGTTTTTAAAAGCAAGTACTTTCAACTTTTTGATTCGGCTAAATTTCCTTTACTAGCTTGATCAAAAATTTAAAAGTATTTTTCAAGAAAAATCTTCTAATCATTTACTTCTTCAAACTTTCAGTATAAAATATAAGACATGATGATGTACAAAATATTTTCCTTTTCTTTTATCTTTTTAACACCTATTTTTGCCTATATTCTTGTTAAATTTTTCAATTTAAATCGTTTTGGGATTCTCTTTACTGACCTTGCTTTCCCGCTTTTTGCTTTTGAAATTGCTCTTGTAGTCAGTAAATTTTTAGATAGTAGTGTTTTCTTTTACTATTTAATCTGTTTATCTTTGCTGGCACTTACCTTAACCGCATTTTTCTTAAAGAGAAATCACTCATTTTCTTACCGTCGTTTTGGTAAATTTTTCTGGCGTTCAGGTTTTATCGTCACATTTATTTTTTACATTATTGTTTTAATTTTAGTTTTTACACTTGCATAATAAAAACGTTAACCTTCTGGCTAACGTTTTTTTATTATGCTTCTGGAGTTGGCTTGGTCATTAAGACTTTACGAGGTTTTGTTCCTTCTGCTGGTCCGATGACTCCTGCTGCTTCTAATTCATCCATCAAGCGAGTGGCACGATTAAATCCGACTGACAAACGACGTTGAAGCATTGAAGCACTGGCTTTTTGAGTTTCAAGAACCAAAGCTTTAGCATCTTCAAAGAGTGGGTCACCTTCTTGTGAGCCATCGCTTCCACCTGATTTCAAATCAGATTCAGAAACTTCTCCTGGATCAAAGCTATCATCATAATCAGCTTCCGCTTGATTTTTAATAAAGCCAACAATACGTTCGACATCATCGTCTGAAATAAATGAACCTTGCAAGCGGACTGGGTGGTTTTCATCAATTGGTTTAAAGAGCATATCTCCTCGACCAAGAAGTTTTTCAGCACCATTTTCATCCAGAATAGTACGACTATCTGTCCCAGATGATACGGCAAAAGCGACACGCGAAGGCACGTTTGCCTTAATCAATCCACTGATGACATCAACTGATGGGCGTTGTGTGGCAAGAATCATATGAATACCAGCCGCACGCGCTTTTTGTCCCAAACGGATAATAGCATCTTCTATTTCTTTACTGGCAACCATCATCAAATCAGCAAGCTCATCTACGATAACCACAATAAGTGGCAATGGAATTTGTTTTTGCTCTGACTGTGCGTTAAATTCTTCAACCTTAGCATTATAGCCTGCAATATTTCGCACTCCAAAATGGCTAAAGAGTTCGTAACGATTTTCCATTTCATCAACCACTTTTTGAAGCGCACGCGCTGCTTTTCGTGGATTTGTCACTACTGGAATCAATAGGTGTGGAATGTCATTATAAACAGATAACTCAACCATTTTAGGGTCAATCATCATGAATTTGACTTGCTCTGGACGAGCTTTCATCAAAATACTTGCAATAATACCGTTGACGGCAACTGATTTACCTGAACCCGTAGACCCTGCCACAAGCAAGTGTGGCATACGTGCAAGGTCAAAGGTGCGGGCTGTTCCGTTAACAGCTTTACCAAGCGGAACTTCAAGAAGTTTGTTGGGATCTGTGTCTGCTTGTTCCCAAAGCTCACGGAAAGTAACTGTGGCAATCTCTGAGTTTGGTACTTCAATACCTACTAAAGATTTACCTGGAATCGGTGCTTCAATACGAACGTCTTTTGCCGCAAGGGCTAGCGCTAAATCATCAGCCAAGTTTGAAATGCGGTTAACACGCACACCAACGGCTGGCTTGACTTCGTATTTTGTAACTGACGGACCGATTTCAGCTCGTTCAACCTTGACATCAATACCAAAACTATTAAAGGTATCCTCCAAGACTTTGATATTTCTACGAACGATATTTTTTTCTTTTGACTGATTCTTCGGCTTATCAGGTGCAAATAAATCAATGGTTGGAAGCTTATAAAGAAGATTGGCTTTCGCTGTAAAATCAACTTCTAGTGGTTCCCCATCATCTTCTTGATTAGTCATTTCTTGCTCAGCCGGTGTCACTTCTGGTTCAAGATTTTCTTCAGAAGATACTTCTTTCAAACCTTCTGGCACATGCTCATAAGCCAAAATTTCAGGTTCAACTGCAGGAGTTTCATCTGGGATATTGTCAAACAACGATACTTCATTGTCATCTGGATCATCTAAAATCTCACCAGTCTCTTGATCAACCGTCAACTGAGCCAAACGTTCTTCTTCAGCTTTTTGAGCTTTTTCTTGACGTTTTTGTTCAGCAAGTGCACGTTTTTCCTCACGTTTGACAAAACGTTTTTGCTTTCTGATTTCATGTTTAGCAGACCACTCTTGTGATTTTTCTTTGAAGAAATCAATCAAATCATAAACTTCCCACGGACTCATCAAAAAGAGTCCAAGAATGATGAAAAGTCCCCCAATCAAGAATGTGCCAACATTTGAAAAAAGAAAAGCTACTGGCTTGTAAAGAACAGCACCAAGCATACCGCCACCAACAAATTTAGTGACTTTGAACTTGACCAAATCGCTAAAAATCAAGTTAGCTGTTGTGGAGAATATTTCCTTACCACGAAAGGCTGATAGTGAAAAAAGGTAAGCATGCCATTCTAACAAGAGGCCAATCATAGTCACCACAAAACCGCCAACTAAACCAGTATTCTTATGAAACCACTTAAATCCAAGAAAATAGAGTAGGACTGCAACCATCAACACGTAAGCCAAACTTCCCACTGCTAATCTCACAAGATTGTAAACTGTTATCCCAAAGATTCCCAAGCGAGCCATCGCAAAGAAAAAAATAACCGCTGTCACAATGGCTAAAATAAAGCGTTCCAGTGCCTTTTGTCTTTTTATTTCTGTTTTTGTCGGCCGCCGTGTTTTACGACCTTTTCTTCTACTTTTTGATTTTGCCATATCCTTATTATAGCATTTTTTAAGCTTTTAGGTTATTAGCATAGATTTATGATAAAATGAAGTAGCTAAATAACTTCAATAAATTTATTGACACTTTGTCACCATAAGGATTTACTGATATGACAACTATTTGTTAATGAGGAGGTATCATGAAAAAACTATTGTCACTTGGTCTAACTGTCGTCTGCTTGGCTACTTTATCTGGTTGTGAAAACATGACCCGAGCCATTCGTGGAAATGATTATGTCGATGCTAAGACAGCAGCAAGTTCTTCTGCCGCGCAAGCCAGTGCCAGCGCATCATCATCAAAAGCATACCAAAAAGAAGTTAAAAAAGCTCTTCAAGCAGATGCATCTGCTTTTCCTCAATTATCAACAGAGGTTGCTCAAAATGAAGCTGAAGTCATCATGCATACCTCTAAAGGTGACATTACCATTAAACTCTTTCCAAAATATGCACCACTTACCGTGGAAAATTTCCTAACTCATGCTAAGAAAGGCTACTACGACGGTCTTCTATTTCACCGCGTAATTTCTGATTTTATGATTCAGTCTGGTGACCCTAAAGGAAACGGCACAGGAGGAGAATCTATCTGGAAAGGCAAAGACAAGAAAATCGATTCTGGTAATGGTTTTGCTAACGAAATCTCACCTTACCTCTATAACATCCGAGGAGCTCTTGCTATGGCAAACGCTGGTGCTAATACCAATGGTAGCCAATTTTTCATCAACCAAAATCCAGCTGACCAATCTAGTCAGCTCTCAAGCGACAGCTATCCAAAAGCAATCATTGATGCTTATACTGAAGGTGGTAACCCAAGCTTAGATAAAAACTATACTGTATTTGGACAAGTTATCGATGGTATGGATATTGTTGATGCTATCTCTAAAGTAGATACTGATAGCAACGACAAACCAACTAGCGATATCACCATTACTAAGATTGACATTATCAAAGATTACAAATTTAAATAATCCCTAAAAAATCAAGTTAGGACTTCCTGCCTTGATTTTTTGCTTGTTTTCCTAAAATAATCCTATAATGACAATCTTTCCACCTCACGGTTACAAGATTTTTGCTATAATAGAAGAACAGAAAGCGAGATAAGATGACACCAAATAAAGAAGATTATCTAAAATGTATCCATGAACTAGGAGAAACTAAAACTAAGATAACCAATAAACGAATTGCTGCCTTAATGCAAGTTTCAGCACCAGCTGTAACTGAAATGGTCAAAAAAATGATTGCTGAAGGGCTCATCGTTAAAGATAAAAAGGTTGGCTACTACCTGACCAAAAAAGGCTTATTATTAGTCTCACAACTCTATCGTAAACACCGCCTCATCGAAGTCTTTTTGGCTAATCAACTTCATTACAATGCCGATGAAATCCACCAAGAAGCTGAAGTCCTTGAACACACGGTCTCAACAATCTTCATCGACCGTCTAGAAGAAAAACTCAATTATCCTGAATTTTGCCCTCATGGTGGAACAATTCCTAAAAAAGGCGAGCTCTTGATTGAAGTTCACAACCAGACGCTCAGTCAAATTGAGGAATTAGGCACTTACCAAATATGTCGTACGCACGACGAAGCTCGTTTGTTAAACTACCTTGAAGAGCACGGCTTAGCAATTAACGATACCGTTGACTTGGTTAAAGTCGAGGACTTCGCTAAAACACATACTCTTGCCTATCAATCACGACAGCTCGTCATTCCTGAACGAATCGCTGAACAAATTTATGTGCAAAAGATTGACTAAGATTCCATATTAAAAGCCCGAGGCACTTGCCTCAGGCTTTTTTGACTTAAGCTAATTTTTCAAGGAATGTCATCAAAATTTTTGCTGATTGTTTACCAGCTTCCAAGATGAATTCATCAAATGTAATGTTGGCATCATGCGCAGCTGTATCTGACATAGCACGAACAACGATGAATGGTTTGTGCAAATTGTGAGCAGCTTGCGCAATCGCAGCTCCTTCCATTTCAACAGCTTGAACTTCTGGGAAGCGTGCTTTAATCGCATCGATTTTATCTTGCCCAGCAATAAATGAATCACCAGTCGCAATCAAGCCAATTTTGCTATCGATGTTAGCTTCCGTTAACACTTGTTCAAATGTTTTAACAAAGTTTTGGTCTGATTCAAAATAAAGTGGTTGCGCAGCCATTTGACCGTAATCATAACCAAAAGCTGTCACATCAACGTCGTGGTAGACTAATTTGTCTGCAACAACAACGTCACCAATCTTCAAACCAGGAGCTACTGCACCTGCTGAACCTGTATTAATCACAACATCAACGCCAAAATGATCAGAAAGAATAGCAACTGACATAGCTGACATCACTTTACCAATACCTGATTGAACAAGAACAACTTGATGGTTGCCTAGCTTACCTTCGTAGTAAGTGTTTCCTAAAACATCGTGTTCTGTTTTGTTATCAAGATTTTCAACAAGAAGTTTTAGTTCTTCTTCCATTGCGGCAATAATTCCAATTTTCATCTCAAAAATACAAGAGCAATACCAATTGTTATTTCCAGAGTTATCCCCCTTGCTTCTCCTTCTAATTTTTATAGATTAAATACTGCGAAAAAGAGTGCAATCAATAAAATAACAACTACAAACATAATCAAGTTAAGTTTTCGCTGAAATTTACTGCGTTTCGCATTTTCAATTCGACGACTTTTGTAAACATGCTGATCGTCTTTTTTGCGTTCTTTCCATTTGTCCAAAACACCTCGAGAGTCTTCATATTCCTCATAAGGATCGTAACTAGTCAAGGTATCATATTGGTCAGTTCGGATAACCTTCGTTTCTTCATCTTCTAAATAATTATCGTCATAAAAGATTTCACCACGGTTAGCACGTTCGATTATCTCGTCTGTTAAAAGTGATCTACCCATTTTTTATCCTCCAAAATGCAGAGCATAATATTGAAGGGCTATGATTGTTTTAGCATCTTCGATTGCTCCAGATTTGACCAAATCCATGCATTCTTGATAGCTTAATTCAAGAATTTCTAAAACTTCATCATCATCTTGTGGTCGTGGATTTGGTACTTTTTGCAAATGAGTTGCTTGGTAAAGCTTAATTTTTTCATTGCAAAAACCAATGGCAGTGTAAAACTCATGAATTTGTTTTAAATCGCCAGAATATCCTGTTTCCTCTTCTAATTCACGCGCAGCGGCATCTTTCTCAGAGCTGTTTTCACCAATTTCGAGCTTACCAGCAGGGATTTCATAAGAAACTTTTTCAATAGCCTTACGATATTGTTTGACTAAAATAATTTTATTGTCATCTGTTACAGCTAAAATAGCTACAGCTCCACGGTGAAAAATCAATTCACGTTTGGCTTGTCCTAGATTATTTGGTAATTCAACATCATCGACAACAACTTTAATCACATGCCCATCAAAAATCTCTGTTCGCTTGAGCGTCTTTTCTTCAAAATCCATACTAAGCAATCTCCCTAAAAATTGTTCACTATAGATTTTACTACAAAATAATGAGAAATGCCATTCCAATGAGATTAAGCCTTTGAAATAGCCTTGGAACACACTAAATTTTTCTAAAAAATCTGGAACTTTCGTCCCAGACTTTATGATTATTTTTTCTTGTTGTTTGGATGGTGTGGTTTGTTTAAAGCATAGCCTGCTTTGTTAACTTGACGTCCACGTCCAATAGCAAGCGCATCTTTTTCAACATCTTGATAAATTGTTGAGCCAGCTGCTGTGAGGGCATTATCACCCAATGTCACTGGAGAAATAATTGTTGAGTTACTTCCAACAAAGACATTGTTTCCGATAGTTGTGTTAAATTTATGTTGGCCATCGTAGTTAGCAATAATTGTACCAGCTCCGAAGTTAACATCGTGTCCAGTCGTTGTATTTCCAATGTAAGTCAAGTGACCTGCTTTTGTACCCTTACCAACAGTTGATGATTTCACTTCAACGAAGTTACCAACGTGAACCATTTCTTCAAGTGTTGAATCAGGACGCACGTGAGCAAATGGACCAATGGTAACACTATCTTTAACGACAGATTTTTCAATCATAGAGTTTGTGATAACCACATTTTCACCGATTGTTGAATCAACAAGGTATGTTCCATTTGTCAAAACAGAACCTGCACCAACTTTTGTATTTCCTTTAAGGGTAACATTGGCTTCAATCATCACATCAGGAGCAACTTCAACGTCAACATCGATGTAAGTTGCTGCTGGATTTTGGAAAGTAACACCGTTAACCATGTGTTTTTTATTAATGCGACGACGCATGATGTCTTCTGCAGTAGAAAGTGCCACGCGGTCATTAACGCCAAGGCTTTCATCAAAATCATGAAGAACATAAGCACCAACTTTTTTACCAGCGTTACGGAAAATTGAGATAACATCTGTCAAGTAGTACTCACCTTGAGCGTTGTTTGTGTTGATGTTTTTAAGAGCTTCAAACAAACGTTCGTTATCAAAAACGTAAGTTCCTGTATTGATTTCTTTAACCTGGCGTTCAAACTCAGAAGCGTCTTTTTGTTCAACGATTTTAAGCACTTCACCATTTTCATTACGGATGATACGTCCATAACCGAATGGATTTTCAGCAGTCGCTGTTAAAATAGTTGCAACGTTTTTGTGGCTAACGTGAAACTCAATCAATTCTTTCAAGCTTTCACCAGTGATAAGTGGTGTGTCACCTGCAATAACAAGTGTTTGTCCTTCAAGACCAGCCAACTCATCTTCTGCCATCATGACAGCATGACCAGTTCCAAGTTGTTCAGTTTGCATGACAAATTCTGATTTGCCAGCTAAAACTTCACGAACCATTTCGGCTTTATGACCAATAACAGTCACATTTTTTTCTGGATTCAAAGCTGATACAGCACGGAAAACGTGTTCTAACATGGTAATGCCAGAAACTTTATGAAGGACCTTAGGAAGATCAGATTTCATACGTGTTCCTTTACCAGCTGCTAAAATAATTGCGTAATTTGACATGACTATAATTCCTTAAAAAAATAGAGTAGATTTGCAAGTCATGAAAGGAAAATTCCTTACATTAACTTACACAAGCTACTCCATTATATCACATTTATAAGCATTGGGCTCATTTTTATCCGTTAGAGGCTGTTAACAGCTGCTTCTAAAACTTCCATCACCAAACGGCTGTGCTCAAGCGCCAGTTTCATAGCTGTCATATCTTGGTGCTCTATGATGGCTTGGAAAGCCACAAATTCATCCTGCATGCGGTGATTAAGTGAATTTTCGTTAATCATTGTCATACTTTGACCGTTTAGAGCTAGGGACAATTCTGGCATACTATTAGTTGGTCCAAGTACAGCAATAGAGCCTTTATTTCCTTGAATAGTTGATTTGATGTCAGCACTACAATCTTTAGCACCAATACAAGCAGCCTTGAAATGTCCATAATCCATCATCAAGATTCCTGAAGTGTCCACATCACGTTCCATATTTGCCAAATATTGCACTCGTTCAGGCTTACCAAACAAACCAACAACCAAATGAATATTGTAAATATTTAAGTCACGAAGAGCTCCACCACCTTTTGCTGGGTCAAAAGCTGGTGCAATTTCACCACGTTTAAAGGCGTCATAACGTGATGAATATTGAGAATAATTGCACTCGACAATCTTAATGTCCCCAAGTTTTGATAGGTTAGCTTTGATAGAAGCAAAATTGCCAAGATATTGATTAGTGATAGCTTCAAGCAAGATACGATTTTTTTGCTCTGCAATTTTTGCCAAGTCCTCAAATTCTGCCAAAGTCAGCGTAAATGGCTTTTCACAAATGACGTGTTTGCCAGACAACAAAGCTTTCTTTGCGTAGTCATAATGCAGGTGATTAGGAAGGGCGACATAGACCGTATCCACTTCTGGATTTGCCAAAATGTTATCGTAGTCGCTGCTAGCTTGACTAATCGCATAAAGCTCAGCTAGCTTTTCAGCCTTTTCAATGCTGCGCGGTGTTGATAAAATCGCTGATAATTCGATTCCATTAATTTCTTGTAAAACTGGTAAAACCTCTTCAACGATTTTTCCTGTTCCTAAAATAGCTAATTTCATGGATTTCCTCCTAATTAATGTCTAAGCACAGTTTAGCACATATTCGTTTTTCAAACTGATACTATAACAAGTAATTGTCATACTAAAGTTTGGGATAGACCACTTCAAATTCTTCAAGAACAATTTGACTATCACCGTTAAATGTCAGACCGTATTCATTGTAATAAGGTTTGAAAAAGTTCTCGTGGACATCACGCCAATAAGCTAATGTCCTATCACCTTCGCCTTCTTTGAAAGCGTGCTCTGCTGACACCTGATTAAATGGCACAACAGAAACTTTCTTGATTTGAATGATACAAACTGCTTGGTCTTGACTGTCGAGAACCACATCATAAGACCCAACCTCAGGTAGCGGGTCATTATCAACAGCATATAAATCATAAGCCGACGCTGTCGCTGTTTTTGTTCCTTCAAGGACTAGTTGCGCTAACAAATCCGCTTCTACTCCAAATTGCCAAGCATCAATATCATCTCCGATTGAAGGATTTATTTTTTTGTATTTGTTCCAAAGTTCTTGTGCGTTCATAGGCTTTCTCCTGTTCTTTTCTGTCTTACTTCAATTACGAGTTCGACAGTGAGTAGCCTATGGTTTTCTCCTCTTCATTTCTGAAGTCTCCTTATCTCTATTATTTCAAACTCCAGCCGCCGTCGATTTTGATGATTTCGCCTTGCATGGAGCTTGCTTTGCCTGATGCTAAAAATTCTGTTAAATCAGCGATTTCTTCAGGATTACTCCAACGTCCAATTGGTGTTTCTTGGGCGACCCAGTCAGCCAAGCCTCCTGGTTCAAAATCGCTAGCTGTCATGGCTGTTTTGACCGCACCTGGTGCGATACCAAAGACTTGAATCTTGTCTTTAGCATAGTCAAGTGCAAGCTGGCGCGTGAAACCTGCAAGGGCATGCTTGCTAGCTGTGTATGCCGCTCCACCCCCACCTGCAATAAATGAAGCAATCGAGCACATGTTAATGATAATACCTGATTGTCTTTCAACCATTTTGGCTAAATAATAGCGAGTGATTTTGACTGTCGCAAAAAAATTGGTCTGAAACACACGCTCGAGTTCATCATCTGACACCTCAAGCAATGGCTTATAAGCGTCGAGAATTCCAGCGGTGTTACACAAGATGTCCACGTCCTGAACAAAGTCGTAGAGCGCAGCTAAATTCGTCGTCAAATCTAACTGTAGGAAATGAAAGTTTTCATTTTGAATCTCAGGCGCTTGTGATTTATCAACGCCGTATACCGCACAGCCATTTTCCAAAAAAAGTCGCGCTTGCGCAAGCCCAATTCCTGAGCTGACACCTGTGATAAGTACTTTAGTCATGAACTTCAACCCAATCAGTAGCTAGGACATCACATGGTGTTGGTGACCACATTGAAAAACCTTCGCCCTCGCCTGACACATTAATGAGGAAGTAAGGTGTCACTGGAAGTGCTACGCCATTTTGCTCGATGCTATCAAATAACTGAACGTAGTTTTCTGCTCCGCCCCAACCAGTGCGTACATATTTTTTTTTAGCCTTTAAACCTGGCAAAATTTCTTCAAAAGTCATTTCTCTCTCCTTGATTGTTAATACCACTAGTATACCAAAAAACGAGCGCCTAGGCTCGTTTTGGTTATCGTCTTAAGATTTTCTTAGCAATTGCAATGATTTTATGCAGCATTGGTCGTGGATAATAGCGGAAAGTTCCCATTTTGCGGACAATGTAACCATTGAAGTTTTGTTTGAAACGAAGAACACCATCGCTGCCATCGAAAATTCCTTGAATACCAAGGAAAGTATAGAAATTAATGCCACGTTTCAGTGCTTCCATCATCACATGCTCTTGAAGGGCAACAGGCGCATAAAATTTATTAAATTCGGTATATGAACCACTGAAAAGATAAACAGCTTCTTGTGGTGTATAAACGAAAAGACTTCCTGCCAAAACCACATCCTCTGAACCATGTTTTTGAATCAATTCTTTAGCTTCTTTAAGGCGAACATCAAAAGTTGAAATTTGCTTATCAAGCTGTGCTTTTTGTTTATTAACCTTGGCTGAGTTAACCCCTTCAGCAATCTTTTGATTCAAAACCGCCAAGTCAGCTGCAATTTTATCATGACCTGCCTGCATATTTTTGAGATAATCTTGAAAATTAATTGTCGCAATCACGAACTCACACTTATCACCAAAACTATCATAAAAAGCTTCATAATAATCTAACGGTTTATCTGTATATTCACGGCGTTCAGATGTTGATGCTGTGATTTCTTTAAAGATGTGAAGTTCATCACGGGTTAATTTGCGCACTTTAATTCCAAATGAATTTGTCTTGTTAACAAGTGGGCGACCTTTTTTACTAAATGATTTACGAAGCGTTTCAGGTGTTAATCCTGACAAATCCTTCACGTAATGCCAGTCAGGCTCACCTCCTGGATAGCCTGTCTGAAGACCGTCATAACTGTATCCCAAATCAGTCAAACAGCTAATCAATTCGGGCTTTTCATCATCGTTTGGATTACCATGATTGTCAAAACTTTGGTAGGTGTCATATGGCTTAACAATCAGTTCAAAGGCACCATTTTCCTTAGCATAAGCTTTTAATTCCTTATAAAATTCTGAAAGGTAAGCTGTACTTGTCGAAGCTGGTCCAGAATTGATTTCCATGTGAAGTCCACCAGTCATCGGCATACTATAAAGCACGCCAGCCACCTGAATAGCTCCATCTGTTTCCAATCCTAAAAATGTAATGTCAAAGCCACGTTTTTCGAGTAAATCTGCCATTTCAACAGTTTGCATAAAAGAACGTTCTTTAAATCTCGTATTTAATATTTCATAATCTTCTCTTGATAAGATTTTCAATGTCATTTTACACGTTTCTCGATTCTAACAAATTCTGTTTCTTTCGCTACTAAAAATATCAAATGAATCTTAACCGAAAATCAATAAATCATTTTCAGAATTTCCACTATCTTTTCAATTTTCTTTACATTTGAGAGCAATATAAATACTCAGCTTTTGCGCTAAAGATACACAAAAGCTGAGTATTCTATTTATTAAATTTTGATGATTAACCGATTTGGCTACCGTTTGGTACACTTGGGTCAACTGTAAGAACACTCAAGTTACCGTCATGTTCAGCTGATAAAATCATACCTTGGCTAAGAAGTCCCATCATTTTACGTGGTTTCAAGTTAGCTACGATTTGTAATTTTTTACCAACAAGTTCTTGTTCGTTTGGATAGAATTTTGCAATTCCTGAAAGGATTTGACGGTCTTCACCATCACCAGCATCAAGACGGAATTTAAGAAGTTTTTCTGAACCTTCAACTTTAGAAACTTCTTTAACTTCAGCGACACGGATTTCTACTTTGTCAAAGTCGTCAAATTTAATAGCTTTCTTTTCGTTTTTAAGTTCAACTTCTGCTGGATCCCATTCTTTTTCTTCAGCAATTACTGCACCTGCACCCATGTTCGCTTTGATGTAGTCAATTTCAGCTTCCATATCAAGACGTGGGAAGATTGGTGTTCCTTTAGCAACCACTTTCACACCTTCTGGGAATCCTGACAAAGCAAGATTTTCAAGGTCAAAGTTAGCTCCAAGACCAAGTTGTTCCATGATAGCATTTGATGTTGTCATCATGAATGGTTGGATAAGGTGAGCAACCACACGAAGACTAGCTGCCAAGTGAGCCATTACTGCTGCTAATTCATCACGTTTAGCTTCATCTTTAGCAAGTACCCAAGGAGCTGTTTCATCAATGTATTTGTTTGTACGTGAGATGATACTCCATACAGCATCAAGTGCGCGTGGGTAATCAACAGCATTCATTTGTTTGTGGTATTCAGTGATTTTTTCAGCGACAAGTGCTGCCAAGTCCGCATCAAATTCAGTCACGTTTTCAACATAAGCTGGCACTTCGCCACCGAAGTATTTGTTAATCATGGCAACAGTACGGTTAAGAAGGTTACCAAGGTCGTTGGCTAATTCATAGTTAATACGTCCAACGTAATCTTCTGGTGTAAATGTTCCGTCTGAACCTACTGGAAGTGAACGCATGAGGTAGTAACGAAGTGGGTCAAGACCGAAACGTTCGACAAGCATTTCTGGATAAACCACATTACCTTTAGATTTAGACATTTTACCGTCTTTCATGACAAACCAACCGTGGGCAATCAAGCGTTCAGGCAATTTCATGTCAAGCATCATCAACATAATTGGCCAGTAAATTGAGTGGAAACGAAGGATATCTTTACCAACCATGTGGAAGACTGTTCCGTTCCAGAATTTATCAAAGTTTGCGTGGTCTTCTTGACCATATCCAAGTGCAGTTGCATAGTTAAGAAGGGCATCAATCCATACGTAAACAACGTGTTTAGGATTTGAAGGGACTTTAACACCCCATGTAAATGATGTACGGCTGACAGCCAAATCTTCAAGACCTGGTTCGATGAAGTTTTTAATGATTTCGTTCATACGACCATCAGGCTGGATGAAGTCTGGGTGTGCATGGAAGAACTCAACCAAGCGGTCAGCGTATTTTCCAAGGCGTAGGAAGTAAGATTCTTCAGAAACCCATTCAACTTCGTGTCCAGAAGGAGCGATACCACCGATGACTTTTCCGTTTTCATCACGGAAGACTTCTTCTAATTGGCTTTCTGTAAAGAATTCTTCATCTGAGACTGAGTACCAACCAGAATATTCACCTAGATAGATATCATCTTGTGCCAACAATTTTTCAAAAACTTCAGCAACAACTTTTTCATGATAATCATCAGTTGTACGGATAAATTTATCATATGAAATGTCAAGCATTTTCCAAAGTTTTTTAACATCAGCAGCCATGCCGTCAACGTATGCTTGTGGTGTAATGCCAGCTTCTTCAGCTTTTTGTTGAATTTTTTGACCATGTTCATCAAGACCAGTCAAATAGAAAACATCATAGTTCATCATACGTTTGTAACGTGCTAAAACGTCACAAGCAATTGTTGTGTAAGCAGAACCGATGTGAAGCTTACCAGATGGGTAGTAAATCGGTGTTGTAATATAAAATGGTTGTTTACTAGTCATTTTCTTTCCTTTCAAATAGGAGCAAATGAAACTCCTTTATTGATAACACCTAATTATAACACAAATTTATGTTGGAACAATAGCGCCAACTAACATAAATATAAATAAAGCTTATTATATCAATGTTTTGCTATTGTTGTTATGAAAATACGTCAATATACGAAAATACTAATTTAATACACCTTACATATTAAAACACATTAAAATTTACGAGTTCAGCAGGCAGAAAAAAATAGCACCTTAGCAGGTGCTTTTTATAATATAGTGAAAATGTTCGGGCTGTTTTTGTGTTACCATTCTTTTAGCTCTTCCAAAACGTCTGCTACCTTTTCAATGGTGACAACCTCATGGGGCTTTACTGGTTCATTAGGGAGAACATAATCAAATACTATCCCATTCTTTCTTACAATCTGAACAGTATCTCCCTTTATAAAACCACGTTCGATTGCCTCTTTAAATTCATCATAATATAACATAACGATACCTCCTTACTTATCTATTCGTAAAAAAAACAGAAAAAGCACTACTTTTTACTACATTCAGCGCCTTATATTAATCATTTTAATAACCGCTTATGCTATAATAGTAGTGTACTTAGATAGATATATTGTGATTTTCCTCCGTGGTTTATTCCACGGCTTTTTATTTGCATAAAAAAAGGTATCCATGTTCTTATTGTAGCACTGTAAGCGATTGTGGTATAATATGAATAAGTTTTTTATGTGTGTTGTCCTGCTTGCCCGAGCAGGCTTTTTTATTTGGCTATGTCACAACAAACAGTTGATAAATAGCCATTTTTATAGGGGAGTATCAGAACTCCCCTACAAACTGTTATTTGCAGTTATCTATACTCATTTGGAATTTCGATATGAAATGTCTCACACAATAACTTCACATCATGTGCATCATTTTCATCAAACTCGTATCCCAGATGGAACATTACTTGACTATATGGTTCAATACAGGAAACCTCTATTTCCTCAATTCTTCCTTTACCCGAAAAAGTTTCTACCGGAAAACAATCCCCATCATAAAGAATTTCACCTTCGTCCGTATATTCAAAACAATGCAAATCAATAATTCTGTTTTTCAAATCTTCCCATACAGTATGGTTCAATGTTGTATATTCCATCTTAATCTCATAAAAGCCATTAGCTTTCATTATTTCTATAAAGTTCTGATAATCGTTCTTTTCTACAAAAATGTCAATATCATTATGGGCTCTTGACTGATATCCAAGAAGAGCATCTACACCCCAGCCACCATCAAGAAAGACTTTAATCTCCGCATCTATTGCAAATTGAAGAATCTGTTTTACATCTGTTATATTGACCATCTTATCATCTCCACAAATTCTAATTAGGCGACCAGAGGAACTGCTGGTCTGTTTGATAAATCTCTGCATTTAGCAGTTTTCAATGTTGCCAAAACAAAAGTTAAGAAGATGTTCCTTTTCTCCATGTCGCTTTCTTTGGCGTAATTTACAAGGTTATTCCACACAAGATAGTTGTTCAGATACTTGGTAGAAACACCGTTAAAGCCACGCATAAAACTCTTTAGCTGGCTATGGTAGCTATTGATATGTTGGATATTATAAATGCCTTTCTTGGCTTTGCCAGTCTTTAACTGCACAAGGTCAATGCCATTGGCATTTGTAAATCTCACATAGGAGTTCATCTTGTCCGTAACAAGAGTGGAATTGGTCTTAATCCTACCATCATAAATATGATGTAAATCTCTTGTAGAAACTCTACCAGTATTCGTAATCTTGGAGATAGACAAGCCATTCCTATTAACCGCACAAGGAACACATACCTTTTCTTGGGACAAGCCTCTGATATGTGTAGAATGACCACGCTTATGAGCCTTGCGTGGCATAGAAAATGTCTTACTCTTGCTATGATTGCCCTTGTACGAGATGGCGAAAAAAGTTTCGTCAGCCTCAATAATGCCGTCAAGAATAATTGGAAAATGGAGAAACACCCGCGTCTCAAGTATACCAAAAAGCAATATCAGTAGCAATCTAAAAGCGGAACACATAGAAAGTTAACTGGTAAACTAAACACAATCAAAATAAGGCTTTTCAAGGTTACATGACACCCCTTTAAATTCTGAAAAAATGGTGCGTGATACAAGACAACACCTTGTGGTGGCTCTCCTTGACACGAGATAGGGGGCGGGGGTCATTTTTAATAAGCTTGAATGTAATTACATATGAAATACCTTTACCGCGCCATACACGGGCTTTTAGGCGGGTTCTAGGACGTTCTAAAAAATTCAAAAAGGGAAAATCACGCGCAAAAAAGGGCGGCGTTGTTATATCCGAACAATACGATACCCCGATAAAAATTTAAGGGGTATTTTCGAACGATTATACACCCATTTTTATCCCTCGCCGTGGCTGTTTCTCGGACTTCGTTCGGTGTTCAGTGTGATTGCTGATACATGCTCACTCTGTCTCTCTGCTTGCTCTATTGGTGACTGTACACTATGATTTCATGCCAACATTTGCCAACATTAAGACAAAAGAACCTTACCAATACAGTAAAGCTCTTGTGTTTGTTGTCTGTGTTAACTTGCTTATCAACATTATAATATAAGCAAAAGGACAACACTATCAAGCATTGTCCTTTGATTTCCTCCAATAAATACATTGACACATTCTCCGCTTAGTATTAAACCAATCCAACTAATACAATATCAGTCTTAAGTCTCTCAAGTTCATCACTTGATAACTCATGTTCAAACTCGCTAACCAACTGACTAACTCTATTCATGTCTGCATGTTCTAGCTCTTTGTTAACCATGTTATTAAAGTGCTCTTCTAGGGTGTCAGTGAACAACTGTAGTCTGTCATCTGTTGGGAACTTCTTATCATAGTGTAATGCTGTTCTTGCTACCATGTTCCACACCTTGAAACGTGTGTGTTTGTCTCTGTGTAATTCATATAGGTTAACAGAATTATCTTCGTTCATTACTTTACTGCCAACCTCTAGCATAACCATATGGTCGCCTTTGCCTAACTCTTCCCATGTTGCCCCCATGAACTGGTAGCGTCTAGCCTCAAGGCGTGTTACTTCTTTCTCACAATAGCTAATATATTCTTGTTCGGTCATGTTATTCTACCTCCTCATATGTAACCATGATATTATCGCCATAAGCCTGTACATTGCTTACTTTCTTGTCAGCCATGAACTCATTTACTCTGGTTTCTAATTCCTCATTATTTTCTTGTCTAGTTTTCGTTATGCCATTGCTGAAATATCCGTCAACAACTAACTCACGGTTAAATAGTTTAATTTTCATTTGTGTTTTGTCCTTTCTGCTTTATCTGTTTCTTAGTATTTTTGGTACACCCTAGTACAGTGCAAAAGCTACTGTACTAAAGAATAAACGTTGATATATCAAGGCGTTTGTACAGCTAGTACGGCTATGACACCTTTTTTTAAAAATTTTTTCCAGCATACTTTTTTTATTTATTTTTTTTATGTATTAATATTATTTTTTAGTGTACTAACTGTACTAAGTGTACAAAAGCACTGATATTAAAGGCTTTATATTTTTGTATACTGTACTAAACCCGTACTAAACCCGTACTAAACCCGTACTAGAAATTAAACTCTTTCATATCCCCGTTCTGTTTTGCTTTTATTTTGGTTCTCTTCGTGCTCTCTGCCGTTGTAATAAGTATCAAAATGCCAAGGGTTAAAAACTAACTTAGGGTTAAAGTTTTTGTGAAATCTCTTTCCTTTTGGGATAGTTACTTTTTTAGGTCTAAAGGACTTAGGTAACAATGATTTTATCTCTGTATGTAAAGAGACTTCGTTTAGAAAGTATTTACTGTTTTGGTGTTGTTTACAATACGCTTTAAAGCATTCAAAAACATATCCGTTAGGTACATACTTGCATTGAATAACGTCATCATTGAAAAATCTGTCTACAAAGTCCGCTACTGGGTTCATTTCTTTGTATTCTTCGCTAAGAAAATCGATTGACCTTTGGGGTTCAATGTCTTTGAACGGCGTTTCAATAGCAAGCTTGACAAGGTATTCTAACACTTCGGGGCGATTAATATAGTCATTCTTAATTCTCTTATCTGGTTTCCCTTTGAGTTCACTAAATGACAACACCCTAAAACGTCTGTTAATAGCGTTTTTATCTGCATTCATTCTCGGAAAACCATTAGATGACTGAACAACAGTCATTTTTAAGCGCGTGGTGTATGGTCTCTTTCCCTTATCCTCTATCCTAATCGGGTCACCCGTTGCAAGACTGAACACAATAGAAGTATCTTTGATAACCACGTCTTTTTGAACGTCATCACCAATGACTACAGACTTACCAATAAGAATAGAAGTATCAAAACGCCCATTCTTTTCATCAATTTTAAAACTGGCTGTGTTTTCAGCTCCCACTAAATTCTCTAACAAAGCTTGAAACGTTCCTTTACCCGTTCCACCTACGCCATGTAACCAAAATATATTATCTAAGGTCTTACCCGTAACAGTGGCTCTGATAATTTGAATGGCTAGGTCATAACTTTCTTTATCATGGTTAAAAAGTCCTCTAAGCCACTCTGTCGGTTTCCAGCCGTTGATAGTTGGTTCTGTTACGTTGGGGTTGTATTCTGCTTTAACTTTTCGGGTTGCGATAACATTAGGGTTAAATGGGTTAAATTCGCCCGTTTGATTGTTGTAAAGTTCGCTACCGATAACAACAAAGTTGTTTTGCTTATTTTTCAAAGGAACGCTGTGAGATATTTTATAAAGCGTATCAATAGCTTGCCTTTCTGTAATGTTCGGATAAATGGTTGCCATTAAATCTTGCAATAACTCGTTATCCTCTGAATAGATACCACTGTCGGGATCGTAAAAATATAACGGCGCTTTTTGCCCTTTGCCCTCAGGTCTGATCCGTACAAAGCGGATATATTTTCTCAAAAAGATTGAACATTGTAAGGGCGTTTTGGGACTCGCTTTGCTTTTAACCTTTTCTGCGTGCTCTACCGCTTTACCCTCTACTAATTGGCGCTCTAGGTCTGCGTTAAGGTCATCATCTTTTATCTTAGATAGTTTGCTTAAAGCCTTGGGACTTTTCATGTAAGCTTTGTAAGCCTCTTTATAGGCGTTTTCTTTTTGTTTTTCTATAATGTCCCTAAACTGACCTCTGATATTTTTAAACGTTAGTAAGTAGCCCTCACTATCAAAAGGCAATTGCTCTTCTTTAATTTCTTCTTCTAGTTTTGCAATGTCTAATGCCAATAATCTACCTCCTTAAATTCTTGTTGAATATTCCTTTCTAGCGATACTTTCAAAAGTTCTATCCAATTCTTCTTCTGGCAACGGGTCAGGCGTATTGTTATTTGCCATTACAGTTAACTGATAAGCTGTGGCAATATCAAAATTAACGTAACGATTGAATAACATACCAACAAAGCTAGCACACGCAACGTTACGCCCACCCTCTTCGCCAAAGCCATTGAATAGAGTTTCAATAATTTTTACAGTTAAGCTTTTTCGCTCGTTAGGTGAACGAATACTATAACCCTTTGTGGTTGTCTGCTTGATTGTGGCGGGTTTGCTACCCTCGTATTTTGGTACGGGATAATCTTTCCCACGGTGTACAGTCTTAACATATTCATGACGTTTCCCAACTGTAACGGGTAACCCTTGTAATTGCGACCATGTAAGTGACGCTGTATCATACATTAAGCCGATTTTTTCAGCTATTTCAGCAACCACTGACTTATAGGTCTCTTTATTCATTGGTTCACTAGGCTTTACCACTAGCCTGAACCGTGGCTTTTCCTCGGTGTGTTTAATCGTTGGATAAATGATATAAGAGTAGTCACCAATTGCTTTTTCAACAGTTGCCTTGAACTCCTCACTTGTTATGGTGATATTGTCATAATCCAAGAAAATCAAGTCTCTATAAATCAAGTTTTCATCATTACGTTTGTACGTGCCTTTTTTGTCTTTCTTGACTTTACCAGAAATACAGTAGGGCGCTTTTGTTTTTTTGTAGTCATCTATGCTCATTCCCGAGGGTACTTCTAAGGCGGGAAATTTAGCAACGTATTCAAACGGTTCAGCGCTTAACTGCTCGTTTGGTTCATCATCGTATAAATAAAGTAGTCTGTTAGTGACTCCCATTGCCTCATATATGCTCATTCCTCTACCCCCAAAAATGCCAATAAGTCAGTGACTTTATAATAAACGGTCTTAGTGTCAGCAATAGGAGGCGTGTAACGTTTAAGCCCTCTAGCCTCCCAACGTCTCAAAGTAGGATAAGATACCTCTAGGCGTTCGGTTGCCTCTCTTTGGGAGATAATGCCTAATGGGTTCTCTAATCCCTCGTATCGCTCTAGATAAGCGCCTATTTTTGTTAGGATACCACCCACTAAAGCTTGCTCCGTCTCATTGCTTAATAGATTGATTTCCATACGGTCATACCTCCATTTTTTTAATTTGTCGGGTAACCCAATTAAAACGGTCACACGCTACCGCTAACTTTGTTTTAGTGCCTTGAATATGGATAACGATATCTGTCATAACAATATTTCTCCTTTATCTAGCTTAGCAATCTGATTTTTAACCCATGCTTCCCTATCCACTCGCTGTTCCAAGTGTTTGAATTCTTCTAATTCGGCAAATGTTACACGTTCATTGATAAGGTCAGCTATTTTATTCAATTCTTTATCTGTCATTGTTTATCCCTCCTTTACACCCAAAACATACCCATAAATTTCACATTGTCCACTGGTATGTTATGCTCACTTATATAGCATTTTGCGCTTGTTTTTTGCGTTAGCCCTTTAAAATATTCTTCGTTATGGTCTGCGCTCTCCGATACTTCATTCAGCTCTATATCAACCTCAAATAAAGCATAAGATTTTAAGCCATAAATGTAAGCGAACTCCCTCGCCAATTCAGGGCTTTCAGCAAGATAAACAACATTATCAGCACCAATCTTTAGCCCCTCTCTTTGAATGCTAGGAAAATTCTCAAATGTTGAATAGTGATATAATTTCATGTCATGCCTCCTTAGTTGTAATAACGTCCCTGTGATTGAATATAAGCCCCGTAACGCTCTTTAACGTGGTCTGCGTGTATTTCTGTGTTCTCTTGTTTAACGTCCTCTCTGGGCTTGATATATAGCAATAAAACCAACGCTAACAACCAAAACGCCATAAGAACCAACTGCGCCCAAACTGGTAAATTGATTTCTTGGTAAATCATGTTATTCCTCCTCAAAGTTGATTAGTTTAAAAGCAATGTCATCAATTTCAGCACTTACTTTTTGCATTTGTGTATAAACATTTGAAAGAACTTTGGTAGCCATGTGTGCCGTGGTGGCGTTATCTGCTTTCTGGTTTAACGTTGTTACTGCCTCGCTAGCGTGTTGTATCATTTCTAACCTTGGTAGCAAGTCACTTAATTCAAATCCAAGTTTTTCAAGTTCATCTTTTTTCATGTCGTTTTCTCCTTAATCTAAGTGTAAATCAATAGTGTTAACAATTTTGATAGTCTTACCCTCACTCTCAAGAATATCCAACTCCCACTCGGGAAACTTTTTACCATTCCAAAACCTATCTCTATTAGGTGTTGTTAGCATGTAATAACGCTTGAATTGACCCGTGTTGTTATAGTCATAATCGTTCACTTTTTTAAATAACAGTTTCATCTGATTGCCTTTCTAAAAAACGCCTTAAGCCTTGATATAACGCTGTTTCTATGCTATAATATGAGCATAGAAGATAAACCTAAAACCCTCATAGCCTGCCCGCTGTAGTGTTTTGTTTTATCTAATATTTTTTAAGTTTCATTCTGGTTTGAGTTCGTTCCTCAAGCCTTTTTTGTTGCTTTCACGCGCCTTGTGAGAGCTTTTCTTTTTGTCTAAAGACCATTGTTTTGATATCCTGATAGCTAAAATTCAGATTGATTAGAGCTATTGCCATGTCCTCTAATGCTTGGTACTGCGCTAACTCAATACTATTCAAGCAATCAATACCAGTTTCCCCGCCTCGCTTAGCGGTTAATTGTGTTTTGTTATAGCCCGTAACACCTTTTAGCAAAAGATTATAAACAGTAGAATAAGCCATTTTAGGGGCGTTCTCCCAACGGTTGATAGCTTCATTTAGTGCCAAGCGTTTAGGTTTTTCGGAAGCTCGCTCTACTCTAATCTTGGTTAATTCGTCCCTCATCTCAAAGAATGCCTTAACCAAAGCTACTTTAAACTCTCTTACTGGTTTGGTGTTATCCAAGTAAGTGATAAGTAGTGTCGCTTGTTGTTCGTTAAGATGATAAATTTTCCTAGGGCGACCACGACCATTTAATTTACGGATTTCAAATCCGTAAATTCCAAACACCTCTAAATCATCTTTGTGATTTCTAATTAAGCTTTGTACTGTATCATGTTTGAGTTCAGCACATTCTGCGATAATTTCGCTCGTTGTATATGGTTCTTTCTTGCCGTCTAAGTAAACTAAATTCATGTAATTCCTCCTTTATATCCCTATTGTAATTTTGAACATTAGGGATTTTTTACCGTTTTTTCTACAAATCTTCGATAAGCCAATTCATAACACTTTCATAGATACGCTTAGGGGCGTTGTAGTTCCCTTTTTCGATTTTAGCAAGGGTGCTACGAGCAACGTTTAGATTTTCAGCTAATTGACTTTTAGAAAGTCTATTGTCAACTCGCTTGTGTCGCACTAGACTAGATACTTTTTCAGAAATAAGCATTTTGTACCTCCTTTTTATTTTTCTCTCAATTTGAAAGTAAGTTTATTATATTCTTTCATTATGAAAAAGTCAAATACTTTTTTCTCTCATTTTGAAAATATTTTTTGATTTTATGCTCAAACGTGTTATAATCAAAAATATAAAAATAGGAGTATTCTCGCATGGGAAATAAACTAAAAAAATTACGAAAAACCAAAGGTTTGACGCTTGAACAATTAAAAAATGAATTGAAACAAAAACAAGGCGTGTCATTTTCCACTGGTCAATTATCTTCTTATGAAAATGGCAGACGTTCTCCAAGAGAAGAAAGTACATGGGAACCAATTGCTGACTATTTTAAGGTACCTGTTTCTTATCTCTTGGGCTTTGGTCCCCGTACTGTTGGGGAAACAATGAAAATTTTAGAAGCAGTATCAGCTGGTATTATTCCTCAAGATGATGAAATAGCTAAAAAAATAGTTGAAAGTCAAGAACAAACAATTAAGAGAAGTCAAGAAATAGCCCAACAAGCCTATGAAAAATATAAAGATTTTGACTTGGTATCTAATATTAAGGTGCTTACTGTGCTTTTAGAAAATTGTGATAACATTTATACAGATATAATCCGTTATGTTTCGCCTAGACTTGTTCAAAATGAACTTACAGAAACAGAACTTAAGTCATTGAATACTTTTATCAGTCTTTTAGAAGAACACGGCAAAGAATTTAAAGATACTGCCGATTCATTTAGTAAACGACTTAACGCCGACCTAAAAACCACCCCAACCGATAACGATTAGGGCGGATAACATTCATTCGCTACCATGCTGTCTTGAACGGCTCTAAAACATTGCCAAATTGGACAACGTTGTCCAATTACTTCGCTACCATGTCTTTTTGAATGGTTCTAAAACAAGAATTACCAAATTTCGAAACGTTACGAATATTCGCTACCATGCTTTTTTGAATAGCTCTAAAACCTCAAACTCTAAAACCTTTATAGCCTGCCTGCTGTAGTTAAGAGAAGAGGTTACAAATGGCAAATATTAAGAAAATCACAAAGAAAAACGGTACAATCGTGTACCGTGAACAAATCTATCTAGGTACTGATTACATGACTGGGAAACAAGTCTATACAACCGTTTCAGCGCCTACAAAAAAAGAACTCAAACAAAAACGTGAGTTCAAAATAAATGAATTTAAAGATAATGGATACACGCGCTATAAGAGTGTTACCTTTAAGAATTACCGAGAACTAAGTGAACTATGGTTAAAAAACCATAAGTTAGAAGTTAAACCACAAACATATAGCCAAACAGTTAGCGAACTAAGAACGCACCTTTTACCTGTTTTTGGCGATATGAAAGTAGAAAGAATTACGCTCCCAATGATTCAAGAATTTGTTAATAAATTAGCAAGTAACGATAAATTGGGGCGTGTTTCTTTTAGGATAATTTTATCCATTAATAAACGTATTTTAAAATATGCTGTTAATTTACAAATAATCAATGTAAATCCTGCAGATAATGTTATCATACCTAAAAACAAGAAAAATATTTCCAAAAAGAAAGAACTAAAATTTTTTGAGACTAGCCAATTGAAACAATTTAAGGACTACTTGGATAGTCTCCCAAACACCTTTAAAAACTACTATCATAAAACGTTATATCTAACTTTACTTTCCACTGGTTTGCGTATTGGGGAGGCTGTAGCCCTTGAATGGTCTGATATTGACTTAGATAATGGTTATATTGACGTTAACAAAACAGTTGCTTTTAGTCGTATGGAAACCAACAGTACTAAATCTGAGGCAGGAAATAGAAAAATTTCAATTGATAAGAATACCGTTCTAATGTTACGTCTATATAAAGCCCGTCAATACCAATGTTTTATGGAACATGGTTATAGTAGTAAAATGGCTAAATATGTATTTTCAAATGGTTTCAATATTTATCCTAACCGCACAAACTTACAGTTAGTACTAACAAAACACCTAAAACAAGCTGGTTTACCACGTTTTACATTTCACGCTTTTAGGCACACACACGCTAGCTTATTATTAAACGCTGGTATCAGTTATAAAGAATTGCAACACCGTCTAGGTCATTCCACCCTAGCTATGACCATGGATATCTATAGTCACTTGTCAAAAGAAAAGGAAAGAGACGCCGTCAATTTCTTTGAAAAGGCTATGGCAAATTTATAGAATACATTAAAACACACAACAAAAAAAAGAATATTACTACCGAAAACCCTTAATATATCAGTATTCTTTCATTCTGTTTTTTATAACACAAATTTATGGCTGATTATAGGCTAAATGCTGGAGCATACGAAAAAATCGTATTCAAAAGAGCTTGGATTTTTCATACCAAACTCTTCGCTGTTTATTCTTGATTAGTTACTTCAAATTTAGTCAAGTAATTATCATCTTGAAGTTCACCTTTAAATTCATCCCCAACAGCAAGGAAAGGAAGTTTGTCTGTTGTATCAGTCGTTGCTTTAACTTTATAAATCTCTCCTGATGATGAGATGTAGTAAACTGTTGAGCCTGAAATCATTTGACTGGCTAATTTATCCACCACTCCAGTGATTACTTTGACTTTTTTGGCTTCGCCAGAATTGTCAGCAACACCAGACAAAGCTGAAGTATCTGAATCCGTGAATTTAGTAATCAAAGTCTCGATATCATTATCAACGGTCACTTGTTGGTAATCTTCTGCATCAACGATAGCGTAAGATTTAACCAAACCAGCAGCATCTTTCAAAGATACAAGATAATAAGCTTTGCCATCTAATTTTACCAAGGTTGGAGCTGTTGCTTCATAATGTTTTTCTTGCACTTCTCCTTCGGCTGATTCTTGAGCTGCTGTTTCTGTTGCTGAAGCTAACTTATAATTTGTCACTTCACGAGTACGCATGTTGACCAAGATAAAGCCAAGGTTTGAAGAATCTGCAGTAGCCGATGTGATACCTGTGTAAAGGTAAATATCAGAACCAATTGAAATATAGTTATAACTATCGGTTATCTTTTTCACATCTGTTTGGCTAAAGACAGTATTCCAAAAACCTTTTTGATAAGTGTAATAATCATCAACGCGGCTAATCACATTATTAGCAGAAAAGACGCGGTCAACCCATTTTGGAACATCATTAAGATCATAACGTTTGGTTTCACCTGTGACTGCATTGAGCAAAATCGCTCCTGTTGGGTCGTTAGATGTCAACATGAACTTAGGTTTATAAGTTGTTGCGACGTAGTAAGGATTGCCTTTATCATCGACTTCAAACGATGGATCACCAAAAATCACTGTTGGGTATTTTAGGCGTAAATAGCGGAGCGTATCATTGAAGAAGTATTCAGAATCAGAATATTTCATTCCTTTATCAAGTTTAACTAGCGCTGCTTTACCAGTTGTTTGGTTGACTTTGACATAGTAACCAATTCCGTCTTTGTGGTTAGAGAACCATTTCCAGAAAGATTTGTATTCAAGAGGTGAGACTCGGTAAGGTTGCTCACCAATGGTCACTTGACGATAATCATCTGAAATGCCAAATTGTGAAACTTTATCAATCGTTCCAAGGTAAGTGTCACCAATTTTCTTAGCTGATGAACGGTCGAGCAAAGCCAAGTGAGAAATATCTGTTTCTGGGAAGTCAGAAGCAAAATCAGCATCTTTGACCTTAATCACATTAGCATAACTTTTTGCTCTAAACAAACGAGAGTTTAAAAAAGTTGATGCACCAAGAATAAGTAAAATCGCCGCAATAGCAAAGCTGATAGCTGACAAAACTTTTCCAAAAGTAGGTCTTGGTGCTGAAACCACTTTTCTAGCACGACTACCTGTCATTTGGAAAGTCACTTGTTGGACTTTGCCACCAAGAGACAACAAAGCAAGACCACCAAAAGCCAAAGCCAAGCCCTCTAAAACAAAAAGCCAAAATGCTACGCTAAAAATATTAATGGGCGGTAAAAAAATCCAATAGCTGATTAGCATTACTAAAAACCATAAAGCAATTAACCAATAGGATACCGTCTTTTTCATCACAATATCTCCTTTAATTTTGTTCTATCATTATAACACAATTAAACAATTTTACAGCTAAAAAACTAGGCAAGTCAGTTTTTAGGCTTTTCGACTAAGAAAAAAAGAGTAAATCATCGGCGCAATAATCATAATAGCAATGACTACTCCCATCACATAAGGCATAGCCACTTGAACAAAACTCTCAAGCAAGATAAGCAAACCACCAAGCACCCAAAGTTTACCTGCCATTCGGTGTGTCTTATACCAATTTTTGTCATCAGACAACGTCCAAGGGGTGCGAATACCGATGGTATGATTGCGATGTGTTTTTGGCAAATAATTTCCGAGGATTATAAAAATAATCCCCAAAAAAGCTGTCACAAGAGTCGGACTACTCTTCACCCAGCCAAGAGCATTCGCATAAATTGACCCTTGAACAATGAAACTAAAAGCTGGAACAATCCAAGCATAGAGCTTTCTCATTTTAGCTGGAGCAGCTACTTTTACAGATTCCTTTTCAAGTGAGGCTAAAGCAATAATTTGAAAAATCACAAATAAAATTGGGAAAGCAACAAGGGCGAAGAGCTTACTACTGTAGCCATCCGCTTTCCCATCAATTCCAAAATGAGTTGGTACTTGCTCTGGCAAAGCGTTCCAGAAAAATGCCCCAAGCAAAGCTGGCAAAACAATCACAAAACTTGTTAATATAGGTTGTTTTTTATTCATTTTCATCTTCTGATTTCTCCTTTAAATCCGCAAGCCAAGTCATAATATCTTCCAAAACAGAAGTACATAACTCATAGTAAATAAAATTCTTTTCACGCCTTTCAACTACTAAACCTGCTTTTTTCAAAATGCTCAGATGGTGCGAAATAGTTGCTCCAGAAAGATCGAAATGACTAGCTATCTCACCAGCTATCAAAGAATTTTCTTTTAACAAGGTCAAAATCTCTCGCCGAATGGGATGAGAAAGTGCCTTGAATGTCTCTGCAAATGCCATAACAATCTCCTACTTTTCTAAAAAACTATTTAGAAATTTATCTAAATAGATTATAATCCTTTAAAAAAACAGTCACAAGAAAAAAGCTTTAAAATCGCATGCCAGTTCATTTTTTGATAAAATAGAAACTAACGATTAAACTTTAGAAAGAAGAAAAAAGCTTTGCTCACCCAAGGCTTTGGGATAAGAATATGAAACTCATTTCATGGAATATTGACTCAATCAATGCTGCCTTAACTAGTGATTCAGCCAGAGCTGTTCTTTCACGCGCCGTCATTGATACTTTGGTAGCTGAGGATGCTGATATCATCGCTATCCAAGAAACAAAACTCTCAGCAAAAGGGCCTACCAAAAAGCACCTTCAAATTTTGAATGACTACTTCCCAGATTATGAGATTTCGTGGCGTTCTTCTGTTGAACCAGCTAGAAAAGGCTACGCTGGGACAATGTTCCTTTATAAAAAAGGGTTAACACCAGAAATCTCTTTCCCAGAAATCGGTGCTCCAGATACCATGGATAGTGAAGGACGCATTATCACACTTGAATTCGATAACTTTTACGTCACTCAAGTATACACACCAAATGCTGGCGAAGGGCTTAAACGCTTAGCCGAACGTCAACTTTGGGATGAAAAATACGCCCAATACCTAGCTGAACTTGACCAAAAGAAACCTGTTCTAGCTACTGGTGATTACAACGTTGCCCACCAAGAAATCGACCTCGCCAATCCCAATTCAAACCGCCGTTCTGCTGGATTTACCGATGAAGAACGTGCTGGCTTTACTAACTTGCTGGCTAAAGGGTTCATAGATACTTTCCGTCACCTTCACGGTAACGTTCCAAACGTATACAGCTGGTGGGCACAACGTAGTAAGACAAGTAAAATTAACAACACTGGCTGGCGCATTGACTACTGGCTCACTTCAAACCGCATCGCAGATAAAGTAACAAAATCAGAAATGATTGACTCAGGCGCACGCCAAGACCATACACCAATTATCTTAGAAATTGATTTATAAGTGGTGTGATTGGCAGGTTCAACTTTTCAATGGACTTGACTCGCTTTTCTATTTCTTGGCTCGTGAAAAAAACAGTCCAGTGGACTGTTTTTTTACTCAACTCCTTTTAAAGCTTCAACCATATTAATGGTTTTATTTTTATGGCTGATAATGAGGGTTGTGACTGCAGATGTCACCAAGACTAAGGCACTGGCAATCAAGAGAACTTGCCAAGTGATGTAGGCTGTGTACTCAATACGAATGGTTGAGAAGTTTGCCACATAGCATCTCAAGAACCAGATTCCCATTGGAATTCCTAGAATCCAACCAATTGATGTTGACATAAGATTTTCAATCATGGTAATCAATTGCAAATTTTTCTTAGAAAACCCAAGAACTTGAAGCGTTGCATAATCACGCATCCGTTCGACAAAATTCAGAGAACCAAGGTTATAGAGAACAACAATAACAAGTAGCAATGCAAAACCGATAATCATCAAGAAGACACTCATCAAGCTACTCACAAAATCATAAGCATTCTTTTCTTGATCTGATTTATTAATGACCGATAAGATATTTTGATCATTTTTGATATCATCTTTTGACACGGTCTTATCCACCAACAAGGTTTGCGGATTAAATTTACCACCAGCTGCCTCAAAAGTTTCTGACCTGATGTAGGCTCCTTGGTTAGTCTCACTTGTGACAATTCCTTTAACTTCAAATGAATAAGATTTACTGTCTTGATAAGGAGTTACTTTCAGAGTTTCTCCTTTTTTGATTCCAGCTAATTCCGCAAAACGATTGGTAACATAAATACCGCCTTTTTCAACTGATTTATTGTTAGCAAGTCCTTGCATTAACAAAATCACCATCACTAACAATAATCAAGAGACGATTATAACCATCATCTTTTGAAAAATGAGCTCGGTTAATTTGTCCCCCTTGACCTTAATAAGTTTTAGCTGCTTGATTGTAATTAGCAACCGTCAAGCGTTTAGCGTATAAAAAATCAGTATTATAAGCTTTATCCACCAAATGATTCATTGAAATCGGCATACCGACACCTGCAATCAAAAGCATCATACTTCCAGCAACACCAACAATTCCCATAAGTACCCTCACCCTGTTAATGAAGGCATCACGAATTGCCCATTTGGTTTCATCAGAAATACGATTCCAAAAAAGAGGAACTTTTTCAAGAAATAGGTGGTGAACTTTCTTCGTTTTTCCTCGTAAGAAAACAGCTGGCAGTCCCTTAATAACCTGACGAGATGCCAAATAAGCTGACAAGGTACAAATAAAGATGACAAGCAAAATGACAACCAACGACGACCATGAATAAGCAATCTGCCAATGTGGCAAGGTAAACATCGTCTTTTGTGTCTCAAGCACAAAAAGCGACATCAAAGGAGAGATAGCTGCACCAGCCAAAGCTCCAAAACTTCCAACTAATAAGCCAAAAGAAATATAATGCCAAGTAATTTACCCATTTGAATAGCCCAAAGCTTTAATGACTGCAATTTTTTTGGTTTAACTTTCAATCAGGCGTCGAATGGTCGTAAACATGGCAAGAATTGCTAAAAAGATAAAGATGAAAGAGAAATTTCGAATTTGTCCAACGCGACCAGTCGCTTCCGACACTTCTGTCAAAGTTTTCTGGTTATCATAAGAAAACAAATGTTTCCCTAAAATCTCTTCAATATTGTGTCTAATATCACCCTTTTTGGCATAAATGTCAAGAGCATTGTTAGTTGTGTGACCTCTAGTCATCTTGGCTAAGGCTTTCTCTGGCACATAACCATAAGTATAGTTCTTAGAATTTGGTGCTAAATATTCAATACTTCTCGTAAAATAAATCTTATCTGCTGACTCAACCAAACCTTTAATCGGAAAATGAATGGTTTGATTAGCAATCACAAGAGTTACGTCATCATCAAGTTTCAAATGATTTTTTTCCACAAAATTTCTATCTAACCAAATGCCTTCAGAATCATTATCAAAGTTTTTCCCTTTATCAACAGCAATCACTTTTTTAGCCAATTCATCAAACCATTCTAACGTTAGATACTTTTCTGAATCATTCTTAAGATCAACCTTAGCTAGAAGCTTTGTCTTGGCATCAACCCTTTCCACAGAAGGTAAAGTTTTGATGTCTTACATTTGATTCTTGCTAATAGCATCCGCTTGAAGCAAAACCGTAGGCAAATGCGAATCTAAGATAAAAGTATCTAAACTTTTCTCCAAACCATGTCAAGCACCCTGCAAACCAACAAAAAATCAGCACACTTAACAAGGACATCAAAAACACTGAAAAGAATTGTTGCCAATTTGAAACTTATTCAAGAGTTCCAAAATAGCATTTTTCAGGCCAAGTTCCTTGATCATCAAAGGATAAATGTTCGAGCACAGCTCACGCAGTTCAAAAACAACATCATCCAAAGTGTTCAAGACCTCGCTTTTGTCAACGTCTCCTGCAGACTCAATTTGTTTCTTATGGTAAATCACCTCTTGAATAATCGTGTCGTGAATAGTGATGGCAATGTCCTCACGCTTCATCTCAACGGCAGAAAAAATTGTTTGTCCATCCAGGCGATAATTTAGCTGCTTTGCCATATCCATAAAATCCTTGATAATCGGCAAAGAACACAAAATAAACAAGAAACAGTAAACCACCACCAACCATATCAGCATAAATTTCATCATAACTGTAAAGGAAATCATGAGAAAAGTTGACACGATAGCCTCCAAAATGTAGACCACAGGTAAGGATAAGTGCGTTCTCGTTATCGTTAAACGATTGACAATTAAATGATTCACAGCTCCCATAATCGGCAGAAATAATAAAGGAATCAAACTGAGTAGCGTTAATAAAATTAAATTAACCTTCTGCAAAAGAAATGATGGATAATCCTTTACCAAAGAAAAGGCAGCTAATATCAACAAAATCGAGAAGCTGACATAAAAAATACCGTCAGATAAGTATTTCACAAAAATCAAAGGAAGTGAGAACTCTTGGACCAAAATGAAAATCAAAATGGTCACCAAAGAATACCCCATAACAATCCTTGAAAACAAAGACAATTTTGTTGCCGCTTCTTTAAGAATACTCGCTCGCCAAAAAATATCAATGAAAAAAGGAAGCAAGGTGATATACAAAACCACAAATTAGCGCCCTAAAGTATCTCCCATACTCGAAGGTATCAGGGAGCTAAGAAAGAATGCTGTCACAATTAAAAACAGGTTATATCGCTTACTTGACCGACTCGTCTTGTCTTTTTTAAAAGGTAAAATCGCCCAAACTAATAACACAAAGGCTATCGCTTCAAAAATAAGAAACAAAGGTTTAAATGACTGATTTCCCTTAAAAACAATCCGTTTTTCCTGATGATTACGCTAGACAAGAACAGATTTTGCCTGTTCAACAATCAACCATTTATTCAGCAAAACGTTTTTACTGCTCTCTTGTTGATCAATTTTTAAAAGAATATCTCCTTCAGAAAGTTCTGTTTCCTTGGCTAAGCCACCATTGTGAATATCTGTAACTCGCCAATTACCATTTTTAAAATCAGCTTCAACTCCCAGATAATGGTGATGGCTTGTAAAAAGCAAAATAATACATCCCAATCACTAAAAATAACAACAAGGATATTCTCAGCCAAACTTTCTTATTTATCCTAAGCATCTCTCATCTCCTTTTCCATAAAAATCCTCAAATCGTGCGATATGAGACTATTATAGCAAAAAAGGCATCGAAATAAGGTGTGATATTAAATATTCTAATTTTTTAAGGACTGTAAGGCTAAAAAAATCCTGAGTCGAACTCAGGAAATCATTCTTAGTCTTTCAATAATTCAGTATACGACTTACGGTGACCAAGTTGCAAGACTTTACCATCTTTAACTAAAACAGGACGCTTAATCAACATACCATCAGAAGCAAGTAAATCAGCAGCTTCATCAACCGTTAAGGCATCAACCTTGTCTTTCAAGCCAAGTGCACGATAAGCTTGACCGCTAGTGTTGAAAAAGTTTTTAACTGTAAAAGAAGAATTTTCAATCCATGACTTAATTTGATCAGCCTTTGGCGTATCAAGTGTGATATCAATTGCTTCAAAATCAGCCCCTAATTCTTTCAATTCTGCCTTAGCACGACGGCATGTGCTACATTTTGGGTATTCGTAAAAAGTAAACATCTTCTGCTCCTTTGCTAACTAGAAATCATTGTCTTCATTATATCAAATAAAGACAAAAAGAGCCGAGATTTAATCTCAGCTCACCTTAATTATTTCTTAGCAATCAAACGAACACGAATGATATTATCGCTTGCTTCAAAGTTGGCTACTAAATGATCAACTTTAGCTTTATCTGTCTCATCAAGGTCAAGCAAAGTATAAGCATAATCACCTTTTGATCGGTTGATGATGTTATCGATATTAATACCTAATTCCGAGACAGCTGTTGAAATTTTAGCCACGATGTTTGGCACATTTTTATTAATCAATGTGATACGATATGGCGCTGTCAAAGCTTGGTGAACATTAGGGAAGTTAACTGAGTTTGTAATTTCGCCAGTTTCCATAAATTGACGAATCGTCTTACCAGCCATGATAGCACAATTAAGTTCAGCTTCAGCTGTTGAACCACCCACGTGAGGGAAGACAGTGATTTTATCTTTGTTAAGCAATTCTTCAGTTCCGAAGTCTGTAATGTAACGTTTGACAATACCTGCTTCGATAGCTTCAAAAAGCGCTACATTATCAACCAATTCACCACGCGCAAAGTTGATAACAACAGTTCCTTTTTGCATCAAACCAAATGCTTCGCTATCAAAGGTATGGTGTGTTTCATCTGTTAATGGCACGTGAACAGTAATGTAATCACAATTTGCAAAAATTTCTTTGACATCATCAACACGTTTGACATGGTGTGAAATATTCCAAGCTGTTTCAATAGAAACATATGGATCGTAACCCAAAACGTTCATCCCAAGACGTTGGGCATAGTTAGCAATACGTCCACCAATAGCACCAAGTCCGATAACACCAAGTGTTTTACCAGAAATTTCATTTCCAGCAAATTGCTTTTTGCCAGCTTCGACTTGTTTTGGAACGTCATCACCCGAAAGTGTATTAACCCAAGCGTTAGCTGCGATGTAATCACGTGCCGACATCAAAATTGATGCAAGCACCGCTTCTTTAACCGCATTAGCATTGGCACCTGGCGTATTAAAGACCACAATTCCTGCTGCTGTTGCATCGGCAATCGGAATGTTATTTGTACCCGCACCTGCACGAGCAATAGCTTTTAGATTTTCTGGAAATTCAACGCCGTGAAGATTTTGACTGCGAAGAATAAAAGCATCTGGATTTTCTGCTAAATCACCATCAACTTGAAATTGATTTCCTAATTCTTTAAGACCTACTTGATTAATATTATTAAATGTTTTAACACTGTATACCATATTTACCCCTTTACACCAAGAGCCTGGGATAAAATCTCAGACTCAAATGGCTTATATCGCTATAAAAGAAAAATCTTGTTTATTCCTAATCAGAATCATTGACAGAAAGCCTTATTTGTTTTCTGCTTCAAATTTTTTCATGAATTCAATCAAATCAAGCACACCTTGACGAGGGAAGGCGTTGTAAAGACTTGCACGCATACCACCAACTGAACGGTGACCTTTAATATTCTTAAAGCCTAACGGTGTTGCTTCTACGACAAACTTAGCATCAAGCTCTTTACTTGGTGTCACGAATGGAATATTCGCTACCGAACGTTCTGCTGGGTTCTTAACAGGATTTGTATAGAAGTCTGATTGGTCGATGAAGTCATACAAAAGACCTGATTTTTCACGGTTAGCAGCCTCCATCTTGTCAACACCACCGAAAGCTTTCACCCAATCAAAGACAAGTTTTGCAATGTAGATGCTGTATGCAGGTGGTGTATTGTAAAGTGAACCCGCTTCAGCTTGGATACGATAATCAAGCATTGCAGAAAGTGTTGGCTCATCATTCAAGAAATCTTCACGAACAATAACAACAGTCACACCAGCAGGGCCAATATTTTTTTGAGCGCCCGCATAAATCAGTGCAAAATCTTCAACATTGTAGCGAACCGCTAAAATATTTGAAGACATGTCCGCCACAATTGGCACACCATTAGTATCAGGAAGATCGTAAATAGAAGTTCCTTCGATAGTGTTATTTGTTGTGATGTGAACGTACGCAGCTTCAGGGTCAATATCTTTAGAATCAAATGTAGGAATATGATCGTATACAGTATCTTCTGACGAGGCTAGGAGCACGGGTTCAAAAGGAACGGATTTGGACAATTTAACAGCTTCAGCATAAGCTTTTTTACCCCATGATCCACCAACTAGATAATATGCCTTACGTCCCTTAGCTAGGTTCAAAGGAAGCATAGTGAATTGTGTAGATGCTCCGCCTTGAAGGAACATTACTTTGTAATTATCGGGAATTGCCATCAATTCACGCAATAATTTTTCAGCTTCTTTAATGATATTATCAAACTCTTTGGAACGGTGGGACATTTCTAAAACACTCATGCCGCTACCTTGGTAGTCAAGCATTTCACGCTGTGCTTGTTCAAGCACTGGTTTTGGTAACACTGCAGGACCTGCAGAGAAATTGTAAATTGTCATAAAAATACCTCCGTATAATGGTATAAATTATATCACAATTTTCTGAATTTTGTAAAGATTTTTACGGATTTTTATCCAAAATATTTATGAATAACCATGTTATAATAGTAAATAGCAAACATTAAGGAGAAAAAATGATTATCAAAGAATTTTGTGCTGAAAACACAACTTTGCTCAGCCAACTTGACTCATCTGTTAAACGCGTCGAACTTTGTGATAATTTAGCCGTTGGTGGAACAACTCCGTCATACGGTGTCATCAAAGAAGCTGCGCGCTATCTTCACGAAAAAGAAATCTCACTTGCTACAATGATTCGTCCACGTGGTGGTAACTTCGTCTACAATGATAGCGAACTTCGAATTATGGAAGATGATATTCTTCGTGCAGCAGAATTAGAAAGTGACAACCTAGTCCTTGGGCTTTTAACTGAAGATAACCACATCGATATTGAAGGGATTGAACAACTTCTTCCATCAACTCAAGACTTGCCACTAGTCTTTCATATGGCATTTGACCAAATTCCTCTTGCTAATCAAAAAGAAGCTATTGACCAACTTGTCGACCTTGGTTTTGTGCGTATCTTGACACACGGTTCTTCAGAAAATAATGATATTTTTGAAAATGTTGACCATCTTAAAGAACTAGTTGATTACGCCAACGGACGTATTGAAATCATGATTGGCGGTGGTGTCACAGCTGATAATTACCAAGAATTGATTGAAAAAACAGGTGCCCAAGCTGCACACGGAACTAAAATCTGTTAATAACCCTACAGCACTTTGTGATGACAAGGTGCTTTTTTTCTTTTAAAAATAGCATAAAAATCTAGTTATCCGCATAAAAACTGGACTTATCACACTTTATCAAGGTCAAAACCACTCAATTTACTACTAATTTACTACTTATGAATGAGCTTTGATACGACGATTTATCCTTGAAAAGTGAAGATATAAAGATACTTCCAATAAAATTTGAATATTTAATAGGTAGACACTTCAAAAAATGAGGTGTCTATTTTTTTACCCGATTTTGAAAGGAAGTGAACTTATGAAAACAAAAAATCAAGAATCAAAAGGTCGTTCCCCACTCTTTAAGACCATCAAACATTCATTCAGCCAATAAAAAAGAAAGGATAGGTAAAAATATGGAACTTAAATTTGTGATTCCCAACATGGAAAAAACATTCGGCAATTTAGAATTTGCTGGCGAGGATAAAGTCGTTCAGCGAAGAATCAACGGACGGCTAACTGTCTTATCAAGAAGCTATAATCTCTATTCTGATGTTCAAAGAGCAGATGATATTGTGGTGGTGCTTCCTGCTGAAGCTGGCGAAAAACATTTCGGCTTTGAGGAACGTGTGAAGTTAGTCAATCCACGTATTACCGCAGAGGGCTACAAAATCGGCACTCGTGGTTTTACAAATTACCTTTTACATGCTGACGACATGATAAAAGAATAAAGAAAGAGAGGAAAAATGATGAGATTAGCAAATGGCATTGTATTAGATAAAGACACGACTTTTGGAGAATTGAAATTCTCTGCTCTACGTCGTGAAGTGAGAATCCAAAATGAAGACGGGTCGGTTTCAGATGAAATCAAGGAACGTACCTATGACTTAAAATCCAAAGGACAAGGACGCATGATTCAAGTAAGTATTCCTGCCAGCGTGCCTTTGAAAGAGTTTGATTATAACGCACGGGTGGAACTTATCAATCCCATTGCGGACACCGTTGCTACTGCCACCTATCAAGGAGCAGATGTTGACTGGTATATCAAGGCAGACGATATTGTGCTGACAAAGGATTCTAGTTCATTCAAAGCTCAACCACAAGCAAAGAAAGAACCGACACAAGACAAATAGTCGCTAGGTAGAAAGGAGACTTTTTCGCATGAAACAGCGTGGTAAAAGGATTCGCCCATCTGGTAAAGATTTAGTCTTTCATTTTACGATAGCGTCACTCCTGCCTGTTTTCCTGCTGGTTGTCGGACTGTTTCATGTGAAGACAATCCAGCAGATCAACTGGCAGGATTTTAACCTATCACAAGCAGATAAGATTGACATTCCCTATTTAATTATCAGTTTCAGTGTCGCAATTCTTATCTGCTTGCTGGTAGCGTTTGTATTCAAACGGGTTCGCTATGATACGGTTAAACAACTTTACCACCGTCAAAAACTGGCAAAGATGATACTTGAAAACAAGTGGTATGAATCTGAACAGGTCAAAACAGAGGGTTTCTTTAAAGATAGTGCTGGTCGTACAAAGGAAAAGATAACCTACTTCCCTAAAATGTATTATCGACTTAAAAATGGCTTGATACAGATACGGGTGGAAATCACGCTGGGAAAATATCAAGACCAACTCTTACACTTGGAAAAGAAATTAGAGAGTGGCTTGTACTGTGAGCTGACGGATAAAGAGTTAAAGGATTCCTATGTGGAATATACTTTGCTCTATGACACCATAGCCAGTCGTATTTCTATTGATGAAGTAGAAGCTAAAGATGGTAAACTTCGCTTAATGAAAAACGTATGGTGGGAATATGATAAGCTCCCTCATATGTTGATTGCTGGTGGTACAGGTGGCGGTAAAACTTACTTTATACTGACACTGATTGAAGCCTTGCTTCATACAGATTCAAAACTGTATATTCTTGACCCGAAAAATGCTGACCTTGCGGACTTAGGTTCTGTGATGGCAAATGTCTACTATAGAAAAGAAGACTTGCTTTCTTGCATTGAAACATTCTATGAAGAAATGATGAAACGTAGTGAGGAAATGAAGCAGATGAAGAACTATAAGACTGGCAAAAATTATGCTTACTTAGGTCTCCCGGCACACTTCTTAATCTTTGATGAATACGTCGCTTTCATGGAAATGCTGGGAACAAAAGAAAACACCGCAGTTATGAATAAGCTGAAACAGATTGTCATGTTAGGTCGTCAAGCTGGCTTCTTTCTAATACTGGCTTGTCAACGTCCAGACGCAAAATATTTAGGCGACGGAATCCGTGATCAGTTTAATTTCAGAGTGGCTTTAGGTCGTATGTCTGAAATGGGCTATGGCATGATGTTTGGCAGTGACGTACAAAAGGATTTCTTCTTAAAGCGAATCAAAGGTCGTGGCTATGTTGATGTAGGAACAAGTGTCATATCAGAGTTTTATACTCCCCTTGTACCAAAAGGATATGATTTCTTGGAGGAAATTAAAAAGTTATCCAACAGCAGACAGTCCACGCAGGCGACGTGCGAAGCGGAAGTCGCAGGTGTGGACTGATCTTGCTGGCTGGTGTGGCAATAGCCACGCCAGCACTTAACCCCCCGTATCTAACAGGGGGGTACAAATCGACAGGAAACAGTCAAAAAAACATTAGAAAATCCTTTGGTTACAAGGGATTTACAAAATTTCAGCGTATGTCAAATGGGCTTTAAAAGTTGACATACGCCTTTTTGATTGGAGGGATTTTTACTGAATGAACAAACTTGGTTACAGCATTTAAAAGAAAAACGCTTGGCTTATGGACTATCTCAAAACCGTTTAGCTGTTGCGACTGGTATTACAAGGCAGTATCTAAGCGATATTGAAACAGGAAAAGTCAAGCCATCAGAGGATTTACAGCAGTCCCTTTGGGAAGCTCTGGAACGCTTCAATCCCGACGCTCCCCTTGAAATGCTGTTTGATTATGTAAGGATTCGCTTTCCGACAACAGACGTACAGCAGGTGGTCGAAAACATCTTACAACTGAAACTGTCCTATTTTCTTCATGAGGACTATGGTTTCTATTCTTATTCAGAGCATTATGCTTTAGGCGACATATTCGTCCTTTGCTCCCATGAACTGGACAAAGGAGTTCTGGTGGAATTGAAAGGTCGTGGGTGCAGACAATTTGAAAGCTATCTTCTGGCACAACAAAGAAGCTGGTATGAGTTCTTTATGGACGTTTTGGTGGCTGGCGGTGTGATGAAACGCCTTGACCTTGCCATTAACGATAAGACAGGGATTTTGAATATCCCTGTACTCACTGAAAAGTGCCAACAGGAAGAATGTATCTCCGTCTTCCGCAGTTTTAAAAGCTATCGCAGTGGCGAACTGGTACGCAAAGAGGAAAAGGAATGTATGGGAAACACCCTCTATATCGGTTCATTACAAAGTGAAGTTTATTTCTGTATCTATGAAAAGGACTACGAGCAGTACAAGAAAAATGATATTCCCATTGAAGACGCAGAAGTAAAAAACCGTTTTGAGATTCGATTGAAAAATGAGCGTGCCTATTATGCAGTCCGTGATTTACTCGTCTATGACAATCCAGAGCATACCGCCTTTAAAATTATCAATCGGTATATCCGTTTTGTAGATAAAGACGATTCCAAACCTCGTTCTGATTGGAAACTGAATGAAGAATGGGCTTGGTTTATTGGGAACAATCGTGAACGATTAAAACTAACCACAAAACCAGAGCCTTACTCCTTCCAAAGGACGCTGAACTGGCTATCTCATCAAGTTGCCCCGACCTTAAAGGTTGCGATTAAACTTGATGAAATCAACCAGACGCAGGTTGTAAAAGACATTCTCGACCATGCGAAACTGACAGACCGACACAAGCAGATTTTGAAGCAACAGTCAGTAAAAGAACAGGACGTGATAACAACAAAAAAATAACTCAAATACAAATTCATTGAATATAGAGAGGAGAACATTTTTATGAATTTTGGACAAAACCTTTATAACTGGTTTCTATCAAACGCTCAATCACTGGTGCTTTTAGCAATCGTTGTGATTGGCTTGTATCTTGGCTTCAAGCGTGAGTTTAGCAAACTGATTGGCTTTTTAATTATTGCGATTATTGCGGTTGGCTTAGTCTTCAACGCTGCTGGAGTAAAAGACATTTTACTAGAGCTATTCAATCGCATTATTGGTGCTTAAATAAAACCGTTCTTTTGTGGAATATAAGTGGTTTTCTTATGTTCCGCAAAGGAATGGTACACCAAACGAAGTGCGGTAGGGATTTTTGAATCTCTACAAAGAAAGGACGTGAATATATGGACGATATGCAAGTCTATATTGCGAATTTAGGCAAATACAATGAGGGCGAATTGGTCGGTGCGTGGTTTACCTTTCCCATTGACTTTGAGGAAGTCAAAGAGAAAATCGGCTTGAATGATGAATATGAGGAATACGCCATTCATGACTACGAGTTACCCTTTACGGTTGACGAATACACTTCCATTGGCGAACTCAATCGACTATGGGAAATGGTATCGGAATTACCCGAAGAATTACAATCGGAGCTATCTGCTCTGCTCACTCATTTTTCAAGCATTGAAGAACTAAGCGAACATCAAGAGGATATTATCATTCATTCCGATTGTGATGATATGTATGACGTGGCACGCTACTACATTGAAGAAACGGGTGCTTTAGGCGAAGTACCAGCTAGTCTTCAAAACTATATTGATTATCAAGCCTATGGTCGGGATTTAGACCTTTCAGGAACGTTTATCTCAACCAATCATGGGATTTTTGAAATCGTCTATTAAATCTGTCGGTACATTACTACTGGCAGATTTTCTATTTTACGGGGTGGCTCAATCAGCTACCCCTATTTTTTATGAAAGGATTGATTACATGAAGAAAATACGAAGCTATACCAGTATCTGGTCTGTGGAAAAGGTACTGTATTCTATCAATGATTTTAGACTTCCGTTTCCCATAACCTTTACGCAAATGACATGGTTTGTCGTGTCACTCTTTGCAGTGATGATACTTGGCAACTTGCCCCCTCTTTCCATGATAGAGGGAGCATTTCTCAAATACTTTGGGATTCCTGTGGCTTTCACATGGTTTATGTCTACAAAAACTTTTGATGGTAAAAAGCCTTATGGATTTTTGAAGTCTGTCATTGCTTATGCACTGCGACCAAAGCTGACCTATGCAGGAAAAAAAGTAACGCTTGGCAGAAACCAGCCACAAGAAGCCATTACAGCAGTTAGGAGTGAATTTTATGGCATATCCAATTAAATACATTGAAAACAATCTCGTCTGGAATAAAGACGGGGAATGTTATGCTTACTATGAGCTTGTTCCTTACAATTACTCATTTCTAAGTCCAGAACAGAAAATACAAGTGCATGATTCTTTCAGACAGCTTATCGCACAAAATCGTGATGGCAAAATTCATGCTTTACAAATCAGTACAGAATCCAGCATACGTTCTGCACAAGAGCGTTCCAAAAATGAAGTCACTGGCAAGCTCAAAGCGGTTGCCTATGACAAAATCGACCAACAGACAGACGCTTTAATATCCATGATTGGCGAAAATCAAGTGAACTACCGTTTCTTTATCGGCTTTAAGTTGCTTCTCAACGATCAGGAGTTTTCTATGAAAAGTCTTACCGTTGAAGCAAAAAATGCTTTGTCTGATTTTGTCTATGATGTGAACCATAAGCTGATGGGCGATTTTGTTAGTATGAGTAATGATGAAATCCTGCGTTTTCAGAAGATGGAAAAGCTCTTAGAAAATAAAATCTCTCGTCGTTTCAAAATCCGCAGGTTAGATAAGGACGACTTCGGCTATCTGATTGAACACCTTTACGGACAGACAGGCACTGCCTATGAAGAGTATGAGTACCATCTATCAAAGAAAAAGCTGGATAATGAAACGCTGATTAAATACTATGACTTGATTAAGCCTACTCGCTGTTTGGTGGAAGAAAAACAGCGATATTTGAAAATCCAGCAGGAAGATGAAACCGTCTATGTAGCTTACTTTACCATTAACAGCATTGTCGGAGAACTGGACTTCCCGTCCTCTGAAATCTTCTACTACCAGCAACAGCAATTTACATTCCCGATTGATACGTCAATGAATGTGGAAATTGTAGCGAATCGTAAAGCCCTATCTACTGTCCGCAATAAAAAGAAAGAACTGAAAGACTTGGATAACCACGCTTGGCAAAGTGATAATGAAACCAGCTCCAATGTGGCGGAAGCTCTGGAAAGTGTGAATGAGCTGGAAACCAATTTAGACCAAAGCAAGGAATCTATGTACAAGCTGTCTTATGTGGTAAGGGTATCAGCAAATGATCTTGACGAACTCAAACGTCGTTGTAATGAAGTGAAAGATTTTTATGACGATTTAAGCGTAAAACTGGTACGACCATTTGGGGATATGCTCGGCTTACATGAAGAATTTTTACCTGCCAGCAAGCGTTATATGAATGATTATATTCAATACGTGACCTCTGATTTCCTCGCTGGTTTAGGTTTTGGTGCTACTCAAATGCTGGGGGAAAATGAGGGGATTTATGTTGGCTACAGCTTAGATACTGGACGCAATGTCTATCTGAAACCTGCTCTTGCCAGTCAAGGGGTTAAGGGTTCAGTAACCAATGCGTTAGCGTCGGCTTTTGTTGGTTCGCTGGGTGGTGGTAAATCCTTTGCGAATAACCTTATCGTCTATTATGCGGTGCTTTATGGGGCACAAGCAGTGATTGTAGACCCAAAAGCAGAACGTGGCAGATGGAAAGAAACCTTGCCAGAGATTTCCCATGAAATCAATATCGTCACTCTGACTTCTGATGAGAAAAACAAAGGCTTACTTGACCCTTATGTGATTATGAAAAATCCCAAAGATTC
>SKDY01000294.1_pt1 | contig 43401 bp, 38 predicted proteins | sample 4826591 | NCBI WGS metagenome assembly SKDY01 (sample SAMN11008823, study PRJNA524170) | human gut metagenome | biome: Human fecal sample; material: Feces; isolation source: fecal sample from pouch patient p10, p22 | host: Homo sapiens | place: Israel: Tel-Aviv | collected 2016-06-15 | reverse complement strand
CGTAATTTGTATTCCCTAGTGCACTGTGAATGCGAGGGGAGAAGCTATGGCCTAACGTACGGCCAAGTAAACCAAATTTCATAGGACCTCCTAGGTCAATATACATAGAATGGCTAATAGGCTGGTATCTATTAGCCATTGAAGTTTTATAACTATATGTATTGTACTATATATGTTCTTATAGGGACTCGTACATATAAGTATATTAGTTTTCAGGGTAATTGCCGAGTAAGCGGAACTTATCTTGTGATGTGTGAAGCTCTGCTAGAACGGATAATACCTTAGGATCTGCTAGGGATGCCTCTAAGTCGAGGTAGAACAAGAACTCAAAGTTATGGCCTACAATCGGACGAGACTCGAGTTTGGTAAGATTTACGCCGATGTTTGCAAACTTGGTAAGTAATGTACCAAGGCCACCTGGAGCATGGCTTGCTGTAGTTACCACGGAAATTTTATTAGCCCCTGGGTATACATGAAAGTCCTTGCTGATGCAGATAAAGCGCGTATAGTTGTTGTCACTATTTTGGATATTGCGCATCAATGGAGTCAAATTGTACAAGTCCGCACATTGAGGTGCTGCGATAGCGGCTACACCTGGATCGTCACTAGCTGCTACGAGCTGTGCTGCACGAGCCGTGTTATCGAAGGAGCGCAATTCTACGCCTTCTAATTTCTCTAGGAAGTGGCTGCATTGGCCCAATGCTTGAGGATGGGAGATGATAGTGTGAATATCTTCTAGTTTTGTGCCCTTTTTCACGAGTAAATCGTGAGAAATCCAAAGGCGTGTACCGCGTACGATATAGCATTTACGATCTTCTAGAAGGTCATACACTTCTTTTACAGAACCATTGGAGCTGTTTTCGATAGGTAATACGCCGAATTGACATTCTCCAGACTCAACAGCGTCGAATACGGCACGGAATCCTGTTACATAGTGAATTTGGCTGAGTGGTAATAATTTATCGCACGCCACTTGCGCATTGCTACCGAAGACGCCAGCACAAGCTACGCTGCCACGTTGTGGAGGTAATGTAGGGGACTGCTCAATAGCCTTTTTCATTTTAACAGTGAACTCATTATCTTGGAATAATTGTTCGGATTGATAGGTACGGCTCAAGCTAAATAATGCTTCGAAGAAACGGCGCGCATATAGATCGAGGTCCGGGCCTGCATCACGAGTTACTTTGTCGAGGATATCTCGTTCCCGTTTGGCATCGTAAATAGCCTTGTTCATTTCTTTTTTCGCTGCCGCAACGTCCTTAGAGAGTTCCATGCGCTCTTTAAATAGGGCGAGCATTTGGTCGTTTATATCGTTAATTTTAACGCGTACTTCATCTAAGTTCATGGTCAATATCTCCTAAGAAATCAAGAATAACAAGGGCCGTAACAGCTTCGATTACAGGTACTGCACGAAGCGCTACGCATGGGTCGTGACGACCTTGGATTGTGAGCAATGTGTCCTCTTTTTGTGAAAGTGACACAGAATGTTGTTCTTTATAAATGGATGGTGTTGGCTTGATGCCTACTTGCATAACGAGGGGCAAACCGTTAGTTATACCACCTTGAATACCACCGCTATTATTAGTTGTGGTTGTAATCTTGTCTCCGTCCATGGTGAAAGCATCATTCACTTCGGAACCAAGTTGTGCACACATATCAAAGCCACCGCCAAAGGATACGCCTTTAATGGCGGGCACCCCAAAGATTACGCGAGCTAAGCGGTTTTCAATACCGTCAAAGTTTGGGTTGCCAAGGCCAATTGGTAGACCTGTAGCAACGACTTCAACGATACCACCTGTAGAGTCCCCATCTTTTTTGAGGTTCATAACAAGGGTTTCTACTTCGCTACGTTTTTGTGGATCAATCATAGCAATTGGCTCTGTAGCGATGTTAGCTAATGCTTTCATATCTGGATGAACCATGTTGATAGGAGCATCTTGGATGGTTCCTACTTGTTTTAAATGGCCGTTGATTTCAATGCCTTTTTCACGTAATAGTTGTAGAGCGATGCCACCAGCTACGCAAAGTGGAGCTGTAAGGCGCGCTGAAAAATGGCCGCCACCGCGCATATCTACCTTATCACCATAGCGTATTCGAGCTGTAAAATCTGCATGAGATGGGCGAGGAATATCGCGTAAGTTGTTATAATCGCTAGAGTGTTGAGATGTGTTGCGGATCATAAATGCCAATGGGGAACCACTGAGCATGCCGTCCACCAAACCTGCTAAAAACTCAGGTGTATCGGCTTCCTTACGCTGTGTTGTTAATTGATTTTGCCCTGGCGCACGGCGCTTTAAAAAGGCTTTTAACTCATCAATATCAATGGTATATCCACAAGGTAGACCTTCAATAATACCGCCGATAGCGTATCCATGAGAGGCGCCAAAGGTAGATACTTGTATAGTTTTACCGAAATTAGATGCCATGAGCATCACCTCCTAATAAGTTCCAGTCCTCGAAGAAATCTGGATAGGATTTTGTGATAGCTTCGCTATCTTTTAACGAAACAGGGTTTTCACTGATGAGGGCCATCAATGTGCCGGCCATAACGAGGCGATGATCATTTACGCAATCACCTTGTCCACCTTTAAGTATACCACTACCGATGATGTATAGGTCATCGCCTTCTTCACGAACTGTACCGCCTAAGTCTCTTACGAGATTAGCAACAGCTATGAGACGATCGGACTCTTTTAAGCGTAGGCGAGCACCCTTAATAAAGGAGCTTTCACCAGAAATAGAGCAAGCAAGGGCGGCCATAACAGGCAACATATCCGGCATTTGCTCTAGGTCTGCATGGATTGGCTTGGAAGCACGACCTGTGACCGTTACATTCATTCCATCCCAAACAACATCACATCCTGCATCAATCATAACTTGCATGATGCGGCGGTCAGCTTGTACAGAGTTTTTGTTCATGCCTGTAATCGTAATTGGTTTGCCCGTCATACCGGCTGCTACCATCCAGATTGCTGCGTTAGACCAATCGCCTTCGATTTGGTAATTATCTCGACCGTTGAAGGACGCACCAAATGGAACTGTGAAAGCCTCATTGATGTTTGTGTCAGGTAAAGTGTGTTCTACTTCCACACCAAAATCTCGCATTGTTTCCGTTGTTAATGTTACATAGTCACTAGATTGAAGTGGTGTAGTAGACGTAATTGTAGCACCCTCGCATTGTGGTGCTGCAAGTAAGAGGCCAGAGAAAAATTGGCTGCTCACATCGCCTACCATACTAAATTGACCGCCTTGGAGATTACCTGTCATAGTAAATGGTGGTTTATCTTGAGAGAATGTTACGCCATGCGCTTTCATTTCGCTGAGCATAGGTTCGAGAGGGCGATCTGGTAAACGACCTTTAGCATCTATATCTACATCATTACAGATAGAGGCTGCTACAGGTAATAAAAGGCGTAATGTAGTGCCTGATTCGTGAGGTACTACATTGCCCTTCGTTGGCGCAGGACTAGGAGTAACGGTAACAACTTTATTTTCATATATTACGTGAGCACCTAAGCCTCGTAAGGAGTCCATCGTTGCATCAATATCCTTAGAGGTACGGCTCAGTAATATAGTAGATGGAGAGGTAGCAAGGGCTGCACAAATTAATGCGCGGTGTGCATGTGCCTTTGCTGGGATGGACGCAATCGTTCCTGTAGGAATGGCGTTCGTTACGGAATGCATAGAAATCTCCTTTTACGTCTTAGTCTAAATAGGTGGCAAGTTCTTCGTGGGTAACAACCTTAAGTTCGCTGTGGCCATAGCTTGTTGGTACTACAATTTTAATAGTAGCGCCTTCGCTTTTCTTATCGTGCTTAGCAGCTGCTAGGATTTCTTCCTTTATTATAGTCGTTGTAGTTGGTAAATGATGGGCTTCGATGAGGGATTTTAACTTATCTAGAGCCTCAATATCTAGTTCTCCATGTTTTACCGCACCCTGTGCCATGAGTACCATGCCAATAGCAACCGCATAGCCATGATGAACCTCAAAGTGACTCGCTTTTTCAATGCCGTGACCAAAGGTATGGCCTAGGTTTAAGAGGGCGCGAACACCAGATTCGCGTTCGTCTTGCTCTACGATATCCGCCTTTGCTTGTACGCATCGCGCAATGACAGCACTAACGCTATCGCGGTGTGTTATCAAGGGCTTATTTTCTAGCTGAGTTAATAAACCTGGTACATCGAGGAAACCATATTTGATGATTTCGCCACACCCATTTTTCCATTCCATGTCTGGCAATGTATTAAGCGTTTCCGGATCACAGAGGACAAGAATGGGTTGTTTGAAAGCACCCCACAGGTTTTTACCTGCTTCAAGATTGACAGCTGTTTTACCGCCTACAGAGGAGTCTACCGCCGCTAATAGGGAGGTAGGTACCTGTACATAGTCAATGCCACGCAAATAGGTAGCCGCTGCAAAGCCTGCCATATCACCTACAACACCACCGCCAAGGGCGATGAGAAGGTCCTTGCGTGTTAACGATTGAGCTGCCATATATTCCACTAAATCGATGAGCTGGTGGGCATTTTTAGAGCTTTCACCAGCAGGGAATACATAATCACAAACAGTATAACCCGCATGCTCCATATTAGCTTTCACAGAACTCAAATAGTGCGGTGCTACATTGTTGTCGCTGACGATGATAACACGACAATTTGGTTTTAATGGTTTTATATAATCGCTGATGCGTTGTAAAGCACCGTTTTCGATGACGACGTCATACGGCGTGGATGCGTTAATATGGATGCGAGTCATAATAATTCCTTTCTTAAAAGAATAAGCTAGTATCTATTATAATGGATACTAGCTTATTTGTGTGATATTTAAGATTATTTAGTGCATTCTACTAATGCTTTACGCAATGCGAATACTTCTTTCATAAGGCTAGTGAATTGGTCTGGACGTAATGCTTGAGGGCCATCGCATAATGCTTTGGATGGATTATTGTGAACTTCGATCATAAGGCCATCTGCACCGCCGCCTACGGATGCAAGGGAAAGTGGGCAAACCATACGGCTCATGCCTGCAGCATGGCTAGGATCCATGATGATTGGCAAGTGAGATAGTTCGTGCATCATAGGGATTGCTGTTACATCTAATGTATTACGTGTTTTAGGTTCGAATGTACGAATACCACGTTCGCATAATACGATTTGATCATTGCCTTCGGACATGATGTATTCAGCAGCCATTAACCATTCTTCGTATGTAGCGGATAGACCACGTTTCAACAATACAGGTTTTTTCAATTTGCCCACTTCTTTTAAAAGTGTGAAGTTTTGCATGTTACGAGCACCGATTTGAAGCATATCTACATTGTCGAAGTATTGTAATTGAGAAATATCCATAACTTCGGATACGATAGGAAGACCAGTTTCTTTTTTTGCTAATTCTAAAAGTTTTAAACCTTCAGGGCCCATGCCTTGGAAGGAGTATGGGGATGTACGAGGTTTGAAAGCGCCACCACGAAGGATTGTAGCACCTGCATCTTTACATGCTTGGCAAGATGCGAGAACTTGTTCTGGTGTTTCCACGGAGCAAGGACCAGCCATTACAGCGAAGTGACCGCCACCGATAAGTGCACCGCCTACATTGATAATGGAATCTTCTGGGTGGAATTTACGGTTTGCTTTTTTGAAAGGTTCTTGAATACGTGTTACTTTATCTACGAAATCAAGGGATTCAATTTGACGGGAATCAAGGGATGCTGTATCGCCGATAAGACCTAAGATATTATAGTGGGCCCCTTCTACAGGATGGATAACAAGACCTTTCGCTTCTAATTCATTGCGTAATTTTGTTACCTCTGCTTCTGTAGCTGTTGTTTTTAACGTGATAATCATAATAAGTCCTCCTCAAATAACAATGCGAATACTGGGGTCAACCATACGGGATAGCAAATAAAAAAGGGCTACCCGTATTCTAATACGGGTAGCCCTTTTACTATTCTAAGCAACGATTGATAATTTCTAAATTAGCGTAGCTCAAATAGTTCCTTACCCGTACGTTGGATAAAGAACCAATAAAAGTATTGTTTTGCTACTGTGCTAATTTGGTTAGTCATCTTATTGTTGCTCCTTTCTAAATTTGATGTGTACAGTATAAACCCATTTGAGAATTTTATGCAAGTACTTTTTTCAAAAAGCTACAAAATTCTATAGAAAAAAGTTGTTTTAATATTCCTTTACCTTTATACCCATGGTAAAATTAAAGGTAGAAAATGCTAGAAATATAACGTTATAGAACATAATTGGTCAGGAGAGTTATGATTATTCAAATTTTAAATACAATTAACGATGATATTAAACAAATTCGTACAGATGTGTTCATGAAAGAACAAGGTTTCGAGAATGAATTTGATGAAATTGATGAAATCGCAAAATTCGTGCTTTTATCTATAGATGGAAAAGCTGTTGGTACTTGTAGATTTTTCCCTAGCGATATAGAAGGGGATGCTCATATTGGTCGTATGGCAGTACGCAAATTATATCGAGGTCAAAACTTAGGCTCAAAAATTATGCTCGCTGCTGAAAATGGAATCCGTCGAGATGGGTTTAATACATGTTCCTTATCAGCTCAAGTACAGGCAAAACCATTTTACGAATCCCTTGGCTATAAAGCAGAAGGGGAAGAATACCTTGATGAAGACTGTCCACATGTGATGATGCGGAAGAAATTATAATATTGAAGTTTTGTGTCATTACAAATATAATCAAGTCAAAGGTGTATTGAGTGATGTTTGCGGGAGGTGCAACTATTGTTGAAGGGCGCTCTTTGACGCAAATTATAGCAGAAAAAGAAGGTGCAATTATGCGTCTATCTGTATATCGTACATTAGCAGATAGTGCAAGTTCTATTAATTATCGTGCCCGCGGTTCGGAAATTAAAATGATAGCAACTGTAAATGTTAGCGAATTACAAAAAACGGCAGATATAATCTCTAAGGAGATTCGTACTTTAGATAATTTACTACAGTCAACCAATTGGACAGTTGATTTAATAGAGTATTAATCATAAGTTGGTAATCAAGATAGGGTGGATACAAAGCCACGATTGCTTAATTCGTAAAAAGATGATATTCCATTACATGTATAGGGTGCTGAAGATATGTATCATGTAGGCCCTTATTGCGTATAAATGTATGGTTATTTTTTATAATGTATTACCATGTATCAACTGTTTTGGTGAGGGTGGCGTTGGGGATAATAAAAAAGGATGCTTTCTATGAAAGCATCCTTTTTTATTATCCTGCTGTATATGGACTAAATCGTCCTGCAAATAGGTAAGAACCCATTTTACCGAGTTTGGCGGCAAATATAGAGCCAATGATACCTAGTATAATCATAATCCACGCATTTTCTGCGTTTACACTGTGAGCTATGGACATATAGGATTGAATACAGGAAATAATGAAATAGATGATGGTTAAGTAAATTTTTTGCTTAGGATATTTAGCTGTTGCTGTTTTAAAGCGTAACTTACTGCCAATATATCCTGAGATACCACCGAGTATAACAAGAGCTGGTAAAATCATAGTTACTAATGTTACTACGTGGAATAATGTAGGTGCAATAGATGGAATTAATAATGCAATGATAGGTACAAAGAAAGAACCTGTTGTTGCTACGATCGGGAAATGTACGCAAATTGGATGTAAATGAAGGTTTAACATCTTTTCCCGTTTAGGGCTAAGGCGACGTGGTTTGTATTCCATCCAAACTGTTGGAGGAAAACCACATGCTGGACAAGGCTGATCTTTATATTTCGCATCCTCAATATATCCACATACGCGGCAAATAATCCAACCAGTACCTTGTTCTATATTCATTTTTTTTGCTGTTGTAGAGCTTGTTGCTGCTGTAACCGCTCGTTGTGCAGGTGTCATTATATAACCTCCTTACTTAAGAATTAATACATAGCTATATAATTACTCTTTCTATATCTATTATATCACAACAAATATATTAATAATTTTTATAAATAAAAAGCACCATTCAAATAACTAATGAATAACAGTGCTTTTGATTATTGCATTGATGAAATTATTTATTGAAAGTTTTGATGTATGGATGAAAATAAAAGCTCTATTTATTTCGATCTAGGCTTTTACTAAAACTTTTTACTTCCGAAAAAAGAAACTCCTATCCAAAAGTGACTTTGGCCTGTCCTGAAGGGACAGAAATAGCCGGTGGAACTTTTGGGTAGGAGTTTCTTTTATATTAAATCATCAAAATCAAAGGCTGCTGCTTTTGTATAGTTTGTAACTTTTGCTTCGAAGAAGTCAGTTTTTGTGCTATTCAAGTTGGAGAAGCTTTCAATCCATTCCATAGGATTTTCTTTGATTTCAGGGTATAGATGAGGCAAGCCGATTGCTTCTAAGCGGATATTGGCAAGGTATTTGATGTAGCGTTCAATAAGAACGTTGTTAAGGCCGAGGATTTTATCATCAGTGATGTATTGCCCCCAAGCGATTTCATTTTCTGCACCTTGGCGAATCATGTCAGTGATTTTCGCTTCCAGTTCAGGAGTGAACAAGTCAGGGCGTTCACGACGTAACTCGCGGATGATGTTTTGGAACAATACAAGATGAGTTACTTCGTCGCGGTTGATGTATTTGAAAATAGTGGATGTAGCTGTCATTTTACCTTGACGTGCCAATGTGTAGAAGAAGCTAAAACCAGAGTAGAAGTAGATACCTTCTAAGATATAGTTGGCGATAATTGTGTGGATGAGGTTTGCTTCGCTAGGATCATCACTGAAACGTTGGTATGCATCGGCGATGAATCGATTACGTTCAAGTAATGTTTTATCTGTACGCCATTCGTCATAAATTTTGTCACGTGTAATAGGATTTGTTACAGTGTCCAAAATGTAGGAATAACTTTGAGCGTGAATTTCTTCTTGGAATGCTTGGATATTCAATAAAGATGCCACTTCAGATGCTGTAATATAACGGCTCAAGTTAGGCAAGTTTTCAGATTGAATAGAATCAAGGAAGTTCAAGAATGCAATAATTTTGTCGAATGCACGGCGTTCGTAATCTGTTAAGTATGGGAATTGCTTAACGTCTTCGTTCAAGGAAATCTCTTCAGGAATCCAGAAGTTGTTGAGCATTGTACGGTACATTTGGTTCGCCCAGTCGTACTTGATACGGTTCCATTCGCGAAGGTTTGTGGTGTTTCCACCAATCATAGATTGCGTGCCACGTTCACCGTGTTCGTTGAAAATTAGTTTTTTATCCATAGGGGACTCCTTTATATTATCTGTGAAGATTACTCTGTTTCTATGAAGAGCAGCTAGTGCACTCGTCCATTTCAAGGGATTGATTACGAATGTAGTAGATTGTTTTAATCCCTTGTTTGTATGCCTCAACGTAAAGGTCTAGAATTTCTTTTGCTTTCATTTGAGGTGTGATATACAAGTTGAAAGATTGTGCTTGGTCAATATGACGTTGACGTACGCCACAAGCTTTGATGGACCATTGTTGGTCGATTGTATGCGCTTCTTTGTAGAGCCAGAAAGTTTTATCGTTCAAATCTGGTGCAGTTTTTGGAGTGAAAGAACCTTTCTTCTCTTCGATGAAGAATTTTTTGAAGATAGGGTCGATACCAGCCGTTGTGTTCGCAATGTTGGAAGTAGAACCTGTAGGAGCTACGGCCATCAAGTAACCATTACGGATGCCGTATTTTGCAACATCTGAAGCCAATTGTTTCCAACGATCGGATGTGTAGCCACGACGAGTAAAGTATTCACCAGTTTCCCATTCGGAACCTTTGAATGCAGGGTATGCACCTTTTTCTTTCGCTAATTCCATGGAAGCTTTGATGGCATAGTATGCAATGTTTTCAAATAGTTTGTCCGCTGCTTCGATATGTTCATCAGACTCCCATTGGATATCGTGGTTTACAAGGTAGTGGTGGTAACCAGAAGTACCAAGACCAATAGCACGGTATTTATCAGAAGTCATACGAGATTCTGGTACTGGTGCTTGGTTGATGGAAATAACATTGTCTAACATGCGGATTTGAAGAGCGATATTTTCTTCTAATTCTTCATCAGAAATACGACCAAGGCTGATGGAGTTCAAGTTACATGTAACCATATCGCCTGTATTTGTTTTTGTAGTGATGCTGCCGTCTTCGTTGATGATTTCTTCAGCAAGGTTTGTGAAGCCAACGTTTTGTGCGATTTCGTGGCACAAGTTGGACGCGTAAATCATGCCGGCATGTTTGTTAGGGTTGGCAGCATTTACAGTGTCACGGAAGAAGATGAATGGTGTACCAGTTTCAACAGCAGAGCGCATGATTTTTTTCATCATATCTAGTGCTGGCACTTTGATGCCGTGTAAGTTCGGATCTTGTTCACATTCAAGATAACGTTTTGTGAACTCTTTGTTATCGTCTGTGTCGTAGAAGTCCTCTAGAGCATAGCCTTTTACAGCCAAGATTTCATGAGGGTCGAAGAGGGTGAAGTTTTCACGGGCAATCATGCGTTCCATGAAGATATTTGGGACAGAGATAGCAGGGAAGATATCGTGTGCTTTACGACGGTCGTCACCATTGTTTGTACGAAGCTCTACGAATTCGTAGAAGTCTTTGTGCCAAATATCGAGTGTTACTGTAGCACCGCCTTTACGTTTACCCAATTGGTCTACTGCAACCGCTGTATCGTTGTACAAGCGAATCCAAGGAATAACGCCACCAGAGGAGTTTTTGAAACCGCGGATATCGGAGTTTAATGCACGGACTTTACCAAGGTAGATACCAAGAGCACCACCGTGTTTAGATACGCGGGAGAACTTGCTGTTTACGTCGTAAATGGACCATAAGTTATCATCTACACCAGAGATAAAGCAAGAGGACAACTGATGAAATGGTGTACCTGCATTTGCCAATGTAGGTGTAGCTGTTGTCATTTTTAACTGGCTCATCAAATCGTAGAATTTCTTAGCGTATTCTACTTTGTTTTCGCCCTCTACCAATGCCAAGTGCATTGCTATAGCCATGAAGCGTTCTTGTGGCAATTCAAAGATTTCTTTGTTGAAGCCTTTTACCAAGTAACGGTCAGCCAATAATTTAAGACCTTCATAGTTGAAGAGGTAGTCGCGCTTAGGTTTGATGTAATCGCCTAACTCTTGCAATTCGTCAGCTGTATATTCAGTAACGAAGAAGTCAGCGTATTTTTTCTTTTCTACAAGCATATGTACAAGATTTGGAAAGTTGCCATAACCGAATGCTTTATAACGACGAGTGATAGCTGCTTCTTTATAGAGATCGAACAAGAAGAGGCGAGCTGCCACAAACTGCCAATCTTGGTTCATTTTATTAACTTGGTTGCCGAAACCGTCGTCTTTTTTAGAGATAACCTTTTCGATAGCTGTTTGTACTAACGTTTTTTGAATTTCTTTAGTTGTCATACCATCAACGAATTGTAACTTCGCATCCATTTCCAATTCTAGTGGATCACAAGAATCTAACCCCAAACATGCGAAGGCAATCATGCGTTTCGTTTTCTCTACGGATAGCGGTTCAAAATGGCCATCTCGTTTCTTGATCATAATCTCCATTATGGTTCCCCTTACATTGTAAATTTATGTAAAATCATCTATAGGACTAGCGTAAATCAGATGTACTCTTTTAAACTAGTTCTAATCAGAAAAATAAGAAAACTACAATATATGGTAGTTTTCTTATTTATTAAATACATTATGTAATGATTATAGCGAAAAAAATCTATATATTCAATATTGACTTTTTTAAATTTATCAATGTGGTTAGATTGAATTTATCGATGTAGTTTGTGATTGATTTTATTATAGATAGATACTATATGATTTATAATAAATATAGCTTTACAATAGGAGGTTAGCTATGAAATCTATCGTTATATATTCGTCCCTTACGGGAAACACAAAACAAGTGGCAGAGACCATTGCTAGAGTATTGCCAGTGGACACACCATGTGTATCTATGTCGAAACTACCCTCAGATATGGCATCCTATGAGCTGGTGTTTGCTGGATTTTGGGTTGACAAGGGGACAGCTAATAAAGAGGCTCGTGATGTACTAGGAACATTACATAACCCATATATTGCGTTGTTTGCAACGGCTGGCGTACCTCCACAAATGGAACATGCTAAGCAAAGTCTGATTAATGCAGCAGCTTGTTTGCCAGAAGGTGTAGTGCCTGTAGATACTTTTATTTGCCAAGGTAAGGTTGACCCTAAGGTTATAGAAATGATGTATAAAATGTTCCCCAAAGGACACAGTCATGGTCAATCGGCTGATCGCGATGCACGTCATAAACAAGCGTCAGTGCACCCGAATGAGGATGATTGCAAGGCTGCTAGTCAATTTGCTAAGCATGTATTAGATGTAATTTAAAACGATAAACAGCAGTGCTATACAAGAGTATTGCTGTTTTTATCTATTGAGGCCATAACGTATTGACGAACGTTTTTACGTACATTACGATAAGGGTATAATGATGTAAAGAAAAGAGGTCGATTACATGGAATTTTCGTACTTTTTACCCGTAAATATTCAATTTGGTTGGAATAAAGTAGATAGTATTGCTGAATTTGCAGTACCATACGGCAAAAAAGCACTTATTGTAACAGGTCGTACTAGTGCAAAAAAATCTGGTTTATATAACCGCGTAGTAGCTAAGCTTGATGCGGCCCATATTGAACATGTTCTCTTTGACCAAGTGGATGCCAATCCGTTGACTACGACTGCCTTAGATGGTGCTACTTTAGCTAAATCTGAAAGCTGTGATATGGTTATTGCCATCGGCGGTGGGTCCATTATGGATTGTGCAAAGGGCATTGCTTTTATGGCTGTGAATGACGGCGACATTAATGATTATATCTTTAACCGTAAAACGAGTGATAATGCGTTACCGCTTATTGTGATTCCAACTACTTGTGGCACAGGTTCTGAAGGTAATGGTTTTGGTGTCCTCACGAACCCTGAAACAGGGGATAAGAAATCTTTACGCTGTAATGCCATCGTGCCTAAGGTATCTATCGTGGATCCTGCTGTAATGGGGACTATGCCTCCTCATGTATTGGCATCTGTTGGATTTGATGCACTATGCCATAATGTTGAGGCCTATACCTCGAAGACCGCACAACCTTTTACTGATGCACTATCGTATTATGCAGTAACATTATTAGCGCAATACCTTGTACCTTTATATAAACATGTGAAAGCCGTTGCGAACGGCAAACCTATAGTGCTCAATGAAAAACAACTTACAAAAGCTTGGGAATCTGTAACCCTTGCCAGTACCATTGGCGGCATGGTAATCAATACGGCAGGTGTAACCTTGGCCCATGGTATGGAACATCCTGTCAGTGGTCTTAAAGACATTACGCACGGCGTAGGTCTTGCCGTTATCGAACCCGTTGTAGTGGAATACACGTGGAGTGCTAATCCTGATAAATTCGGTGCGTTGGCTCGCATCTTCAACCACGGTGATGGTTCCGAACTAGGTGAAGCATTACGTTCAATTGTTCATGACTTAGACCTTACCACAAACCTTACAGAACTGGGCTTTACGAAAAAAGACATTCCTTGGTTAGTGGATAATGTATACGTTGTAGCTACAGGCAATATAGCTAATACAGTAGCTAAAATAAGCCGTGAAGATATAGAAGTGTTGTATAAGAAAATGTTCTAAGTGTTGTCATAATAGGAGAGAGTTTTGTTCCAAGGATTTTATGGCCTATTAACGGTTATGCTATGCGTGTTGTTTGCAATTGTGGTAGTGCTATTTAATATAGCGCCTATTACATATATTGTTTTTAGTATAGCCATAGTGGCAAGTGTATTTTTACAATATAGGCGCTTTAAGAAACAGTCCATATCTGAAAAAACACATAGCCGATTATCTTGTGGTTTATTTATTGTTATAACCCTTAGCATATCTTGGCTCGTAGCTGATTGGGTTACGTATGATATTAATACAAGCGTTGATCAGTTTGAGGATTTTGAGTACAGTACCACTGAGTGGAAACGGGGATGGCCTAATAATAGCGAATTACCAGAAGGTCTTAAATCTCCTGAGCAGCTTTCGGAAGGTATTGATAAGGTATCTATGGTACGAACAGATGTTGCTTGGGCTACTGCGTATCCTTATCGTTATGTAGTTTTAGAGGGAGACCCTAAAGTAATTGCTCAATATGAGGCAATTGCAAAACAATATGTAGCCTATACAGCTCAAATTGATGCGGATGGTGTATTGCGTGATTTAGACACTGGGGAGAAAAAGCGTTTTATATCGCATCCTAATAGTTATCACATCATAGATAGCATTGAGGAGAAACCTCTAAATTTACCAAAACGGAGTTTTATAGAGTGGTTACGGTTTGCACCTCGAAAAGAAACGAAAAGAGTGGTGAACGACACATATAATTCTACTGAAAATCATAGACTATATGTCTTTGTAGACGATGGGAATACTAAAAGACCTCATTTTGTGGAACTTTTGATCAGTAATGATGGGACACGAGCTGTGTTTTATCAATCTAAATAATTTGAGTAGGTATTGTTGTGGAGATCGTAAATGCAACAGTGTTTAATTTACTTGAAGAAATTGTTTTTTTCTGATTCTTATAGAAAGAGTATATGGTTTTTTATAATTCTTTGGGTATTAACATTTTTCTTCTCAGATTATATCTCGTATTCTGGGGTGTACTATCTGATTTTATTAATTGCCACGATGGTATTATTGCTTGAAAAATGTAGAGTAATTGATAGTGAGAAAACTGTACGTAAAAGATTTTTATCATATTTTTATGTTATCTTTTTTCTGTGTATGCTTCCTACATTAGCTGTTACTTTAGTATTTTCTGCTGTAGGAATATCCCATTATGATACACAACGTTGGCACTCTACATGGCCCTCATCTAAGGCGGGGTATATCCCTTCCCTATTACAAGCACCTAAGTCTTTACCGGAGGGCATGAAAGTAGTTTCTTCTGCTGAGGTAATTGAATTGGGTGGGAGTTATAGTTGCTTGGTGTTAGATGGTGATGAATCTACGATTTCAAGGTATGAGGAAACTGTTAAATCTAATGCTTGGTATTCGTTTATAAATGGCAGGGACAAGGATACTACAGTTGAAGCACTTAATTCTTTTACATATCCAAAAGATAAAAATGTATTGGTTAATGACATAAATAATTATTATGAGATTATCACTATTCAACGACAAAACTGGAAATTATTTCCCTGGTTAATTGATGGCAGGCAGAGTGTCGGTAATGATTCTAATGAAGATTATTATTATAGTACTAGGATATCGGCTGAGAAATATATCGTATATGTTGTTTACCATAACTTTGATCATGACCAGCCAAGAGTGATTTACTTTATGTTTAATCCGGAACGAACGCGAATGATTACTGTAGATATAGATATGTATCATTAGAGTTGGGCAGAGTTTATCCTTGTAACATCCTTATTTGTAATGCAAAATGCAGGTATTGAATTAACTATGGGTACAATGATTGCTAGGTTATTCATTGCTGTTCTTGCTGCGATTGGTAATGCTGGTGTTCCAATGGGCTGTTACTTTTTAACATTGTCCTTGATGAGTTCCATTGGCGCGCCAATCGGATTGCTCGGTATTATCTTACCAATCTATACAATTATCGACATGATTGAAACGGCCGAAAACGTTTGGTCCGATGCATCTGTATGTGCTATGGTTGATAATGATTTGAAAGGTACATTAGACGATCCTGACTCTCATGATGACATGCCTCAATTCCAAGGTGCGTAGATTGTACGTTATAAAAGCATAATATAAATAGGTTGCCTCTTATATGTGAGGCAACCTATTTTGCTTTCAAATAAAAAATATAATAATGTGTCACGTTTACTATTTTCTGGAAAACAATTATTGGTATAATTAAGAAAAGGGGGATGGCTATGGATAGACAATTAAGCGCATATTTAAATGGGCGAGAACCGCAAGTGACTACAGATATTGATGTTATAACGGCAGCGGTAGCAGTGCCATTGCTTGAAATTGATGGCGAAGATCACATCCTATTTACGGTGCGTAGTCAGACATTACGTAGGCAGCCTGGTGAAATTAGCTTTCCTGGTGGACATTGTGAAAACACCGATAAAACTGGAGCTACTGCGGCTATTCGTGAATGCTCGGAAGAATTAGGGATAGATACAGAGCAAATTGAATTGTTAGGCTCATTAGATTGTTTAGTATCTGTCATTGGTGTTAAATTACATGCAGTGGCGGTACGTTTACATACGGATGAATTTCGCCCTAATATTGATGAGGTCGGTGAAATTTTTACGGTACCACTTTCCTATTTATTGAATATGGAACCAACGGTAGGACACTTAGATATCGGAACTAAACCATTACGAGATTTTCCGTTCCATTTATTAGAAGGGTATCAAATAGATTGGAAAATTCGGCAGAACTATTCTGTTTATTTTTATCCCTATAAGCAATATACGATATGGGGATTAACAGGTCGAGTCCTCAAAAATTTCTTAGATTTATATCGACAAGGTAATACTATATAAAATGAAAGATAACGAAATAACTTCATTTGATAAAGAATTGAATAAATTTCTCCAACCTAAGTGCCTAATACCTGGTGGCCTTGGTTTATGGGAAACCTATTTTCGTAAAATTTGTACGGCTTGGGGCCGTATCGTTAGTGAAATTAGACCTCAGCACATCATATTTTCCGCTGATAATGGGTGTAATATGGAAGGTTATGTAGGCTATAACTATGAGGTAACGCAAAAGCAGTCGCGTAATATGCTCTTGGGTCGTTCATCGGCTACACAGTTTTGTAACTTTAACAATATTCCTTATGAAGTTGTGGATGTAGGAATTGCCTCAGATGATGGCATCGGAGTGAATCTCAAGGTAGCAAAGGGGACAAAGAATATATTAAACCATCCTGCTATGAGTGAGGGTGAATTTAATAGTGCCTTTCAAGCTGGCTATGGACGAGTTGAACATTATGTAAAGCAAGGGATAAATCTTTTTTCCTTTGGTGAAATGGGGCTAGGGAACACGACAACCTCTGCTTGTGTGTTGTCTGCTTTGACTGGGGCTGATCCCACTGAAACAGTAGGCCCCGGTTCTTGGCCCGATAAACCAGATTTGATGAAACGAAAAATTGATTTTGTGCGCGCTGTATTAGATAAGCATAAGGCTAGTATCGTTTCTGACAGTGAAGCTGAAAGAGTTCGTAAAATTGTAGCCCATGTAGGGGGCTTTGATATTGCTGCTATTCTTGGGGCTATGCTCGCTTGTGTTGAGTTTAAAAAGCCCTTCATCATTGATGGCTTTATTACAGCTGTAGCAGCAGCTTGTGCGGTACATATGAATGATCGTATTAAGGATTATGCATTGCCATCTCATAACTCTCGAGAAAAAGGCACAGAGTTAGCTTTAGCAGAGGTAGATATTACACAAGACATGGTTCCTATTCAAGCCCACATGTCGATGGGGGAAGGGACAGGAGCTATCTTAATGGTTCAAATGTTGAAAACGACACAGCATATGTTTGTAAACGTAGGGACCTTTGCAGATTTGATGAAATTATAAGGAGGATGAATGAAAATAAATAAATACTTTGATATACATTTTGAGCGAGCTGATGATGCAACTATCGCTAAAAGACTGATAGGTGGGGCTAAGATTAAGGGACCTGCTTTGGTTATCCTGATCCTCTCCATGTTTATTGCCTCTATTGGGTTGAATATGAATAGTACGGCAGTTGTTATTGGTGCTATGCTTATATCGCCGTTGATGGGACCTATTTTAGCAACTGGTTTTGGCTTCGCTACGCTTAATTTTACAGTTGTAAAAAGTGGTATTTTAAGATTGTCCTTACAGATTACGATTGCTGTTTTGGCATCTGCTTTATATTTTTATATTTCTCCCGTTCAGACGGCTACATCTGAACTATTAGCGCGTACAGAACCGAATATTTTTGATGTATTCATTGCTATATTTGGTGGGTTAGCTGGGATTATTGGGCAAACGCGTAAGACCTTAGATAATGTTATACCAGGTGTTGCGATTGCGACTGCACTTATGCCACCACTATGTACGGCAGGATATGGACTTGCTAATGGAAATTGGAACTATTTCTTTGGGGCTGGTTATCTATTCTTTATAAATGCATTTTTCATCTTTTTTGCATCTTTCATTATTTTAAAGGGTGTATATAGTTTGCCATCCTATAAGCAAGCAGAAGAGGTTAATCGTCGTAACCAGCTAATATTTCTTGTGATTGGTCTTATTATGGCTATACCAAGTATTTATGCAGGCTATGATATGACCATCAAGTATTCTGAGTCAAATCATATAGAGCAGTTTATTAAGAATGATATTAATCAAGATGGACGTCGACAAGTGATTGATTATTCGTTGAATCGAACGAATAAGCTAGTAGACATAGTAGTTATAGGAGCTCCTGTGACTTCAGAGGAGCAAGCCCAGTTGGATGACAAGTTACATAAGGATGAGTACCTGCAGCCTTATACATTACGATTTGTTAATAGCGTAGATGAGAAAAAATCTGCTATGGATAAGACGAACTTGAATAAATCTTCAGAGAATCTTGAAACATATAAAAACTTGAGTAATCTATACCAGCCGACTTATCAATTAGTAAGTGAAACTATAAATACTATGAAAACGACAGAAGCTGAAGCAAAGGCGTTATTCCCGTTTGTAAGCAAAGTGGAAGGCATGCCTTTAATAGATAATCTAGAACAGCCTAAAGCGAGTCGCTATATGGTGATTATCCATACTACATCCACTATATCTGATGTAGATTTGGAACGAATAAAAGCTTGGTTAGAGGCTAAATTATCAGCGCCTGTAACTATTTCTATCGAGCAAACAACGTCAACTCTATAAGGGAGCTATCATCCCAGCGTTCTAATTTATTGTTAATGATATGTGTATCTGATACAATACCTTCTTATAACAAATTCTATAGATACGAAAAGGGGCTGTTTTGTTACAGCCCCTTTTTGGCATATATATTGAATTAATGTTGTATGTTTTGTATATCATCTAAAATGTGTTCAAAATCTAGGTGATTTTGTTGTAATACATCTTCTGGGTTGTATCTGTCGTAGAATTGTTTGGAAATGCCATAGTTTAAGACGTTCATGGACGTTTTTCCATAATAGCTAGCAATTTTTTGACCATAGCCACCTTCGAGTTCGCCGTCCTCTAAGGTGATGACGATATTGTGGTTCTTTGTTAATTCATTCAATGTATCAGTGTCTAAACTAGAAATGCAAAGTGGTTTTACGATGGTTGGTGAGATATGTGTTGCCTCACGTATTGCATGACTTAGTTCGACAGCCTTATGGTAGAAATTACCGACACCTATGATGGCAATCGTATTACCTGATTGGGTTATGTTACATGATGTTACAGGACATCCTGTTGTATTGGTTTGACTAGTTTCGTAAATCGGTGATCCTACAGGAATACGGATGGCGATAGGATGATTGTGATGCTCTACTCCATAACGAATGGAAGATTCTAATTCCTCTACTGTTGTAGGTGCTAGGTACATGAGATTTGGAATGTTGCTGAGCATAGTAATATCATTGAATCCAAGGTGTGTCATATCCTTATTACCATAAATGGACGCACGGTATACGAGGATTAGTGCATTGCTATTGTTAATACATAGGTCATTTATGATTTGATCATAGGCGCGTTGTAAAAATGTACTGTAAATCGGTAAAATTGGCGTGCCCCCGTTGTGTGCAATGCCAGCAAGTAATGTCGTAGCATGCTCTTCTGCAATGCCTACGTCGATGTATTGAGTACCTAATTTTTCACGTATATCTTTGGTTAAACAGAAACCGCCAGGCGTAGCAGCTGTAACGATACATGCAGCTTTGTTTTGCTCCAGTGCATCAATGAGTTGTTTTACAACGATAGATTCATAGCTGTTGGTATAGCGTTTTTTTGTTTCCCCTGTGTCAATATCAAATCCGGATGGATTATGAAAGCTTTCAGGATTGGTAATAGCCTTGTTGTAACCATAGCCTTTTGTCGTATGGATGTGGAGCACTATCGGTGTTGTCTCTGTTTTACATTCTTTTAGAGCCTTTATTACGGGTGGCAACGAATTACCATCGTCGACGTAACGATACGAAAAGCCTAGAGCTTTAAAGATGTTATTAGGGCTTTCACCATTAGTTTCGCGTAATTGTTGAAGATGGCTATACAAACCGCCGTGATTTTCTACAATAGATTGGTCGTTGTCGTTGATGATAATCAAACATTGAGAGGACATTGTGGCTAAGTGATTTAATGCTTCATAAGCCTCGCCACCAGAGAGAGCTCCGTCGCCGATTAAAGTAATAATTGGATGTGTTTTATGCTGTAAATCGCGTCCAATCATGAGCCCACAAGCTAAACTGAGGCTTGTGGAAGCATGTCCTAAGTGAAATGCGTCGTAGGTGCTTTCATCAGGATTGCTATAACCGGATACGGTGTGAAATTTGTCCTTATTTTTAAAGCCTTCGTAACGGCCTGTTAAAATTTTATGAGCATAACTTTGATGGGAAATATCAAATATAAATTGAGCATCATCAGGGCTGAACACATGATGCAAGGCAACAATAATGTCAGTGGCTCCTAAAGATGAACCAATGTGACCGCCAATGTGTGATGTTCTATGGATAATTAAATTGCGTATATGTTGTGCGATGACCTTGAGTTCTGTGAGAGAACAGTCGCGCAAATCGCTAGGAATTTGAATGTCTGTCAGTTCCATAGGTCTCCTACATGATCCATACTAATGGATAAATCAATTACAGTTAATGAAATATATGACTCATTAATAGTTATTATAACATTATAGAGTAGAATTATTTATAAATAAAATGAAAATTCGATACTGCAAATCTTCTTTCTTTTTATCTTGGAATGTATCTTTACGTACAATATTTTTCACTTTAAAGTGGTATAATAAAAAATACACGACATATAGAGTTCTATATATTTTATTAGGAATAGTCATGTTCTATATACCACATTGGAATATGGCAAAACCTAGAATTAATCTCTGTTTGTTGTATAATATATTTAATATTTAATTTTTTAGATGTGTAGTTAAAAGCTTTATTATTTAACTTTTACTTAAATGTATGAAGAAAAATGGTGGGAGCGTGCCAATTCTTCGTTTTTTCAAGAGAGGTATATATGCAAAAATCCTTACGTATGGGGATCGATGTTGGCTCTACAACGGTCAAGGTCGTTTTGTTGGACGAACAAGATAATTATTTGTATAAAAAATATATCCGACATTACGCCAATATTTTGGATACTGTTCATACATTGCTACAAGAGGCTCAAGTGGGCTATGAAGAAGCAAAAGTACATGTAGCAATTACAGGTTCTGGCGGTATGGCGATGGCTGATAAGGTGCGTATACCTTTTGTACAAGAAGTAATTGCCGAAACGAAGGCGATAAAAGCATTGTACCCACAAACAGATGTTATTATCGAGCTTGGTGGTGAAGATGCTAAGGTTACGTACCTAGGTCGTACTGCAGAACATCGCATGAATGGTTCTTGTGCCGGTGGTACAGGTGCTTTCATAGATCAAATGGCAACATTATTGCAAACTGATGCATCTGGTCTTAATCAATTAGCGATGAATTCGGATACTATTTATCCGATTGCTGCTCGCTGCGGCGTATTTGCGAAAACAGATGTGCAAGCGTTGCTAAACCAAGGCGCATCTCATGAAAATATTGCGAAGTCTGTATTTCAAGCTATTGTAAACCAAACAATTGCAGGTCTTGCATGCGGTCATAAAATCGAAGGGAATGTAGCATTCCTCGGTGGTCCATTGACATTCTTATCTGAATTACGTCAATGTTTCTGTGACACATTGGAACTTGATGAAGCTCATCGTATCATCCCTGAAAATGGTGAGTTGTTTATTGCCCTAGGCGCAGCTCTCATGAATGATGAATGTCGTGATATTACAGTAGGTGAATTGACGAAGGAAATCGGTGCGCTTATTGGTGTACCAATGGAAGCAACCGATCGTGTGGATCCGCTATTTAGAAATGAAGCGGAATTAGAAGAATTCCGTGCACGTCATGCTAAGGCGGTAACACCGAAGGGCGATATTAACGATGCTGAAGGTCCATGTTACCTCGGTATCGATGCGGGTTCTACGACGTTGAAAGTCGTCTTGATCAATAGCAAGAATGAAATCATCTTCTCTCACTATGGCCCAAATCATGGTAAACCATTAGAAAAATCCCAAGAACTAATAGAGAAAATCTATAGCTTATTGCCAAAAGGAGCTTACATCGCTCATTCTGGTGTAACTGGATATGGCGAAGCCTTCTTGAAACGCGCTCTTGGTATCGATATTGGGGAAGTAGAAACAATTGCCCATTATCGCGCTGCTCAATTCTTCTGCCCTGATGTATCCTTCATCTTGGATATTGGCGGTCAAGATATGAAATGTACAAAGGTACGCGATGGATACATTGAAGACATCGTATTGAATGAAGCCTGCTCCTCTGGCTGTGGTTCCTTTATTGATACCTTTGCAACATCCTTGCGTTTGCCGATTGAGCAATTTGCCAAAGAAGGTTTATTGGCACCTATGCCAATCGACTTGGGGTCTCGTTGTACCGTATTTATGAATTCCAAGGTAAAACAGGCGCAAAAAGAAGGGGCTACTGTACCGGATATCGCCGCTGGCCTTGCATATTCTGTTATCAAGAATGCATTGTATAAGGTGCTTAAGGTAAAAGATCCTAAGGAATTAGGTGATCACATCGTCGTACAAGGCGGTACATTCTATAATGAAGCGGTGCTTCGTGCCTTTGAAAAATTAATGGGTGTCGAAGTAATTCGCCCTGATGTATCCGGCTTGATGGGTGCTTATGGTATGGCATTGCTCGCTTCTGAAGCGGCAGAAGAGTTACAAAATCAACATAGCACATTGCTTGATAGTGACGGTTTGAAATCCTTGCAAGTGTCTACATCCATGCGTAATTGTGGATTGTGCTCTAATAATTGTATGCTTACCATCAATGCATTCTCCGATGGCCGTACCTATGTAACGGGTAATCGTTGCGACCGTGGTGCCGGTGATATGATTCAAGAGAAACATAAGCCTGTTCCCAATATGGTAGACGTAAAATTACGTCGTTATTTTGATTACTTCTTAAAGAAAAATATTCCTGAATTTGAAGGTAAATTGCGCATTGGTATTCCTCGCGTCCTCAATATGTACGAAGATTTCCCATTCTGGTTTACATTCTTCAATCAATTAGGTTGCGAAGTGGTATTGTCCGATTATACGACAAAGGATCAATATAATAAGGCGATTGATACCATCCCATCTGATACAGCATGTTATCCTGCTAAGGCCGTTCATGGCCATATTCGTGATCTTGCCCAAGCCCAAGTTGATTTAATCTGGTATCCATGTATTCAACATGGTCCAAAGGAATTTAGCCGCGACAATAATTACCATTGCCCTATGGTTATTTCCTACCCAGAATTGATTCGAAACAATATGCAAGATGTGATGGGAAAAACGCCATTTTATGCGCCATTTTTACCACTAGCAGATAAGAAATCATTGGTGCCTGCTTTGGTGAAAGCCTTAAAAGATTTGCCATTCTCTAAATCTGAAATTTCTAATGCCGTTGAGACCGCTTGGGCCGAACAAGAAAAATGTAAGGCTGACTATCGCGAGATGACAAAGAAAACTGTATCTCGTCTCGTAGCAGAACAAGTGCCTACCATTGTATTGGCAGGTCGTCCATATCACTTAGACTCCGGTATTAATCATGGTATCCCTGAGCTCATTACCTCTCTTGGTATGGCGGTTCTTACTGAAGATGGTGTAGCACCATTAGGTAAGGATATTAAACATCTTCGCGTTGTAGACCAATGGTCATACCATAGTCGTCTATATCATGCAGCCGAATTTGTAAGTCGTACGGAAGGCTTCCAAATTGTTGAGTTGAACTCTTTTGGTTGTGGTCTTGATTCCATTGTGGCAGACCAAGTAAAGGATATCTTATCTGCAAAGCATAAGATTCATACATTGCTTAAAATTGATGAAGGTACAAATTTAGGCGCTGTCACTATTCGCTTACGTTCCTTGCAATCCGTAATGGAACGGAGTATGCGTAAACATCATAATACAGAAGCTCCTGTAGAGACCGTTATTGATGATACACCAGCCTATGATTATGAACGCGTTGTCTTTACCGAAGAAATGCGTAAGACATACAAGATTTTGGTGCCTCAAATGTCACCTCTTCATTTTCAATTATTGGAACCGGTGCTTAAGTCTGAAGGTTATGATTTTGATATGTTACCAGCACCTACGCGTGAAGATGTAGAGATAGGTCTAAAATATATCAATAATGATGCATGTTATCCTGCTATCATCGTTGTAGGCCAATTGATGAGCGCCTTATTGTCCGGTAAATACGATGTTAATAAAACAGCTGTTATTATCTCTCAAACCGGTGGCGGTTGTCGTGCTACCAACTATATTGGTTATTTGCGTAAAGCTCTCATCGATGCAGGTATGAAACAAGTTCCAATCTTGTCACTTAATGCGAGTGATATGGAACGTCAACCTGGCTTTAAGTTGACTAAATCCTTCTTACATCGCATGATTCAAGCCGTAGTATACGGCGATGCGTTGATGCAATGTGTATTGGCTACGCGGCCTTATGAAATTAATCCGGGATCTGCAGATGCATTGTGCGACTATTGGGTTAAAAAATTACGGGAACGTATTACAAAAGCTAATATATTCCAATATAGTAAATATATTAAGAACATCATTGAAGACTTTGACAATTTACCAGTCGATAAATCTAAGCCGAAACCTCGTGTTGGCGTAGTAGGTGAAATCTACGTTAAATTCCATCCAAGTGCGAACAACCACATCAATGAACTTATAGAAAAAGAAGGCGGCGAGGTTGTAACCTCTGGTCTATTAGACTTCTTCTTATACTGTGCTATGGATAGCACATATCGTGCTAAACACTTAGATGGTACATGGCTTTCTGGATTCTTTGGTTCCTTGGCTCGTGAAGCGTTAGAATTATACCGCTTACCATATGCAAAAGCCGTTGCGGCATCTAAGCATTTTGACCCCTTGCAACGGATGACGAAGGTTGCAAAAGAAGCAGCTCATTATATTGACCTTGGTAACCAATGCGGTGAAGGTTGGTTCCTTACAGGCGATATGATTGATCTTATCGAAAAAGGAGCCAAACAAGTAGTTTGCTTGCAACCATTTGGCTGCTTACCTAACCACGTTAGTGGTAAAGGCATGGTAAAAACATTATCCGAAGCATATCCTGATGTGCGCATTGCAGCCATCGACTATGACCCAGGTTCCAGTGCGGTAAACCAAGCAAACCGATTGAAGTTGTTGTTAGCAACAATGTTCGAATGATAATGTAATAATCAATTATATAATTGCTGAATATAAAAAAGCGTCCCTAGTGATATGTCCCCTCTTTACTGGATAACCAGTAAAGAGGGGACATATCAGGGACGCTTTTTTTATGAAATTGATGAATCTGCTTTAATCATTGTATAGAAGCATATTAATGCTAATACAGCACATACAACCATAACAATCCCCATAGGGATCCCAGTATGACTTCCACCAATACCAACTAATGGCGATACGAACCCGGCTGAAAACATGCCTGCAAATCCTAAAATAGCAGAGGCGCTACCTGCTTGGTGTCCATATTTTGCCATTGCCATAGAGAACCCTGTTGATCCAAATACAGATACGGTACAAATTGTACAGAATAGGATGATACTAGTTACAATAAAGGACCAATCAAAGTACATCGCACAAAGGAATAGGATAGAGCCAATCGTTAATTGCAATAGACTAGTATGTAAAATGGTTCTTATTTTTACAACATTACTTACTTTGGCACTGATTACGCTAGCGAGGATAATACCGCAACTGTTAATCCCAAACATATAACTAAACTCTTGGGCAGATAGATTGAATATATTTTGGTATACAAAGGATGAACCCGAAATATAGGCAAAGAAACCACCAAAGGCAAATAGCTGAACTAGAGTCTGGCCTAAGAAAGAGCTATCTTTTAGTAGAGTACCGTAGTTTTTAAATGCTGTTGCTATACCTCCGGAAACACGCTTTTCTGGTGGTAGGCTTTCAGTAAAAAAGAAAGAGCCTATAAGCAACACGGCAGAGAAAACGGCGAGGACAATAAAAATAAAGCGCCATGTAGAAAATAGTAGAAGCTGACCACCCATAAGTGGTGCAATAACCGGAGCTAATCCGTTGACGAGCATGAGTAGAGACATGAGTCGCATTAATTCCTTGCCAGATGCAAAGTCTCGGGAGATAGCCTTAGCAATAACAACGCCGATAGAACCTGTTAAACCTTGTAAAAATCGTGCCACTAGTAAAATCTCAATATCGGGCGCAATAGCACAGAGTACACTAGCGATTACACATAGAATATTGCCAATGATAAGTGGTTTTTTTCGCCCGAATGAGTCACTAAGAGGACCGCCAATCAATTGACCGATAGCGATACCAAAAGTCATAATACCAATTGTCATCTGAATGAGGGATGCATTTGTGTTAAGTTCATGAGGCATGATTGGTAATGCTGGTAAATATAAATCAGTACCAAGTGGTGTGATAGCCGTAAGAAGCCCTAGAAATACGACAATGAATAAAGAAATTTTCTTTGTAGACTCCATAAAATCTCCTATATTAAAAAAGGGAAAAATAAAAGCCTGCGAATCGCACTTCGCAGACTGCATTTAATTTTATCTATTTAACAAGGTGTATTGTAACATGATTATTGAGAAAAAGCTATAGATTTATGTGTATGTAACAGAGGTATTGCTTATTTATATGTGAACATAAAAAGAACAGCTCACGAATGAGCTGTTCTTTTTATGTTACCAATTCTTAGAAGAAGGCATGGTGAATTTGATGGATGAAATGTTGACCGAAGAAGGAGATACAACCATGCATGATGATGAAAATGATGAAGTATTTGAACGCGCTGTTCATGATAACACTTGCTTCGATTTTATGTTCTAAGTTGCGAGCTTCTTCCGCACTGATTTCTTTGTGGTTTTCTAAGTATGCTTTCAAAGCAGGACCTACGGCACCAATAGAAATTGCGATGGATTGTGGGGACAACATTTTGCCGATACCAGCTGCACCGGAGTTAACAGCTGCCAACCAGAAGCCAAGGTCTTCATAACCAACAGGGTTTAAGCCTTGAGCTGCTGCGATTTGAAGTGGTCCAAACAATACGTTGGAGTTTGTACCGGAACCTGTTAAGAACGCACCCAATGCACCTACGATAGGAGCGAATAGAGGGTACAAGGAACCTGTACCTGCAACCATTGCTTTCGCGATGTCTGCAGTCATACCGGAGTATGTCATCAATTTTGCAGTCATAACAACTGTGATGATTGTAAGGTATGTGAATTTTAAGTTTTTAACTGTGGAACCCAATGTACCGAAGATTTCACCAGCTTTTGCTTTTTGGATGAAACCACCAACGATACCAGCGATGAAAATCATGATACCAGGAGTTGCGATCCATACGAATGTGTAAGGTTTTGCACCAGCACCTTGGTAAATTGGTACAGATGTTTTAATAGATGCAAGAGGACCATTGATTGCTGGGAACAATTTAGAAGTTAATAACAATAATACGAAGATTAAGATGAATGGCATTGCAGCCACAAGGCCTTCGCCACCAGAAACTTTAGGAACTTCGCCAGTTTGTTTAACTGCGTATTGAGGATCATTAGGAGGTATAATTTTTGCACAAGCGATGATCACTGCCATGATTACGATGGATGCAGAAATTACAGATAATTCAGGCCCCATTGCGGAATTGATTATAGTTTCAGGAACAGCTAATGCTAAACCGGAAAGTAATGTTACAAGGAATACGCCTTTTAACGCTTTGATACCGCCACCAATGATCATAACAACGAAGAATGGAGCGATAAGGTTAAGTAAGAATAATTGTACGGAAATGAATGTACCTAAATGGCTTGGATCAAGGTTAGTTAAGGATGCCAATGTAGTAGTTGGAATACCGATAGAGCCGAATGTTGTTGGTACGGAGTTAGCAACGAGACATGCGATGATAGATTTTAGTGGGTCGAAACCTACGGCAACCATCATAGCTGCAGGAATTGCAACGGCTGTACCGAAGCCAGCCATACCTTCCATGAAAGCACCGAAGCCCCATGCAAGTAATAATGCAAGTACACGAGTATCAGATGTTACAGAGGAAAGCATGGTTTTAATAGTTTCCATAGCTTTCGTATGTACTACCAAGTTGTAAACGAAGATAGCCGCTGTAATAACTAATAGGATAGGCCAAATTGCCAATGCGGCACCTTCAAGGGCACCAGTGACCATAATAAATGGGTCGGATTGGAATGCTGTAATAGCGATGATGAAAGAACCGATTGCAGCAACACTTGTTGCTTGCCATGCAGGTAATTTCAAGATGGATAACGCTACGATCAACCAAATGATTGGAGATAGCGCTAATAGAACGGTGAGAGCACTCATTTCTAAAATCATCCTTTCAAGAAAAATAAAAATATATGCTTAACAGGACGATGTAGTAATAATCAATTTAATTGATGAGTAATTCGCTATTGGATTAAGTTGTAAAAGTTCAGTAATAATAAAAGATTACAATAAAATAACAGATATACTTATCAGAAAAAGTGATATATTTCTTAAAATTTTTTAACCTCATAGCTTATGAGGTTAAAAAATATAAGAGAGGGGACATAAACAGTGTTTATGTCCCCCTCTGTACTAACTACATGTCCGTGTTAGGGCCAACACTAATTAGATATTAGTAGTTACCTTTAAACATTGTAGCAGGAGCTTCTGGTACATAATCGCCGAAGTAGGATTTGAAGTCTAAACCTAATTCATTGCAAAGATCTTGAACTTCAAGCATTGTACCGTTAAGAACAGGGATACCTTCTGCTTTAACTTTAGCAACGGATTCGTGTTCTTTTTCACCATGAGTATAGATGCGGTCTTGACCTTGAGCTTTAGGTGCTTCACGTAATTCTTGTAAGAATTGAGAGAAGTGTTTTTTGATTTCAGCTGGGTCACCGAAGAATTCAGGGTTGATAGCCATGAAGCCGTGGCAGATATTGGATTTGCCGCCAACCATACATTTATTGGAAGTGCCGCCTTGGGACAAGATGGAGGAGAATAATTCAGCAATCATGCCGTTACCATAACCTTTGTGGCCGCCAAGAACTTCTGTAGCACCACCTAAAGGAAGGATACCGCCACCTTCATGACGGGAAATGTTGCCCAATACTTCAGCTGCGTCAGTGGAAGGAACGCCGTCTTTGTTAACAGCCCAACCATCTGGAGTAGCTTTGCCCATTTTGTTGTACATTTCAAGTTTACCACGAGTTACTACCGTAGTGGAGCAATCGAAGAAGAAGTCAACAGGATCTGCTGGTACAGTCCAAGCGATAGGGTTGGAACCAAGCATAGCTTTACGAGCATATACAGGAACCATGATTGCTTCGGAGTTTGTACAAGAGAAACCGATTAAGCCTTGGTCGGATGCCATTTTAGCATAGTAACCAGCGATACCATAGTGGTTGGAGTTACGTACGGATACGATACCAACACCGGATTTTTTAGCTTTTTCGATAGCCATTTCCATAGCTTTGTGACCCAATAATTGGCCCATGCCATCATGACCATCGATAACTGCGGAGATTGGAGTTTCTTTTACGATTTCAGGTTTTGCGTCGATTTTGATCAAGCCATTAGTGATACCTTTGTGGTAACGAACCATACGTTGCATACCATGGCTTTGAATACCGAACAAGTCGGAAGTCAAAAGTACGTCTTGAATGATGTCAGCTTCTTTTTCGGAAAAACCGAATTTTTGGAAAGCGTCCATGCAAAGTTTGTGAAGTGTTTCATAAGGGAAAAGTACAGTGTTTTTAGCTTCTGCCATTGTTAAAACCTCTTTTCAGAAAATATGACCTGATATAGTTGACCCCACTCCGTTATATCAATGAATGTGATATGATGTCTGGTGAGTTCTATATCCTCTCAAATGACAATGTCAGTATAGCACACAAAATAGAGATATTGAATAGTTTTACATAACTTAATGCATTACATAATTTGCATAACTTACGTGAAATTTATCACATAAGTTAACAAAAAGTACCGAAATAATCGATAATAACTTGAAATTATAGATTATGACTTTTAGGAATGAATGCATTCCTGAACGTAAAAAATGGTACTTTTATGCGTTGCTCATCTGTTTGTATTGTAGGGGAGAAACTATAAATAAATACTGAAAAGTATCGATATTTATTGTGTATCTACATGGTGCACATTAATAAAAGTTATAACGTCACACACTTATTTTGATAAGTAATTTCGGTATATGCATTGATATACAATGTATTCATTGATATGAAGTTTGAAAAATATCGATATTCGTTAATTTTGTTACAGATATAGTGGTGTATGTATGATACTATAAATATACATATAAAATTACTGCTATAAATATGATGGCAAGCGAGGTGCTTATATGAAAGAATGTAAGAGCGTATGTCCTTATGACTGCCCAGATGCTTGTGGGCTTATACTTACAGTTGATGACAATAAAGTAATAAAAGTCCGTGGTAATAGAGAGCACGCTTTCACACGAGGTACATTATGCCCTAAGATGGCTCATTATGAGCGTGTTATTCATTCATCTAAACGTTTGACGACACCATTACGACGAATTGGCAAAAAAGGTATTGGTCCAGATCAATTTACATCCATTTCATGGGACGAGGCCTTAGAGCGAATTGTAGAAAATTTTAACCATACTATTAATACCTATGGTAGTGAAAGTATTCTTCGTTATTCTTATGCGGGGACCATGGGGGCTGTAAATAGTCCTGCAGCGGATTATTTCTTCCGTTGTATTGGCGCTACTAGTCAAGACAGAGGGATTTGTTCTCCTGCGAAACAAGCAGCATTTAAGTCTGTTTATGGAGACACAGTAGCTATCAAACCACAAGAAGCACAACATAGTGATTTGATTATATTATGGAGCCTTAATGCGACGGCCACAGATGTACATATATTACACGATGTGAATGTAGCAAAACGAAACGGTGCTTCTGTATGGATTATTGATACACATAAAACATATACTTATGATCAAGGAACACATCATGTGTATGTAAAGCCTAGTTCTGATGGTGCGTTAGCTCTTGGGATGATGCATATCATACATCGGGATGGCCTTGAGGATACTGCATTTATTCAAGCATATGTGCAAGGTTATGATGAGCTAGTACGAGATGTATTGCCTAAATTTACTCCAGAATATGTTTCCTCTATATGTGGTGTATCGGTTGAAATCATAGAAGAACTAGCTCATGCCTATGCAAAATTTAAGGCTCCGTTTATCCGTCTCGGTAGTGGTGTATCTCGCTATGGTAATGGTGCTATGAGCTGCCGGTGTATCAATGCACTCCCGGCTGTGGTAGGTGCATGGCAACATTTAGGTGGCGGCTTATTATCTAGTTCTAGTAGTAGCCAATATTTTAATAAATCATTTATGCAACAACCTAATACACCAACGCCGTCTAAACGGATGATGCCGATGATATTACTAGGGGATTTGTTGACAAATCCTAAAGCACTTCTAGAACATGGATTAGAGGATACTAGTGGCGGGGTGCCTGTTCACAGTCTATATGTCTTTTCATCAAATCCAGCTATAACAGCGCCAAATCAAAATCTCGTTAGACAAGGTCTTATGAGAGATGATTTATTTACCGTTGTGCATGAACGCTTCTTTACAGATACTTGTGCATATGCAGATATTATCTTGCCAGCCACAAGCTCTGCTGAATCTGACGATATCTTTAATTCTTACGGACACTATACAATTGCGGCTAGCTACCAAGCGATACCTCCTGTTGGTGAAGCTAGGTCTAATTGGCAAGTTATTTCTGAACTTGCTCAGCGTATGGGCTTAGATGATCCTTTCTTTGCCATGACAGAACGAGAACTAATTGAACATATGGTTCGCAATTCGTCTAAACTTTCACAAGACGAACAAGATGCCATTTTACGTGGCGACTTGGTTGAAGTGGCATTGCCGGATAATTATAAGATGAATTTTAAGACGCCGTCAGGAAAAATCGAAATTTTAAATCATCGAGAACAGATTCCGTTGATTACTTATACAGAACCATATGGAGATGATGAACCATTTTGGTTGATTATCGGAAATGATATACGTATATTAGACTCTAGTTTCTGTGAATTGGAATTTGATGATTCTGAATTAATGAAGTTGCGTATGCATCCAGATGATGCCACATTATATAACATTAATAATAGGGACGTCGTAGAGATTTATAACAATCGAGGGGCTGTTCGTATAAAAGTATATCTAGATACTGCAGTACAACGAGGCACACTTGTGACCCTTGGCGTATGGTGGCAATCTCAATCCAGTGATGATAGGGTAGGGATTAATGCTGTAACTGCATCTAGACCGACTGATGAAGCATGGGGGAGTACGTTCTACGACGTACAAGTCAATATTCGCAAGGTGTAATGAAAGTTTGATATAATTCGATTTTGTTATTGAACCGGAGTACACTATCATATATAATGTTATCTAATATGATAGTGTAGTACGAAGGGAGATAACCTTATGGATGGAAAAGAAAATCTATCACTGCGCGCCTATTTAGCCATAGGCATGATGTTATTCGCCCTATTCTTTGGTGCGGGAAATCTTATTTTCCCGGCCGCATTAGGTCAACACGCAGGGTCTAATGTAGGATGGGCATTAGCTGGTTTCGTATTAACTGGCGTAGGGTTGCCGTTACTTGGCGTTATGGCCATGGGCTATTCCGGATGTAAAGACGTTGAGGAACTAGCAGGTCGTGTACATCCTATATATGGTCTTATTTATACAGTTGCCTTATATTTAAGTATTGGGTCGATGTTTGCAACCCCAAGAACGGGTACCGTTGCTTATGAAATTGCAATCAAGCCATTTTTGCAGGGCATGACTTTGGATATGCAGCCGTTATTCCTCGCCATATTCTTTGGAATATCCTTGTGGCTATCGATTAGTCCTCAAAAGCTTGTTAATCGTATTGGCAATATTTTGACACCTGCATTATTACTTGTGATTTTGCTATTGATTATCAAATCTTTTGTTACACCGATTGGATCATATGCGATGCCTCAACCAGCTTACGCGACTAATGGTGTAGCCGTATTGCAAGGCTTCCTCGATGGTTATAATACAATGGACGCTTTAGCTTCTGTGGTATTCGCTATTCTTGTCATCGATTTTGTACGCCTTACAGGTGCCACGTCTCGCGATGTTATTACGAAAACTGTGATGGAGGTTGGTGCTATTGCGGTAGCATTACTCGGTATTGTGTATATATTCATCGCGAACATCGGTGCTACAAGCGTAGAGCGATTTGGCTTGTTTGATACAGGTGCACCGGTGTTAACAGCTAGTGCTGATTTCCTTTTTGGTGGAGTTGGTCAAATTATTTTGGCTATCATCGTCCTATTAGCTTGCTTGAGTACAAGTATTGGACTTATAACTTCTTGTAGCACATATTTTAATAAACTATATAGCAAAATTAGTTATAAAGTGTATGTCGTTATATTCTCTGTAGCTGCATTTGCACTAGGTTTGTTCGGATTGAAAACAATCATTAGTGCCGCTATTCCAGTGTTGATGCTACTGTACCCATTGACGATTGTTATTATCTTGTTAGCTCTAAGCGATAACGTTTTTGGTGGCCGTCGTTGTGTATATGGTTGGACCATAGGCCTAACCATGATTTCTGCATTGATGAGTGGTCTTGAAACTGCTGGTTGGGCACCTGATGCCATTGAAGGTTTGTTTACCCAATATATTCCGTTCCAAGGTATTGGTATGGGCTGGGTAAGCTTTGCAATCCTTGGCTTTATCATAGGTCTTATTCATAAGGGCTTGGTTTCAGATACAACTAAATAAATGTGGAATGTTACTCGCATTCTCCTTTTATACTCTATTGGTTCAGTCCTTCTTAGAAGGATTACAGTAAAAGAAAAGGGGGATGCGAGTGTTTTGTTTATAGTGATAAAAATCTTTTTTCAAATAGTATTTCCTAGTATAATGTTTAATAAGAAATGAAAGATCGTTTTTAGTAAGCCGAGGTAATTATGAACGAAATCGTAAAAGGTGGTTTGTATCGTCATTTTAAAGGTATGTATTATTACGTGTTAGATGTGGCTACACATTCTGAAACGGGTGAAAAATTGGTGGTATATCAAAAATTATATGATGACCGCGATTTGTATGTACGTCCCTTAGACATGTTTTGTAGCGATGTAGATCGAGATAAATATCCTGATGTGAAACAACAAAAACGCTTTCAATTAATGAGTGGACGAGATGAATAGTGTTTACCGGACCGGGTAGAGTTAATAGCTTGTATATGAACTCGTATATAGCGACAGATAGGAGGACTTGTGGAACAAAAATTTTTCTTTTTTGATATCGATAACACATTGGCTGTATGGCCTGAAGGAAAAATTCCAGATAGTGCTCAGTATTGTATAGATGAATTGCAACGGCGTGGCCATTTAGTATCGATTGCAACAGGTAGGATTCAAGTTGATGCCATGCGTTTTGCCGAGCAAGCTAGAATTACGAATGTAGTTGCTGATGGAGGTCATAGTATAACCATTGATGGGAATTTGGTATCTATGATTGGCATGAATCGAGATATGTGTATTCAATATTTAGAATATCTTGAGTCAAAGCATATCCCATGGGCTGTAACAGACCGTAATAAATTGGGGCGTATTACACCGTATAAAGAAATATTAGAATGGCACCCTGATTGGGACGTGTTTAAAACTGTAGTGGATCCAGAGTTCGACTTTCACAGTGTAGAAGATTTCTATAAAATCTATGTATTTTTCAAGGATGGCGAAGAAGAGGAAAAAGATATCGAGCATATGACGCATAAACTTATTCGCTATGGCGATGGGTGCGTTTTATATGAACCTATGGAAAAAGCATTGGGTATTCGCGATATGATCGGACATTTCGATATGAAGCCAAATCAAGTTGTCGTTTTTGGTGATGGCTATAATGATTTGTCTATGTTTAGACCGGAGTGGTTAAACATTGCCATGGGAAATGCTCGTTTAGAGCTTAAATTTGAGGCCGATTATGTTACAACTGACTGTGATAAGGATGGTATTTACAATGCATGTAAGCATTTCGGATGGCTTGATTAATCGTTGGCATAAGACCATTTAGATTATAAATTTTTATAGAATTTTAAAGAAATTCATAGTGAAAACATGATATACTAATAAAGAGCCGCTCATGGGTTGAGCGGTTTTTCTATGTATATATAATTTGGGGAAATTCTATATTTTGTGAGGGATTATCATGAATGTTAAAAGAATATTAGGCTGTGCTCTGTTGGGGGGCATGATGGTAGTAACCGCAGCGTGTGGCAATAATAGTGCAGATAAAACGATTACACCTGTAGCACAAGCTGAAACGGTTAATAAGATGCCTAATTTTACAAATGCTCCAATTGCAGATGAATATGCTGTTTTTGATACAAATTATGGGCAAATTAGAATTCGTTTGTATGGCTCTAAAGCGCCTATTACCGTTAAAAACTTTGATTACCTTGCCAAAAAAGGTTTTTATAATGGCGTTACGTTCCATCGTGTTATCGATGGATTTATGATTCAAGGTGGCGACCCAACAGGCACAGGTGCAGGTGGCCCTGGTTATGAGATTCCAGATGAATTTTCTAATGACCTTCATTTTAATAAAATGGGGATTCTTGCCATGGCAAATCGTGGGCCGAATACAGGTGGTTCTCAGTTCTTTATTACCTTGGGACCTACGCCTCATCTCGATAATAAACACACCATTTTTGGTATAGTTGTACAAGGTATGGATGTGGTCGAAAAAATTGGTAAGGTAAAAACAGATAAAAATGATAAGCCTGTTGATCCTGTGACCATTAATTCGATTACCATTGAGCCGATTAAGGATGATGCTAGTAAATAAGATGGATCATGAACAATTTTTCACGTATATTGTGAGATGTGCTGATGAAAGCTTGTATTGCGGGTGGACAACAGATTTAAAAAAACGGTTGGATGCTCATAATGGCGTTATAAAAGGTGGGGCTAAGTATACGAAATGTCGTAGACCAGTGTATTTGGTTTATTATGAAAGCTTTCAAAGTAAACAAGAGGCACAGTCGCGAGAATATGCTATTAAACGACTCGATAGGATACAAAAATTACAGCTTATTGCGTCAGGTGAGAATAGAGAAATTGAACGTATAAATCTATTGAAATAGAGTGTACAAAACATTCAAAACGACCCTTGTTTGTGCTATAATATATTGATATGTTATGACCATGGAGGAGAAAAACATGAAGCGGGTTCTAGTATCCGTAAAAAGTGTACAACGAGACATAGATGGGCAGGATACCGTGGTGGAATTAATTTCTCCAGGTACTTCGCATGAAAAGAACGGAGTCCAATATATTCGCTATGAAGAATCGAGCGTAACAGGTCTTGAAGGGGTTAAGACGACCATCAAGATTTACGAAGATTCCATTGTTCTTTTGCGTACTGGTGCTGTGAATATGCGACATCAATACATTCGCGGTGAGGAACGTCAGTCCACATATGAAACGCCATTAGGCGATCTTCACATGGCCGTAAAAACACATGAGTTAACAGTAGACTTTCACAATGGAACGGGTCGTGTTCATCTCGGATACGATATTTCTATAGAAGGTGAATGGCAATTTTATAATCAGTTAGATATAGACGTGCGGGAGGATACAGAGCATGGACATGAAGGAAATCCTGAAATCGGGGATTGAACAGGCATTACAAGAAACGATTAATAGTGGTGGTTTGCCAGCTGGGGAATATCCAGAAATCGTTCTAGAAGTGCCACCTCAAAAGGAATTCGGTGATTTTTCTACGAACATTGCTATGCAATCCGCTCGTGTGGCTCGTCAGAACCCTCGTGCTATTGCAGAGACATTAATTGGTCATATGGATTTTGATTGGCTTGAACGTGCTGAAGTAGCTGGTGCAGGTTTTATCAACTTCTTCTTAAAATCCGATATGGTGTATGATACGTTGAAAGCTATCTTGAATGCTGGTGATCAATACGGTGTGCAACCATTGCGTGCACGCGATACGATTCAAGTAGAGTACGTAAGTGCGAACCCAACAGGTCCGTTACATGTCGGTCATGGTCGTGGTGCTGCGTATGGTAGTGCACTTGTAAACTTGTTGCGTGCATCAGGTTACAATGTACAATCTGAGTACTATATCAATGATGCGGGCAATCAAATTGACAACATGGCGATTTCCATCGAGTACCGCTTCCAAGAGTTGCAAGGTGCCACATTAGTATTCCCACCTAAGCGCAATGAAGATGGTTCCATGCCTGAATTCGATGTTCCAGATGGTGCCCTTGTGTTCCCTGAAAATGGTTATCGTGGTCCAGATATTATCGAAACAGCGAAAGCCATTGCAGAACGTGAAGGCTTTGATATATTGAATGCTATGAACGAAGTTGATCGTATAGCTTTATTTAAAGAAGAGGGCTTGAAAGAAAAATTAGCTCGTTTAGAAGAAACATTACGTAATTTCCGCGTTACCTTTGATAATTGGTTCTCTGAACGTACGGTTCATGAAACAGAAGAAATTCATCACTCCGTAGAGGCTTTGAAAGCTCTTGGCAAGGTGTATGAAAAGAATGGCGCTTTGTGGTTGAAATCCACTGATTATGGCGATGATAAAGACCGCGTAGTCATCCGTGACAATGGTGTGCCTACCTATTTAGCAGCAGATATTGCATACCATCGTAATAAATATGATCGTGGCTTTAAAGAAATGATCGATATTTGGGGCGCTGACCATCATGGTTATGTGTGTCGTGTAAAAGCGGCTATGGCAGCCTTTGGTTATGACCCAGATAAACTAACAGTATTGTTGTTACAAATGGTAGCGTTATTCCGTGATGGACAACTCGTTAAATTATCTAAACGTAGTGGCGATAGCGTTACATTAGATGAATTGATTGAAGAGGTTGGTGTAGATGCATCTCGTTACTTCTTCTTGATGCGTTCTCTAGATAGTCAACTTGATTTTGATATTAACTTGGCAAAATCCCGTAGCAATGATAATCCTGTGTATTATATCCAATATGCTCATGCCCGTATTCACAGTATTTATAATCAAGTGCGTGAAGCAGGCATTGCATTTGGTGATTATAGTGACACTGATTTCACAACGCTTACAAGTGAAATGGAATTAGAATTAATTAAGAAATTAGCTGAATATCCAGAAGAGGTTGTTCAATCTGCCGAACATCGTGCACCTCATCGTATTGCTCGTTACTTATACGATTTGGCAAGTATGTTCCACTCCTTCTATCGTCAAGGTCGTATCATTGGCGTAGATCCAGCATTGCAACAAGCTCGTCTTGGGTTAATCACAGCGATTGCCCTTGTACTTCGTCAAGGCTTGGGTATTTTAGGTATTTCCGCTCCGGAAAAAATGTAGTAGGTGGGAGGCATCATGGCAACTAAGTATATTTTCGTAACAGGCGGCGTAGTTTCTTCCTTGGGGAAAGGGATTACAGCTGCATCTTTGGGCCGCTTATTGAAAAACCGTGGTTTTAACGTAACCATTCAAAAATTTGATCCATATATCAATATCGATCCTGGTACAATGAGTCCTTACCAACATGGCGAAGTATTCGTAACCGATGATGGTGCTGAAACAGACTTGGACTTGGGTCACTATGAACGCTTTATCGATATTAATCTTAGCAAGCGTTCCAATATTACTGCTGGTAAAGTATATTGGTCCGTTATCAATAAAGAACGTAAGGGTGACTATTTAGGTAGCACTGTACAAGTTATTCCTCACGTTACAAATGAAATTAAACAAAACGTATACCGCGTAGGTAAAGAAGATAATGCTGATGTAGTTATCACTGAAATCGGTGGTACTGTCGGCGATATTGAAAGCTTGCCATTTATGGAAGCAATTCGCCAAGTCAAAAAAGATGTAGGTCGTAACGATGTATTGTATATTCATGTTACATTAGTACCATATATCAACGCAGCAGGTGAATTAAAAACAAAACCTACCCAACATAGCGTAAAAGAATTGCGCGGTATTGGTATTCAACCAGATATTTTGGTATGCCGCAGTGAAAAACATATTTCTGATGAAATGAAGGAAAAGTTGGCATTGTTCTGCGATGTAGAACCAGCGGCCGTAATTGAAAACCAAACGTGTGATTCCATCTATGAAGTACCATTGATGATGCAAGACCAAGGCCTTGATGATATTGTTATCAAGAAATTGGGTCTAGAAGAACGTCCTTGCGATATGACTGCATGGAAAGAAATGGTTCATAAAATTTTGAATCCTAGCAAAGATATTACAGTAGCTATCGTAGGTAAATATGTAGCTTTGCACGATGCGTATCTTTCTGTAGCAGAAGCATTGAGCCATGCTGGTATCGAGACTGATACTAAGGTAAACATTCGTTGGATTGATTCCGAAGAACTTGATGATATTTCTGTAGATCCTAAAGAAGTATTTGAGGGCATTGATGGTATCGTTGTTCCTGGTGGCTTTGGTTCCCGTGGCGTAGAAGGAAAAATCCGTACTATCAATTATGCTCGTGAAAACAAAGTTCCATTCCTCGGTTTATGCCTTGGCATGCAATCTGCTGTAATGGAATTTGCTCGTAATGTATGTGGCATGGAAGGTGCTACATCTAGCGAATTTAATGAAGATGCAAAATATAAAGTTATCGACTTGATGAGTGATCAAGTGGATGTAGATAAAAAAGGTGGCACAATGCGCCTTGGGATCTATCCATGTAAATTAGAAGCGGGTACAAAAGCGCGTGAAGTATATGGCGAAGACCTTGTATACGAACGTCATCGTCATCGTTATGAATTCAACAATGAATACCGTCAACAATTGAATGATGCAGGCCTTGTTATTTCTGGTACATCTCCAGATGGTCGTCTTGTTGAAAGCATCGAAGTTAAGGATCATCCATTCTTCGTGGGTACACAAGCGCATCCAGAATTAAAATCTCGTCCGAATAATGCACATCCATTATTCCGCGGATTTGTAGACACGATTTTGGAACTTAAAAAATAGAACTAAGAAATGGGATCTATTTTATCTATTATAGGTTTATTTATATTAGCTGCACTCAAACTAGAGCAGTTTGTATATGGTAAATCTGGCAAAAAACAATCTACAACTAGTCATATTGCACGACGTGGTATTGCTAATCTGGCAGGATTAATTGCTTTTGATCATGCTATAAGTAGTAACTCTGTTGTAGTAAGTAAAAAGAAGAAAGATGCTCAGAAATGAGCATCTTTCTTCTTTTTTGTGTATATCGAAAAAATTGGAAAAATATATCGATAAATTTAAAAATAACACTTGCTATTTTAAATGATTAGTGTTATTATATAGACAAAGATAGATATAGATTTGATATAGGTATATCAAAAGAACATATAGTAATCGTTATTTAGAAATATAAAGGAGGACACAATGTCTATTATTGGTAAGAAACTTCCTGAATTTACACTTGATGCTTTCAAGAAACCTGAATTGGTAAAAGTAAGTACTGCAGATGTATTAGGTAAATGGTCTGTATTTGTATTTTATCCAGCAGATTTCACATTTGTATGCCCTACTGAATTGGAAGACGTACAAGAATCTTATGCAGAATTGAAAGAATTGGGTTGCGAAGTTTACTCCGTATCCACTGATTCTGAATATGTTCACAAAGCATGGTCCGATGCTTCTCCAAGCATCAATAAAATTGAATACTACATGCTCGCTGATAAGAAACATGAATTAGCTGATTTTTTCGATGTATTCGATCCTGAATCTGCTATGGCATACCGCGGTACATTCGTGGTTGATCCAGAAGGTATTATCCGCACAGCGGAAATTCACGATATGGGTATTGGCCGTTCCGCAGAAGAACTTGTTCGTAAAGTACAAGCTGCTCAATTTGTAGCTAAACATGGCGACCAAGTGTGCCCTGCACGTTGGAAACCAGGTAAAGATACATTAACACCAGGTCTTGACCTAGTAGGTAAAATCTAAGACTACTAGATAGACCAACAACCTCTTCAAATGACAACATTTGGGCACGGATCGTATATCCAACGATACCGGTAAGCCCCATTACATGGTGAAACACTCTCCAATTCACTAATGTAAACCTCATATAACAAACTACAAACTATACGCAAAAAGACCAGTCTTCGGACTGGTCTTTTTGTCGTATTATATGCATTTTATATAGAGTTTTACTAATATTTGTAAAACCTTTTAACCAAGTAGGAAATAAACTCTTGCATTTTTACAGTTAGTATTCTATAATGAAATTAATTCCTAGCAATGCACAAGGTTTTATGTGCTTGTATAGGAGATATATAAATGTTTGTTCAAGGGGCACTAGCTTTTACAAAGAAAGGCAACATACATGAGAATTTCTACAAAAGGAAGATATGCATTGATGGTTCTCATCGATCTAGCTGAGCAAGGTCAGGAAAAACCAGTATCATTACGTTCTGTAGCAGAACGACAAGGTATATCTGAGAAATATTTAGAAGGTATTGTGGCTCGATTAGGAGCGGCTAGTTTAGTTGATAGTATTCGTGGTAAATACGGCGGCTATCGTTTATCTAAAAAACCTAGTGAATATACAATCATTGAAATTTTGATGGCTACAGAGGAATCAATGGCTATTATTTCATCTCTAGATGAAGGTGTTTCCACGGATGATGTCATTAATGAACGCACTGTTGGATTCTGGGCGGGGTTACAAAATTACATTCACGATTATCTAGAAAGTGTGACCTTACAAGACGTTATCGATGGTACATATGCAAAACTAGATACAAAATATGATAATTGGGATGGCTCTATTTAAGAGACACATAATTATAAATTACATACCATTTATAGTATCCATAATATCCGAATATAAGGAGTGTTGATTATGTCTAAAATCGCAAAATCTTTTGTTGAATTGATTGGTAAAACACCATTGTTGGCAGCTACTCGTTTTGGTGAAAGCGTAGGTGCTGATGCTAATATTTTAGCTAAACTTGAATACTTTAACCCAGGTGGTTCCGTAAAGGATCGTATCGCTGCTGCTATCATTCAAGCTGCTGTTGCATCTGGTGAATTACAACCAGGTGGTACTATCGTAGAAGCTACATCTGGTAATACCGGTATTGGTTTATCCGCTGTAGGCGCTGCGCTTGGCTATAAGGTTGTTATCGTAATGCCTGAAACAATGTCCATCGAACGCCGTAAATTGATGCTTGGCTATGGTGCACAACTTGTGTTAACTGATGGTGCACTTGGTATGAAAGGCGCTATTGCAAAAGCAAAAGAAATCGTAACAGCCACTGCAGGTGCTGTAGAAGCGGGCCAATTCGTAAACCAAGCTAATCCTGCCATTCACTATAAAACTACAGGTCCTGAAATCTGGGGCGACACAGATGGTGCTGTAGATATTTTTGTAGCTGGTGTTGGTACAGGTGGTACATTAACTGGTACAGGTCGTTTCTTGAAAGAACAAAATCCTGATGTTAAGGTAGTAGCTGTAGAACCTAAAGACTCTGCTGTATTATCTAACGGTAAACCAGGCCCACATAAAATCCAAGGTCTTGGTGCAGGTTTTATTCCTGAAACATTGGATACTAAAATCTATGATGAAGTTATTCAGGTCGCTAACGAAGATGCTTTCACAACAGCACAAGACTTCGGACATACACAAGGTATCTTGGTAGGTATTTCCTCTGGCGCTGCTTTGTGGGCAGCTGCAGAATTGGCAAAACGTCCTGAAAATAAAGGTAAGAATATCGTAGTAATTCTTCCAGATACAGGTGAACGTTACTTATCTACTGCTTTATTCCCAGAAGATTAATAACATTTCAATATAATACTAGTAATAAAGGCGTCCTGCTTGTTTAGGATGCCTTTGTTGTTGATATTTGATAAAAATGCAAATAAGAGGCTGTAACAAAACAGCACCTCAAGACAAAAATAGCGGATAGTTGATCAAATATGATTGACTATCCGCTATTTTGCTATATTTATATAGCAAAAGGGCCCCGAGGGGCCCTTTTTATTGGTATAA
>SKDY01000293.1_pt1 | contig 43407 bp, 57 predicted proteins | sample 4826591 | NCBI WGS metagenome assembly SKDY01 (sample SAMN11008823, study PRJNA524170) | human gut metagenome | biome: Human fecal sample; material: Feces; isolation source: fecal sample from pouch patient p10, p22 | host: Homo sapiens | place: Israel: Tel-Aviv | collected 2016-06-15 | reverse complement strand
ATTATATATCTTGCAACATTTTTTGTCATTAATTTTGTAGTAATTTTGATATAAAATCAATTAAATTTACTATGATTTATATATGTTTTTACTATGGTTTTATATATTAATTTATATAACAAAAAAAACGCCCCCAGCCAAAGCCGAGAGCGTGTTAAAGTGTTTGCTATTTAATTATACCATTAATAAACAGAGCCATAGGTGTCGCCACCAACGATTTTAGAAGCGACATACACTAGTTGCTCATCTTTTATGAATGAAATCCAGTAGTAGCCGTCCGCTTGCGCTGAACCGACAATCTCGACAGAGTCACCTTTCTTGAGAATGCCGACTTTTTCGCCAGTGGCACTTGCCGTCTTGCGAATGTTGAGGTTGACAGTCGCTACAAAAGTTTGCTTTTGAGCTACGTCGTTACCTTTCAATTGTTCTGCAAGGTCTGCATACTCTTCTTTGATTGATTTGAGTTGCTCAACAATTTCATCTTGTTTCAACTGTTTAGCAATGTTAGTCAATTGTGTTTTGATGTCGTCGAATTTAGTGTATCCGCCTTTAGTGTCAGTGTTGAGACCTGCGAATAATCGGCGATAAGCTGGCGCTTTCGTTGAGTAAGTCTCTGTGCGCATATCTTCTCCGTAAGATTTCTTATAAGCTTCCTGAACATATTTCAGTTCTTCGCTATTGTGCATACCCGTGACAGCGTTTGTGGCTGCATTGTACATAAATACTGTACCTTTGCCAAATTCACCGTCTCCCTCTGTTACTGTGAATAAAAATGAACCGTACATACCCGTTTTGTGTCCTTTCTTAGTTGTGTTTGATGTAGTAGCTGTGCTTTCTTTGTCAAATGGCAATCTGAACCAACCAATCAACGTCTGCTTCTCGATGTATGGATTGTAATTCATAGTGCCGTCAGAATATAGCAACCGTTGCTTTTGACGTACCCAGCCACCATTAGTCAAGGCGTCAGCGTTACCGTCAACGTTCTGCTCTAACGTTGTTGGCTGACCGCCATTCGTAACAAAGATGCCTGTATGACCGTAAGCATGGCTATACGTCCGTGTGACCCAAATATCGCCCGCTTGCGGCGCATTTGAGCCATTGAAATAAAATACCTCAAAGCCGTTCGCACGAGCCTTAGAGAGCAAATCTATAGCGTTTGTGTACGCCAGATTATACTTTCCGCCAGTTTCCCATTGTGTTAAATAGTCAACGAAAGCAACACATTGCCCACCGTAAGGATTGGTAGAGACGGTGACCTTGCTTCCTGTCAATGACTTAGCGTAGTTTAAAAGTTCTGTGACCGTTGCCATCTAAATCACCCCAAAACAATGTCATCATCTTCTGTTTGTTCTTCTGCTACCGCTGTTGGCTGTACATTGCCTTTCACAGCTTTCATATCGTCAAGATATTGTTGTGCTTCTTGCGCTTCTGCGGTAAAGTTGTTGTTTTTCCACAAAGTATAGAAGCCAGTAACTGCAATATAAACAGCATTGACAAGTTGTGTGATTTGTTCATTATCAAATTTGATAATGTCAATACCAAAAGCAGCCAAGAAATAATTGACTACTCCTAGTAAGAACAAGACCACACGCACCCATGTACCAGCTGTTACTTTTTTCAAATTATTAATAATTTTTGTCATGATAACTCCTCCAGTTTATTATCAATTTTTTCGACTTTCTCACTCAAGTTAGTGATTTCGGTGGTTAGTCGAATAAGTGCTTCATTTTGTTTGTCATGATTATCTAAGCGCTTCTTGATTTCAATTAGTTCTTTGTCATGTTGTTTGTCCTTTTCTTCCAAAATTGTCGTACGACGTTCGCTGTTCGTCATACGACTTTGAAAAAAAGTAAAGAGTGTCAATACTGAGACTGACGCACTTAAAAACATGCTAATGATTTCAGGTTTCCACATATGTATCCTGCTTTCTAAGCTTCACTAGCATTTGTTTCTGTTGGCTCGCTCCAGATAGGATTGCCACTCTCATCAAATTGCATAATATAACACTTAGCGTCGAGCAAATCAGCAAGCGGAATGTTAGTGATTGAACCACCATATTGTGAAACACCATAGATTTTTTCAAACTCTTTAAGTTGACGTTTGCCATTAACCACAACTGGTTTTTGTTCTTTTGAAATATACATGTAAAAATCATAGCCGTTTGAACGATAACGAATATATTCACCGTTTTCGCGCATGTATTTGACTGCTGTTGGCAAATCAAAAGGTTGTGTAATTTTAGTAGTATCAAGTAATTCTGTCATTTTGTTTCTCCTTTTTTAAATTGTAGAACCATTATTTAAGTCTTTAACGTAAGGCATAGGCTCAACACAGGTATAAGTGACCGTACCAGACCAAACATGATTGCCGGTTTTATTATTCGTAAAACCGATTGAACCGTCTGGATTTAAATGCACAATACAAGTTGCGTCAATCGATTTATTGGTACCACCGACTAACACAAGATGAGCTTGTGAAATTGGTCTAAAACCTTCTGGGATTTTTTCGCTCGCTATTTCGTTTTCGGCGACAACAGCAATATTGCTGATTTGGCGATTGATTGAAATTGTTACTAAATTACCAATTCTGACATAATTGGCGCCAATACCATACATCAAATTCGAGGTATTGTTAAGTCGCACATTTTGCCAAACCATGTCTACTTGCAGCATTGAGTAGTAGCCGTTATGCGTCAAGCTCCAACCACTCGTGCCACCACGAGTTGTGTCGTAGTCCAGCTTATTAAAGTTGATAGATTCTGGCATAATCTGCATTGAGTAAGCAGGTGTATTGTTTGAGTTCTCGGCAGTCAACGCAAAACCAGAACTATTCATTTTAATGTGTTGATTAGCCTTATTAGCGACAGTTGCTGACGTGTCTTTGGTGTCAATCGTAATGCTATTATCAATCTTAATCGTGCCGCTTCGAGTATAGTCAACGAATGAATTGGTAATAGACCCAGATGTCACATCGCCAAGGTCAGCACTCAACGCAGACAAACTATTGATATTTAGCTTCTCTGCTGTAATCGCACCATTTACAATCATGTCACCGCTAACTTTCATTTTCTTGGCGATAATCTGCACGTCTGATTCATTTTGCGCAATCATTGTCGCGAAAGTATTTCCGTTTACCGTTTTACCGACTTTTGTCACAAAGCCATTGTTGTCAAGATTAAGTGTTGCCGTTTTAACCGTTGAACTATCCAGCGCAGACACGCTAGCACTAATGGCGTCAGTCGTCTGTTTGATTTCAGACTGCGCAGTCTTTAAATCTTGACTACTTGCTAGTTCAGCTTGTGAAGGGCTCCAGCCATTGTTTGATTTGCCTTTTTTAACTGAAACATCACCAAAATACAAGTCAGCTTGAGTACCTGCAGTTGTTGAACCGTTATTATCAAAACGAATAAACCCTTCATCATAGTTACCAGTATTGAAAGTTACTGAAACATCTTCTGCTTTTGAAGTTGATAACTTGCGACCGCCAACTAAGATTTGTGCTGAGTCAAATTCCTTTGTACTTCCGTTAACACGCTTCAAAAACCAGACATCCATATGAGTAATAGCGCTATTGTTAAAACCTTTGAAATACAAAGTGTAATCAGTATTACGTTCAACTTTAAAGCGATTCATGCCTAACACTTTCTCACTTGTAGCTGTATTTTTAATAATATACATTTTATAAGCGCTATTGTAATAAAATGGGTGTGTTGAGTATTCTGCATTCTTATATGGACTGTAGCCATCAGCTGGTCTGCCATACTCGACAAGGTTCATTTCACCGCTTGGAATATTACCTTCGACACTCGTAATCTTACTGCTTAACTCGTTAGCTTTAGCTGTGATGTTATTTTCTGCAGTTGTTACACGACCAGACAGCGTATCGAAATCAGTCTGTGAGACTTTGGCACTTAAACCAGTTGATAATGAATTAATCGAGTTAGTGTGTGATGTAATTGTGTTTTCTTGCGACGTTACTTGCGTGCTAAGCTGTTCAAGACCGTTTGCGGTTTGAGTGAGAGTAGTGTTTAGTTTAGTGATGTCGCCGTCCAACTCACTAGCTTTCCCCTCAACTGCTGAAATACTGCTTTTAATCTGGCTAGCTGTTTGGTCGAACTCTGACTTATTCTGCTTAACCGTACCGTCAAGTGTTTGTAAGTTGGACTGCAAGCTTGCGTAGTTTTGCTCTGCAGTCTGCCTGTACTCTGCAACTTTCGATTCAATGTCGGCTTCATTTTGGTTATAGTCTTCAACTACCGCAGATAAGTAGAGATTAAAGTTTTCAAGACTTACAGCTGTATTAAGTGGAAGAGTATTATTTAAACGAATGAATACATTATCCGTTTTATAGCTCTTGCTAGCACCACTCAAATCAAACTTCAAATCAAAGTGTTGTAAAGCAGTTGTGCCACCTTTGAATGTAATGCCACCGCAGTTATACCAAGGGCTAGCACTAAAATGCACATTCGTTGTGAAATTTGATGGCAAAGCTGGATTGAAAGCAATATCAAAAGACATTCTCACGTAGTTTTTAGTAAAACGAGTATCATTTTGCCAAAATTCATCATCAATATAAGTTCTGACGTCTTGTATTTCTATACTATCAATATAGTATTTACGTGATTTTGAATTTTTGAAATAGTTTCGACTACCGATTTTCAAAGTTTCAAACTTCGCAGTCAACCCAGTCAACCCAGTTTCAAGTGTTGCTGCTTTTTGACTTGTGCTGTTAGCCGTTGTCTGTACTTGTGACAATGTTGTTTTAGTGTTAAGCAAGTCATCTTCAACTGTTTTGGTTCGTGCAGTAACGCTAGTAATGTCTTTACCATTTTGAGCTACTGTTTTAGTTAACTCGCTGACAGTCGTCTTCGTACCATTTGCGGTTTCTTCAACACTACTTACACGTTTGGTTAGTTCAGACTGTGCATTGGCTTGTGCAGTCAACTGACTAGCTTGTGCTTGCAAGTCCTGCTTAGCTGTATTCAAGTCGTTAACTACTGCGGTGAGTTGTTGTTTAGCTTCTGCAACAGCTGCAAGCGAATCGTCTCGCACCTTTTCGATATTCGCTGATAAAGCAGTCAACTCTTGCTTAGCTTTGTCAAGTGCTTCTGTAATACCTGTCGTGTCAGCGTCCAAACCGTCATCCCCACGAGCGCCAATAACGGCTGGCTCTGTGACTAGATTTGTGTCATTCGTATACGTGATGACGTCATAAGACCACATGTAATTTTTGTCCGCCGTAACAGTTGTTGGCTTGGTAGACCAGTTTTGACCGCCTGCTGTTACGCCCTCGGCTTGGTCGTTAGTCGTGTAATAACGTTTGATTGATTTAATACCAACACCGTCATCAGAATTGGTGAATGTGATGTATTCACGAGCTACCTCGTTACCGTCTACACTTGCAACTGCTACCACATTCAACGTACCAGTAACTTGACTAGCATTGATTGTGACGCTGTTCTTATCGCTAACAACGCTGTTATTGATAAGCCATTTCCAATCTGCATTAACAATCTTGCTATACTTTTCAAGCTTAGCTGTAATTGTGCTTGTACCTTGACCGTTTTTAAAATTGTATCCGTTATCAGTGCTTAAACGGACAATGTAAGGCGCTGCGTCCTCTGCGAGTGCTTCAACTTGTTTTAATAAGCTGTCTGCGATTTGACTGTATTGTCGCTCAAAATTGATAAACGTTGAATCAATGACCTTACCTTGCAATATATCGTCTGTCAACTCTGACACACGAGCTTTCAGATAAAGCGGTGGTTCATAATGCACATCGTCAATAAGCGTTTGTGTGTCGCCGACATCACTATCGATCGCACCAGTCACTTTATACTCAATTTTGGGCAAACAGATTTTTTGGATTTCTCCATACATGTAGCCCCAGAGCCCCTCTTTAGTCTCGTATTCAGTCTCACCTAAATCTTTAACTATCCAGTTATCATTTGAAGCTTGACCGACGGACGGAAAACGGTCACGAGATTGTGGCGCATAAACTGTCATACCACTTGAATAGTAAAGCAACTCTTTATTGTCGTCGTAAATCTTTTTATTAAGACCATCAATTGTTAAACCGTCTTTACCAGTCGCGCGTACAGCTGTGCGCAAATCCTCAATGCTATCGCTGTAATTGATAACCTTAAGCTCTTTACCAACACGAACTGGACTGCTTGTTTTGTTTGAACCAAGATTACCTTTCTTATAGACATTCAATACATGACGTTTCAAAGAATAGTCGTCGTTTAATTCTGTGACGAATTCAAGCTCTGCGTCAAAGCTGTTGGCAATCGAAAATAGACGTGCCAGAATCGTGTCTGTACCCGTCCACTCTAATTTAATTCTCTTATCTGACACTTGATTGATGCCGAGTGTTACGGAATGCTCAGGATCGTAATAAGCTAAATATTCAGCGAATGACATTGCCTTATCTGGCTTATGCGCTCCTCGTTCTTCATTGTTTAACTCTAAATGCAATGAGCAAGCTGTGATTTCGACTTCAAAGCCTTGTTTTTCAAACTTCATGATGTTAAGCCAGTAGTCACGAGCTTTATAGCGAAAAGCGAGCTTGCAACCAGTACGAATTGTGTCAATGTCTTTTGAGTTATATTGTAGTGTTAAAATACTAGCAGAACCTGCCAGAAATCGCTGTATTTCCGCTTTCTTGTATTTAATACCTGCCACGTTATCGAAGAAGCCAACGCTGTGGCTATCTGTTGAATCACGAATCGCAATACGTACATTATTTTTACTCAAATATAAGCCTCCTCAATTGTTGCTTTTGCACTTTCGACTTCCGAGAAGCTGGATACTAATAATCGAACTTTCGTCTTCCCTGGTGGAACTTTGAAATAAGCAGTTCCAAGGATTTCATCTTCTTGTTTTCGTTGGTTGTTAACAAAGAATTGCCCGTTAGCACCATCGATTTTTATTGTTGACCCAGCTCGGTAACGGTTCGGAATATCTTTCCAATAGTCCACATGAAGCTTTTCAAATCTGAAATAATTCAGTGAGTGAAGTGTCACTATTCTGTCCGTCGTATTTCTCCCAGCATATTGCCCAACGAAGAATTGAACTTTCTTAGCTTTGGTATTTTTCAATCTTGGTTCTTTTACGTTAAAGCGCGAACCGTACCAGTAAAAGCCGATTGTTTCGCTATCTTTTAAAATGTCGAACATATTCGCATCTTTGTTTTCCTGACGCCCCTCTGAACTGTACGGGTTTGGCGGAAACCAGCATGACGGTGTAAAGCTAAATGTTGGATCAACTACTCGACTACCACCTGCACCGTCACCAACCAAGAATCGGATTTGAGCAGTATTTCCAATTGTGTCGTTTTTCTCAATTGCCATACCTGCTATAAAATGGTTGTTTTCATCGATTACAGATAGACACCAAGCTCCAGTTTGACCGTCTAAGCCAGTTTCAAACCAAGCTCGTGCCCAAATGTACCAATTTTGAGCTGTTTCTGATAGCTCTAATTCCTTAATCGCTCCATACTGATATGCTCCAGACGTTCCACTTGTAGAGAATGCTGGCAAAATTCCCAAACGACCACCGTAAGCTTTATCAGCACCCATTTTAGTATTAATAATTTTTTGAGAGTTTTCGTAGTTAACTGTGCCATCGACCCATTCGTCAAAATCGCCGTTTTTGTTTTCGTGCAAAATGACATTTTTCTGGTCAATGTAACCGTCAAGTTCATCAATCTTCCCGTATTGCATCGCGCCGTATTCGCTAACAATACCGACGAACCCGGATTCTTTTTTGAGTTTGATTTCATAGTTGACAGTTGCTTCTTCCCCGCCGTCATTTACAATCTCGGTTTCCCACACCCCATCTGAATTCTTAGCAAATTCAAACTCTCGAGTGCTGTTCGTATGCGCCAAACCGTCTGGCACAAAAAACTCAATTGTTGTTTCATCGTACCAATCAGAAATACCGTCAAGTTCAATATTCCCTGTAGGCAAAGCCATATAAAAGCGGTTAGGCTCGTCTGGCAGTTCAAGCTTATAAGGCTCTTTTGCACGAAGCAACATAGCAACATGCTCTCTTAGAGTATTAATGTTATTGTTGCTAGTCGTTGGATATTCGATTGTGTCAACGAAAGCCGTGGCTGGTATAGCACGAGAAGCTAAAGCAACTTTGATTTTAATAGTCTTCGCTCCATAAGAAACATTTTTAAGCTCAACTCCTGTATCGAACAAGTCATCTGTCGTTAACGAGCGCTCATTTCCAACAGTTCGTTGAATTTCTAAAACATTCAAAAAAGGTGTTAAATCAACACCTTTGAATGTAAAATTAGCCATTATTTCCTAACCCCCAAACTAAATTTCTAACTTCTTGTTTTCTACTCTGATAATCGCTGATATCATCACCAGTCGCACGAGCAAATTCTCTACCGTCAATGTTAAGAACAGTGTCACGAGACACAGCGCTACGAACAGTAGCTAAAGCTTCTTTGATAACTTCCAGTTTTTCGCCCTCTTGGTTCTTGTAAGTGACTTCGATATTGTTTGAGTACTTACCATATTCAAATTGATAGCTGTAATTATTCGTCATCATGTCAGCGATTTGCGCGTTAAAATCAGCAATATTGCTACGCAACTGCGATTGGAAATCTTGAATATTGTCAGTGATTGCCTTCGTGTTACTTTCAACACCAAGCGTAACCGTCTGAGTAGGATTGAAGTCCTCGAAGATTGCTGTCACATTGCGAACAGTATTTTGGACTTGCCCAAACATATCATTCAAACCTTCGTTTAGACCTTGCATAATTGCTTGACCTGCAGGCCTCAAAAGCACTCGGTCATAGCTAATAGGCCCTTTGTGAGCGCGAATCCAATCGGCAATACCCCCGACAAAGTTTTGAACAGCGCCCCAAGCAGATTTTAAACCGCCCAAAAAGCCATTCATGATAGCTTGACCTGCACCAGCCAAATTGATGTTAGCAAGACTATTTAAAACACCTCGAACAGAGCTGACAATCGAGCTGACACCACTAACTAGTCCGTTAAACGCACCAACTGCGCCAGAAACAAGACCTTGAGCAATTGAAACAACATTACTGCGCAAGTTATTCCACCAACCAATAACGCTTCCTACAAGCCCGTTAACAATGCTTGAAACCCCACTTTTTAGACTATTCCATGCACTTACTGCACCCTCTCTGATGCCATTTGCTATATTAACGACATTACTTTTTAAATCATTCCACCAATTAACGACACTAGACACAAGATTGCTAACGATGTTTGAAACGGTAGTTTTTAACCATTCCCATGCCGTCTGCGCTGCCGTTGTTATTCCAGTCCACAATTCCTGCATGAATGTAGCTAAAGTGCCCCAAACTACTTGAGCAACAGCCACAATGCTATTCCAAATTCCTGTTAAGTATGTCAGAATACCATTCCAAACCGTACTGATACCAGTCGTTATAGAATTCCAAATCAAATCCAAATCTGCACCTAATTGATTAAAGTTACCAGTAATCAAATCACAGATTATTAAGACAGGTCCCATAACAATCGCTTTGATGACTTCCCAAGCACCTTGAAAGATTTGTTTGACACCTTCCCAAATTTGAGAGAACGATTCTTTTAGACCGTCCCAAGCGGTAATTATATTGTCGATAAATGGTTGAATAATCGGCATTACGACGGAAACAATGGTCTGCCAAGCGTTCGAGAATGTTTCTTTGATACCATTCCAAAGATTAGCAAACCATTCTTTGATGTTGCTCCATGTGTTTTTTATGGATTCAGCTGCATTCGACGGCGCTTCTTTAATACCATTCCAGAGATTACTAAACCATTCAGTTATTCCCGACCACAAATTTATAAACCACTCTTTAATACCATTCCAAACACTACGTATTGTGTTAACAGCTGTTGAAACAATACTTGTCATTGTATTCCACGCTGTCACCCAGAATTGAGCAGCCCCTACAACAGCTCCTACAATTGCTTTGAATACCGTAGCAATCACTTGCCCCACTTTTTGGATGAAAGAACGGAATTTAGCAGATGTGTTATAAAAATAGACGAATGCTGCAACTGCTGCGGCTATTGCTATAACTAAAAGCGTCCAAGGATTTAGCAAGAATTGAACTACAGTGATTACAGTTTTAAGGACTTTGAGTGTTTTACCAATAACAACAAGCAAAGGACCAATTGCGGCTACAATCAAAGTAATTTTTATAATTTGGTCTTGCTGTTCTGGCGAAAGGCTCTTAAACTTTTGAGCTAGCTCCGTAACGAATTCAGCTGCTTTTTTAACATAGGGCGCTAATCGTTCACCGATTGCAATACCTAGTCCCTCAATGGCTGATTTTAGATTTCGGAACGAACCACCTAAACCGCCTTCCATTGTAGCGACCATTCGTTTAGTAGAACCTTCCGAATTGTCGATTGCATTAGCCAACTTATTAAAATCACCGTCAGAAGAATTGATAATAGCAAGCCAACCAGACATTGCCTCCTTACCAAAAATGGTCGCAGCGGCAGACGCTTTTTGGGTCTCTGAAAGACCACCCATTTTTTCGCGTAAATCGCCCATGATAGTTCGGAAGCTCTTCATGTTTCCTTCGCTGTCTGTCACAGAAATACCTAATGCATCCATAGCTTTTTGGGCAGCTTCTGACGGGTGAACTAAGTTAACCAAACCAGCACGCAAGGCAGTACCAGCTTGAGAACCTTTAATACCGCTATTAGCCATCAATCCAATAGCGATTGCTGTGTCTTTTGCATTAAAGCCTAACGAACCTGCGACTGGAGCGACATACTTGAATGTATCCCCCATCATAGAAACGTTGGTATTAGCATTTGAACTTGCCGCTGCTAAAATATCGGCGAACTCTCCCGCTTGTTCGGCTTGCATACCAAAAGCAGTCATAGCATCAGTTACGATGTCAGAAGTTGTACCGAGATTTTCACCAGAGGCAGCCGCCAAATCTAAGACAGCAGGAATACCCGCCATAGTTTGCTCAGCACTCCAACCAGCCATTGCCATATAGTTCATACCTTCGGCAACTTCTGACGCACTATAGCGTGTTGTCGCACCTAAATCTTGCGCTTGCTTGCGCATTGCCATATATGACTTGCTAGACGAATCAGCGGCAATTCCAGACGTCGCAGCAACTTTACGCATAGAGTCATCAAAAGATGTGAACGTTTTAACAGAAGCTCCAACACCTGCCACAATAGGAGCTGTCAGCTTCTTGCTAAGCGAACTACCGACTTTTTCAAATTTATCACCGACAGAACCCAGCTTTGTTTTGGCGTTGTTAGTGAACTCCTCTACTGCACTGCCCGCTGATTTAATGTTACTAGTAAAACTTGACGTATCAGCCTTTAAGACTGCTTCAACTGTGTATGAATTATCAGCCATTATTATCCCCCTTTCTCAAAAGCTTCTGTCGACGTTTAGCTATTGCGATTAAATCGCTGCTAACTGGTTCGCCGTGTCCGTTTCCAAGGACAGCGTTTCTAGCTTTCGCCTCATTGTAAAAATCGTTAAAATTGCCATAAAGATAATTCTTACCGCTTTTATCAGTAGCTTTAATGAGCCGATTTAAATACGCTTGCAAGTGGATTTCTCGCTCACGTTCAAGGCGCTGCATAAGGTATCCACGCTTTCTGACGTTAAACTCTTCAAGGGTCATTCGTTTAGCTTCAAGGATTGAACCGACACCGTACAATCCAAGTGCTGAAGCCAACATGTCCTCATACACTTCTTTAGATGAACTAGCTAATGTCGTTTTGCTTTTTAGTCTTTGACCACTTCCAACATCTCTATGACTTTTGATTTCGTCAGTGGAGCAGTCTTCAATGCTGATAAAAAATCATCAAACACTTTTTCTAAATCTTCTTGTTCTTCAAGCCACTTTTCGATGTCTGTAAGGCTTGGAATAGATTTCAGAGTATGAGTTGCTGACAAGATGATGTCTGCTAAAATAACTGGGTTTTTATCTTGAATATAAACAACCGCATTTGTTAAGCCTAAGCCAAATGAAACTCCATTTTCGTTTACAAGTTGATAACGTTTATCCATTTCACGAATGAAGTCAATTCCAAAATGCAAATCATATTTTTTTCCATTGATTTCAATTTCTTTCATTTATTTTTCTCCTCAAAAAAATAAGAGAGGTTGTGAAACCTCTCGCTAAAAATTAGTCTGCAATCTCTGCCGTGTCAGCAAAAGCATAATTGATTTCTTTGACTTGGTCTGCTGTTAGTGTTGCATAGCCTTCGACTGGTTTCCCTTCGATTGTCATTTCAGTTGACAATGTTTCTAAATCTTCAACGCTATCTGGAACTTCCCAGCTACCAAGAGAACCTTGTGCATAAAGCGCAGGGTATTTCTCGCCTTGCTTTTCGCCCGCAAGGTCAATTTCCCAAACTTCAAGCTTAAAGCCTTGTACAACCGAATCTTTTAACATTTCATTCAATTCATCGCGAGTTGAAACTGCTTCGATTGAAAGAGTAACCTCTAAACCTTTATCTGAAACGACTGAACCGTCTTTTGTTGCGGTCGAGTCGTTCTTGCGTTCGTATTTCCATTTATGTTCCGTTTGCAAAGCGAGTTTAGCTGCTGCTGTTTTATCGCCTAATTTTCGGAACATCAAAATTTTATCCTTACCATGATTAGCCATAACTTCCTCCTAATGAAATTTAAATTTTAAATCCAGAATGCCGTGATAAAGCAGTTCTGGTGTTGAATTGTCTTTTACAATTTGTGTTGAACTTGTTAAGTCCATAAACCACTGCCTACCGTTTATTTGTCGGATATTGCTAAATTCTTCCATTAGTTTTCCGACCCAGTCAGAAACAAGCTTCCTATCATCTGTATTGCCCCAAACGTCGCACTGTACTGCAATTTCACCAATTAATTTAGTCTTGGTCGGTTGTGGAATAATCTGCGTATAAGCCACCACCATAAACGGATACGGCTCGCTGTCATCTGGCAAAAACGGAAAAGCTGGCAAGCCTAACAAAGTTGAACGTTTTATCAATTCATCATGAATTTGTTGGTCTGGTTGCTTATTTAACAATTCCTGCTCTCCTTAAATCTTTAATAAATTTAGGTTGTATTTCGTTAAATGCTGGTTGCATAAACGGCTGTGCTTCCATTTTTCGTGTTCCAACCTCAAGATAACCAGAATAGTTTGTAGTTGCTTTTACTCGCGCTTCCAAGCCGCTACTTTCCAGTTCTAATTCAATAGAGCGCTTAGTAGCACCAGTTGAGTACCCTTTTGTAAAAACAGCCTTTCGCTGTGCCATTTTTTGGAGACTAGATCCGTTTTTCTTAACGACTTCTTTATAGACATCTGTGCGCGCCATTTTTTCAAGAGCGTTTAATAATTCTTGGTCGCCTTTAAAAGAAATGTTAGTCATTGTTTACCTCGCTCAAATAAATAGCAGACCTGCGATAAAAGAATCCTTTTCGGTTGATGACGTAGTATTTCTTGCCGTCTATGTTTACACTTGCGATTGGCTGCGTAATCGGTACATTAGCTCGCATAATTTTGGCATCAACATTTGATTTGTTATCCAATAACTGATTTTTTAGCTCTATTCCCATATCAGAAACAAAACAAGGAACCACAATCTCTTGTGGTTCCTTACCTTCCATTCGTCCTGTTTCTGGGTTATATCTTGGCTTTCCGCTTTCTAAAATAAGCGTAGCTCTTTGTGCTTCTCTCATAAGATGAACACCCTTCCGTTCTTTGTTTTACCTGTCGAGAACTCTTTTTGCAAAAGGTCGTCATAAGGCAAGAACTCGTATTTTACATCGTCGTAAGTGACTGAATGTCCTTCAATCGTCTCAGAAGAAGCACCCTCGGCGCCTCTTCGGTTGAAACGTTTGATTGTGCAATCTTCGATAATAAAACTAAATTTATTGTCGATAATTTCAGTACCGTAAGCCAATTTGAAGTGGTCACAAACTTTTGAAATTAATCGTTTTAATACTTTATCTTGCAAAACATCACTTATACCTAAGTCCTCTTTAACGTTTATCAAAACTGTTTCTTCAAAATCAGCCATGAGCACCTCTATTCAGTTTTCTTTGATTTTGTTTTAGCTTCCTTTTTTAAGAAGCCTGCTTTTGTCAATTCCTCGATACGTTCACCATTGTAGTCCGACCCAGCTGGATAGATGACATCGGTGAGCTTATCTCGAAAACCTGCGATAACTTTTGTCATGTTATCACCTCGCTATTAAACTTCTGGAACAGTCGTCAACATATAAACATCATCAAGGTTCTTGAATGATGGAAGAGCAATCATTGAGACCTTAGTTTCAACGTTGACTGGGTCTGTTTTAGTAGTTGTTGTTACTGTGATACCAGTATCCACAATTTCAACTTTTGCATTTGTCACGCTACCACCAAGAAGGTCGCTTTCTTCTGGAGTTGTTCCAAAGACTGTTTCGCCGAGCTCTGTGTTAGGCGCAAGCGTAATATGTCCGTCTGGATAATATTTTTTAACAACACCATCAGAATCTTTGTAAGTTTGATTCTTGACAACCACTTTCAAACCAAGTTCGCTTTCAAGATAATCATAAAGTTCTGATTTCTTAACCGCTGATGCATCTGGCGCGGTTGGTTTAATCAAAGCTAGTGTGCTTTTTGCGTTTTTGATTTGGCTCAAAGTTTTTGAGTTCAAAACGATTACTTCTGGTGTAGAGCCGAGGTTTTCTAAAGCGCTGACTGCAGCTTCAATATCTGCAAGTGGTGTTGATGTTGCCAAGTCAGTCCATGCTGTTTTAACCGTTCCTTTATGGTCGTCTGCTACATGATAATCAAAATCTTGTGGCACACCGTTTGAAATAACTGCGATTTTACCAGTCGCAAGAACTTGCATGCGCATTGCTTCAAGACGAGCGTGTGCACCTGCTAGCAATGCTGTGTTGTCGTCAAAGATTCCAGACACGATTGTGTCAACGAGCGCTTGATTGCCAGTTTGAGCAATAAGGTTCAATTGTTGGCGGTCTTGTTCTTTAACAAGCAACGATTCTTTAAAGAATGGCATTTCTTGTTCGTCAAGAGTGACATTCATACGTTCACGAAGTGTTGCTTTAGTGTCAAAAGCAGATGGTTTCAAAACAACTGGAAGTCCTGCAGAACCTTTTACAAGCGCAAGTTTAAGTCCGAGTTGTTTACGAGCTGGGAAGAACTTCTCACCAATTGTTGAATCAACTTGTTGTTGACGTGCGTTCCAATATCCTGCAAGATTTGAGGCTGTGACTGTATCATAAATTAATGGCATATTATTAAGCTCCTTTCACGAATTGAATATGTGGCAATTTAGCTTTGACGTTTGCATCCACTGTTCCGCCGTTAACTTTGTCTTCACGCAAAGTCCCACGATAAACAAGCGCTGCAACAGCATCTTTATCAGTTACATCGACATCATAAAGCAGAATACCGTCAACATAAGTTGCTTCAGTTGTGTTAGCTTCCACTTTGACTTTTTTTGTGCGGTCTTCAAAAATAGAAGCACCGTCACCAGACAAGATAGCTCCAGCTTTCAATACTTTACGACCGTTTTCAACGACTGTCCCTGTTGTCGTTTTATCAACCAAAACTGAAATGGCTTCATAAGGTGTGTTATGCAAGATTTCAGCATTTCCAAAAAATGTTTTTGACATATTATGTCCTCCCTAAAATAGTTTTTGACCGCTAGCATTAGCGTTTTGAGCTAAGCTAGCCCCATAATTTGATTGTTTTACGCCACCCACTCCAATTCCTGGTGCTTTTTGGCGCAAGGAAATCTTAACAGCTTCAGCAACAGCTTGATTAAAGACTGCTTCAAACTCACCTACTTTTTTCAAAGAATTTTCTGCGTTGTCAAGGGCAAATAGCTCCGCAAATTCAGAAGGCAAACCTTTAGAAACAAGGTCTTTTTGAACTTGAACGACCAATTTTTCATGTTCAAATTGAGATTTTTCTGCTTCAAAAGCTTTCTTGCTATCTTCAAATTCACGTTTCGCACGTTCTTCTTCAGAAAGTTGTGAGTAATCTTTTTCTTTCTTCAAAGCTTCAGCGATTGCATCTTGAATACGTTGTGCTTCACCCTTTTTATAATTCTCTAAAGTTTTTTGATTTGATTTATTGATAATACTGTCAAGTTCTGATTGTGTTTTAGGAGCTTCAAAAGTTGGGTTCGTGCCTTCTGCGCCATTTCCTTCAGTTGGATCAATACCACCGCTGTCGTTTCCTCCACCTTCTGGTGCTCCTGCTTCACCGCCTTCTGCAAAAAATTGCAAGTTGCGAGCGTTTAATGCTAAAAGTTGTTGTTTTTCCATTTTCTTATTCCTCCCATGCTAGTCTCGAATAGCCCAGAATTTCCTATACATTCATAGAGCCACGAAAACGGACGTCTCACGCTTTCTAGTCTCATCTGAATGTAATTCTATTCCTGACCCAAACAAGCCACGCTAGTGATGTTTATTCAGCTTATTTAACGACTAGCCAAGTCAACGGAAGATGAGGGACTCGAACCCCCGCACGCTTTCACACGCCTACAAGGTTAGCAACCTGTTCTCTTAACCACTTGAGTAATCTTCCAAAATAAAAAAGCCGTATAAAATACGACTTCAGTTATTGTTTTCAAGTCCGTTTTTCAGACCTTTGAAAATGCCAATGATAAAAACAATCAATAGACCAATTGAAACACAAATAGCGAATGCTAAAAGCAAAAATAGCAAAAGCCCAAAAGTAAAACTAAGTAAATTCCAAATCATAAAAAACCTCACATTCTTATTCTTCCCAATTTATCGGTACACCCAGCGGTGTTTCTCTTGATTTATCAAGCATAGCTTCATATTCTTCTTGCGATTTTGAGTAGTGAGCAGCAGTTGAACATCTACAATGAGGGTGCATTGGTGCCGCGTTCTCTCCCGGCATCATATCTTTAACTTTGAAGATTTTTCCGCTCAAAGCTGCACAATGCGGACAAGCGCTTGGTTCTGCGATGTATTCGTACTCCTCATAGCCATTAGCAATTAAAGATTGTCTCTGCGCCTCTGTGGCAACTCTTGCGCCTTCTGTAACCGCTAAACGCTTAGCTTGACTAGCTGACACTTCAAACTCTTGTCTAAGCTGTGCAATATATGTCGTTGGATTCTTCCCTTTCAAAATCAAGTCTTCAGTCATTTGGGCAACAACTTGTCTCAAAGCATTCTGACGTTTCCAGATATTCTCTGACCATGTTGCACCTTTAAACGGTGTATTCAGCAATGTTTGAACAGTCTGTTTGATTTCTGTTTGAGTAAGCGCTGATTTTCCTAAAAGTCCAGCTTGCGTTTTAAGCTCTTGCATATAATCTTCTGTGATGAAATCTTTAGTTCTTTTCTGCTCGTCATTACCAAGAGCGATAAGTTCTAAGTCTAATTGACGTTGCAATAATTCAAGTCTATTAGTTTTCATTTTGAGATTGTAAATCCCAAGTTCTCTGTTAGCTTCTTGCGAGAAATTCTTCTCAGCTACATATCGTTTAGCTTTTTCCTCAAATGCTTTGACGTCCATTTCATCTACACGCTTGCAAACTTCTTCAATTGGTAAATTGTTCTTGTCCGCATAGCGATTGTAAAAGGCTTGTATCTCCTTTTCCATCTCTTTGTAGTGATAATTGTATAGGCGCTGAAACTCCTCGCCTAAAGACGCATCACGCTCTATTTTAGCTAGCTGTTCAGCCTCAATCCTCTTCTTCCAATACTTGTTTACCATTGTCATCTCCGTTCAAGTCTTTATCGGATAAACGACTATTCATTTCAAGCTGACGCGATAACAAACTAGAACTTTCTTGTTGTGCCTTAATTCGTTCCATTTCTGTTTTAGCGTCAACGCCAGTCGCTGTTTGAAGCATGCTGAACACTGTCTCATCGCTGACTACGCCATACAAATTCTTGGCGTTAGCGACAACGCTGCTAGTATCTGCTGGCAAGTTTGGAACAAACGTCACACGAATTTTAGATAGCTCAAAATCTTTAATCTCTTTCAAAATCTCACTAATACGAGCGATTAGTTTATAACGGCGTTTAAGAGATTTCTCAAACAACGCTTGCATGTCGACACGTTTTTGGTCAAACCCAAAAATTTTCCATTTCATCGCTTCACCAGATTGTGTACCAGAAAAATTATCATCGCTCAAGTCTGGCGTATTTGTGATTTTATGAATGTCGTCAATAACACGGTTCTTGTAAGCTTCAGTGCCGTTTACGTCGTACTGCTTATATAAGTATTTTGCGTCGACGGTGCCTTCGTTGCCGTTGGTGTCTACTGGCGGTTCAAGATTAAGCAAGCGTGCTTTTCGCATCTTGCGCATGAAATCGATTTGCTTTTCTGCCGTGTCACAATCTGCGGGGAAGCTAACACGTCCTATAATCGCTAGAATAGCGTCGGACAAGTCTTGCATATAATTAGCTGTATCTGATTGAGAAGCGTCGTATAAGTCAATTAGAGACAATACAGACTCATAATCACCCATACCGTTCGAACTATTGAGATATTCCGTAATTGGAACAATTCCAAAAGCATGTGGCACTTGGTCGATAAGCTTAAAATCCTTGCTTGAATCAAACGTCAAAATTTCATCTGGTGTGTACACTTCAACAATTAAATGCGTGTCTGCAAACTGATTCTTGTTGTAGTAGCGAACGCCGACCAGACTATGTTCCTCTTTAGTCATATCGTAAATAACAAAAGTAGAAGTTGGATCAAGTTTAACAGCTTTTGTTTCGTCTTCTTGCGTACGATAAACCAAATCATACGCACGTCCCGTTTTAGATAAATCAAGAACTAGCGAACGGTTCAATTGATGAAAACTATTGTCTTTTGAAATCTCGTCTAAAAATTCAACAACACTTTCATTGTCTGAATCGTCATAAGAAACTTGAATAGGATTTCCGACAAGATAACCTTGTTTAAATGTAGCAATGTATTCACCAAAATTATGAACGGCGCGTGTGTCTGCCATGTCTTGGTCTTTACGTCGTTCAGATTCCAAAATGGTGTGATTGTTTCCCTCTGCGTAATCAAGCAACTCTTGAATGCGTGGGCGCTGCACTGTTTGGTGATGGTTGATGTATTGCTTTAAAAGTTTAAAATCTTCTGCGAACAATTCCTCTAAGCTTTCTGCTCGATAGCGCATTCTTGCTTGTCGATGAAAGCGAGGTTTTAACGTATGTGTTTGACCTGCACTGTCAATAAACTGTTCTGTATAAGCCATTTATTTCCTTTCTATAAGCCAAAACCAGCTCGAAGCGTGTCGAACTGGTTGCCATTATTTCGTTGTTTCTTCATTACTTCGTCCGAATAAATAGCGTACCGAAGCGAGTCGAGTACGTCATCGTATTCTTTTAACGGTTCATCTTTAGTGCTGTTCGGTTTCCACTTATACTGGTAAATTTCATCAAAAAAGCGAGGAATCACGCCTCGCTTGATAAATAATGTGTTCTCTTTAAAACGCTTAGCAACTGTTTCAATACCAGCTATAACGTTCTTATTGGCGTTCATAGCATCTAAACCAGCGCTCTGGAAATGCGCAACGTGTTCTGGTCGAGCTGAGTCGCACCAAAACGCAATATTGCCATATTTCGCTTTAAATTCTTTAGCCCTGTCAGTCCACCAACTTATCACTTTGTATCGTTCAGCTATTCCGTCAACTAAATATTGTTTTCCGTCAGACGTTTCACCGACGATTACAATCGAGCCAAAGTGGTCGTAACCAAAATCGACACCAGCAAAATAACGAGCCATTCGAGGCAGCTCGTCAACTTCATGAATATTTGCGTCATAATCGCTATATATTGCTCCTTCTGCCACTGTCCACTTGCCGTCTATGTCTCTGTCATAGAACTTGCCAGACGGTGTAGCAGCTTTAATAGAGGCTATATAGCGAGAGCTTAAAAAAGTGTTATCATCAAGCTTAAAGCTAAAATCGATAATCTTACCGTTATTCTTGCCGATGTAATCACGTCTTAACCAGTGATTTGGATTATCTGGGTTACTATCCCAAACGATTCGAGCGCCTTCACCAGAGCAACGAGAGATGATTTCCTTGAACACGACTTCATTCGCAAGAGAAGCTTCGTTGACATAAGCGCCAAACGCTGTGAAACCACGAGCACGTTTAAGACCAGAAATCGAGCCAGTGTAAACCTGAACAACCTTAACGCCACAAAATGTAAATGAACCATGCTTGTCGTATTTTGGCTCAAAGCCATACTTGTTGTATAGCTCTTGCAAGATGTTGTTTTGAATAGACGTGCTAGATGTTCCAGCTAAAATGTACATTGGTTCATCAATGCCAAGTTTATCAGCAATTTTACGAACTCGTTTTAATTCAGAGACAAATGTATCATTATTGACTACTGTTTTACCAGCACGTTTAGCACCATGCAAACCACAAATAAACCAATCATGTGTCCAAATATACTTCAAAACCGCTAATTGTTTTGGAGTGTATAGACTACTTAAATCAACTGTCATCTACTACAAGCTCCTTAACTTTTTCAAGGAAACCAGCGATTTTCTCATCTTGCCCCTCTGAACCACCAATCTGTGATTGTAGTTTTTCAATCTCAAGTTTAAGCTTTTGAAGTTCGAGTTTAGTTGGATAGCGTTTCATAAGCTCGCTACCAGCTTTAATAACCTCTGCAATCGACGGTTTCTTTTCGATTGTTACGAATTCGCCGGTTGCTTGATTAAGCTCTGTTACTTCCTCTGTCAACTCTTGTCTCAAAATACTTGTGAACACTTGTAAAACTTCGTCAGCAGTTGCAATCTTATGTTTTTCTAATTCAGCAAGTCTTTGTTTTATAGCTTCTTTTATTTGAGGTTTTTTGAGGTTCTCCGCTCCAGACTGATAAGCAGCTTTTTTAGCATATCCAGCTTTTATAGCTGCATCCGTTGCATTTCCAGAGATGATGTACTCATCTACAAATCTCTGCTGCTTTAATGTTAATTTAGTGATTTTCCATCACCTCCTTTCTGGTAATAAAAAAGCACCAATTCGGTGCTCATTGCTATTTAAATTTTTTCATCAAAACAATATTGAAATAACTCTTTAACGTTTCGTCGTCAAACGAGTGTTTTCCTAACCAATTATACGCCTCACTCATTCTTTGATAAGACTGATGACTTGGTCTTGTCAAAAACATATGCGCTCTAGATAAGAAAGCATATTCTGGAGTACCAGAACCAATCGTTCTTAAATCACGTTCAACATTAGCAGCTTGATAATGACCATACCAACCATTATCGATTAACAGTTCTTCAATATCTGAAAAAGTAATATACAAACTAAATTCATCTAAATTCCAAGATAAACGACTTTTAATATTAGTACCAGATAATTTTGAAACAATGTCTGAAATTAAGGCAACGTATTTATTAACAATGATTGCATTATCTTCAACAAAACTTCCAACAATTGTTTGGAAATTTATTTTACAATAATAATTATCTTCTGCTTTGATTTCATCTTTTAAACGTTTGAATTCATTCATTGCTTCTCTACTGTTAAAATTAGATAGCTTAAGAATCCTATCCGCTTCATCACGATAATAATCAACACGTTCTCTGATTTCTGCACCAGAATAAACTTCTCTGTCAAACTTAAATATCTTTAACATAATTTCTCGCTTTCTTAATAGAGTTACTGCTATTATAACTCTTTACAAGAAAAAAGCTAACAAAAATAGAGGCCCGTTTGAACCTCTAACCTTTATTATTTGACAATACCATAATAACACATTGGCAACACCATGCACGCCCAACTTCATCCAGTTCGTTTTAATAGTTCTCATTTTTTATCATGACTCCAAAAAAATATCAATTTCTTTCATTGCATGCTTTCGCAAACGATAATAAGTTGATTGACTGATTTTCAAATGGGACATTACATCTTCTGGATACTGTTTTAAAATATAAGTCATGCGCAAGATAGCACGTTCTTTTGGATCACTCACTTTATTAATTAAACGGCTCAATTCAAGCTTACGGCTGATAATCTCACTTGTGTCATGCTCAATAGATTCTTTTAAAATGATAAGCTGTGCATAAACATCATCGACTTTTCTAGGTTTACCACCTTTTACTTTGTCCGCTGACCATTTAGGACTGGAAAGTAGCCCAGCCTCTAACGTGCTTACTTCATCGATTCTGCTCTGAATGTCCATGTCTAAGTTTTGTAGTTCGTCAAGCAATTCTTTAGCTCTGCTCACTTTCAATCCTCCGATATGATATAATAGATGTAAGCATTAATATATATTATAAAGGGTCTGCGAAAGCGGGCTTTTTTTGCATAATCCTAAAAAAGATAGCTCCTTTCTATTTTATTTCGCTATGTTGCTAGCAAGTAACCCGATAAACTTACTAACTATATACTAATTTGTTTTGTAAGAAGAAGTGGTTCACACCACCTCTATTCCGTTTTAAAATATTTCGGGTTATACCCACGCAAGGATTCGAACCTTGCTAGATACCAAAGTGGGTTATCGATTGTTTGTAAAATATCCTAGCAATGCTCCAAAGAGCACACTCACTATACAGATTATTGCGATTACATACTTCATTTACTCACCTTTCTTTCTGATTGAGACTTCACCGAACTTTTCAAGTAGTTCATCAACTGTCATTCGTAAACACTCTGGGTCTTCCAGTACAACAGTATTAATTAAAGTTCCATTTAACGGTCTATAAGAAATTTCATATCCTGGAAATAGTATGAATTCAGTTGTCATAATCCACCTCAATATAATCATTGTCTCGCTCTTCTTCAAGGTTTTTCAATTCATACTTAAGCGATTGAATTTTATCCTCTCGCTTACCTCTTCTAATAGCTGGATTTTGTTCTAATTTCATCACTTGTCTATCAAGTTCAAGAACTCTTCTTTTGTAAAATTCTATGTCTTGAAGCGAGTTTTCAATTCTTTCTTTTAGAACACTGCTTTGCCAAATAGACAAAGCGAAGAATAAAGTAAAAACCAAAACTAAAATTGTTTCTTTCATTTCTACACCTCCACAATTTCAATTCTTTTTATATCCTCGTCGCTAGCCCGATTTAGTTTGCTAGCTTCCATTATTCTTCCTCCAAAAACTCTTTGTTTTTCCAAATATTGCCGATTACAGCAGAACCTTTCCAGTCGCCAAGTTCGTCAATATTTTCAAATGTAAGAATGACGTTACTTTTATATTTAAGCCCATACGCTCCGCATTCCTTGTCGTAAACAACTACACCTACATCTTCGCCACCATCTTTCACAATATCGCCTTCAAAAATCTCTTTGCCATTTTCATCAATTAATCCTATTGATTGCATGAGCTCAAATTCACCATAAGTATAAAAGTCCGTAACATCTGAAATCATTTGAACTTCATCATCAAAAAATGTTATTTCACGGACATCTGTCATCCGATATTCATCTTTCAGCCACGCTCTAAATTTTGGTATTGTCATTTATCCACCTCATTAATAAAATTTTTGAGCTGTTCAAAGTTTATAACAGCTACTTCTTCAACTTGGAACTTTTCAACATCAAAATTTGGGTCATCTTTACCAAATTCTTTTTGAATGGCTTTCTTAGCTTCACATGGTAGCGAGAAAACACTCGCTCCATTTCTCAATGCAAATATATTTCCATTTTTTGAAATCACTCTATAACCAATAGAGTAAGGTCTGATACTATCGCTTTTTCTAATCATTTTCTTTCACCTCTTTCGCAAACTGCCAAGCCCAATCAAAATCTTTCTTGATTTCTGCTTCAGTTAATTTTGCGTTGCTTGCTTTATTTAGACCAAATACGAAAGCCCCAATGATAATCCTACCGTCTACTTTGCACAAACCGTACATATTACTATCACCATTTGGATTTGGAAGTTCAACTCTGTACAGCTTTTCTTTCTTAACTTCATAGCCATAAATTAAAGCATTTACAAGTCTGTTTTTAGTTAGTTCGTTTTCATCACCGTCATTTTCGCTTGCACAAGAAAGTTTGTATTTTTTTCCATGGGAGCGAAATTCAAAATCACAACCCCAACCTTGTCGTGTAATGACATACAAACAATGAGTAAAATTCCCTATCAATTTCAAATGTTCTAACCACTCTGCTTCTTCTTTGCTTAAAACTGGTTTTTCTGGTTCGTCAAGTTCTTCGACTAATTCCAACGCATAAGTTAAACCAGTCTCTCTACCTCTATGATAATCGTTTAAAATAAAATCTGGGATTGCATTCTCAAGCTCATCAATCACTTCTTGTTTATTCATCGTCTGTCATTCCTTTCTGATTAAAATAAGCTTTAATTGTATCAACAAGATAGTAAAGCAAACCACACGTCACGAATCTTACTCGTTTCTTCTTGTCGTAAATTACAAACATTGGAAATGTCAGCCAAGCTAAAATTACTAAATAAATGCTAATCATTTTCATTTTCCTCTCTATACCAATAAACTAAATCTGCTAAATACTCATAACCATCGTCTGTTAACATATTCCAATTAATATCTTGTTTTGACAGCCAATCAGAGAAATTTAAATAGTTATCAATCTCAAGTTCAAAATAATCACCCCAGCTCCAAAAGTAACCATCAATTTTCGCACGATCACCGTCTGGATTTTCAAAAGTTAAAACAGGATTATCACACCACATCGAACCAAAACACAATTCACACGTTCCAGTTTGTTCTTCTCTTGCATTTGACGTGTCAACATCTACTAACTTAATTCCTAGCATTTTTGCACCTTTCTATGTTTGAGTATAGAATTATACCTAAAACAGTTTTGAGTTTTGTTTTAACGATTCGTGAATCGCTTATTTTTTCTTAAAATTCGTTTTAGCACGTTCAGAAATGATTTTTCTTTGCTCGTCAGTTAAATCTCGTTTAACGCGTTTTCGAACAAATGGACTAACAGAATAATCATCTAAATTTGATAATTTAGCACGAACTGAAACTACTCTATCGTTCTCCAACTCTTTATCAACAGATTCAAATACTTCTTCTGTTTTCAAAATTTTAGTAATGTGTTTTCTGACATTGCTTTCTAGATACCAGCTATTCTCTAACTCGTCATATCTAACAATTGTCTCTCTTTCTTCTGGTAAATATGCCATATCTTTTTTTCTCCTTTTTTTGCCTATTAATACTGCGTTTTTTCAGCTTCGAATTATCAGCCTTATAATTTACCAAGAAAATATTTCATGTTTCATTTCTCGATAAAGATAGCACGTTACAGACCTTAAAATAATCTTCAATTGAACCTGTGAACGTCTCACCAGCCTTTGTGTCGGTGAATTTAAACACGTTTACTTTCATACATTAACTCCTTCATACGTTTTTCTACTCTGTCATCTGGTAAAACAGCAAGATTTAGCAATCGGTTCGCTTCTTTTGGTGTCGTATGTAACATTTTGCTAATCTCAATATAGCTTTTAATATTTTTTTTCTTTCGTCCACTCAATGAAACTTTCTAACACATCAAGCGATGTTTCATCTTGATGTTTGCAAAATATGACGCAGTGTTTAGCTGCTGATTTATTTGTGTTTATTGTGCCCATTTACAATCTCCAATGCTTCTTCTGGACTTCTAGCCACTCCTGCTAGCGCCCCGAATCTCCTCATTGTTTCCAAGAACTGTTTTTGTTCAGGTCTCACACGACCTGTTTCGTTTTTTACTTCGATGAAAAATATTTGTCCATCCTTTCGAAAACCAAACAAGTCTGAAAAACCTTTTGGTAAACCAGTATCAAAGAAACGTCCATCTGCCGTTCTGACTTTACCAACATTCGCTCGAAACACTCTGTGTCCCGCTTGCGATAAAGCCACACGTATTTTACTTTGAATTAATGATTCTGTTGTCATAAACCACCTTCTAGGTTTGGTTACTGCTGCGGTTACTTCATGAAGTAACCGTCAAATCCCTTTTATATCAAGGTGTTTCAAGTTTTTGGTTACTGGTTACAGTTTTTTTGCCTTTTCTCTATATATATTTATATTTACTTTATTTTTATTAATATTAGAAAATAAAGGTAACCAGTAACCAAGGTTGTGAAAGTCCTTATCTGCCAACGTTTTCCGTGGTTACTGGTACCAGTAACCAACCAGTAACCTCACTGTTTGCAGTAACTTTTAAAAGCTTTTTTAGGGTCTTTTTCATTATTCCATGGGAAAGTACTATAATATGTCGGTGCATCTTCGTCCGGGAAGAATTTGCCTTTTATTTTCGCAGTTTTTAAAACCCAGTCGCCAGAAATATTACTTGCTAACTCTTTTTCGAACGTTGTTTTTTTTAACGCTGTATAGCCGTTTTCTTTGCACCATTCTTTGTATAGCCACCACAAGAAACGTGTTGGCAGTGCTGTAGATTCAAAATTATCAAACCATTCTTCAACAAAAGCGAGGACGGTATTGTTATCTTTCTTGAACACTTTCATTTGTTCTTCGGTCGCTTTTGGCTCGCTAAATCTATCAAAATCAAGATTAATAGCTTTCCAAAGAACATATTCAAGCACTTCTGGACGTTTAATGTAATCATCTTTAATCGACCAGTTATCGTCTTTAGCATTAAATGTTTTTAAGAATGGGATGATAATAATACGTCTGTACGTACCATTTGATTTATTTTTAAAAGACGGCATACCGTTTGTCGATTGAATGACTGTTTTCTTGAATACAGCCATGTAAGGATTTTCACCTTTCTTTTCAACCGAAACTGGTTCACCAGTAACCACACTATTGAAATTTGATGATTCATCAACATAAATACCTGCTTGAACATCGTCACCGATGATCACTGTTTTCCCTTCAATAATTGCTAAACCAAATCGCTCTGCGAACTGGTTCAGTTTTAGAGGTGCAACATTACTATTCCCGATTAGATTAGTAATCAATTGTTGGTATGTTCCTTTACCGTCATTACCATTGCCGACCAACCAAATAGATTTTCGATAACTGTAATTGCCGTTTAATGACGCTGAAATCACTTGCCACAATAAATTTACAAGGTCTTCGTCGCCACTCATTAAATCCAAGAGCCATGACTCCACGTCCCAACCATCAATGGCAGGGAGCGGGGCGTCTGGAACTATCTTGGTTTCAATGGTGCTGAAATTAATAAATTTATAATCGAATGGCAGCAATTTGCGTTTTTGTCTGTCGTAAATGCCATTTTTAACAAGAATGAACCGTCTGATGTCTCTGTATTCTGGTTCAAAGTCGCAGTACATAGACTGATATTCATACTCACGGTCAATACTTGCTAACATGAATAGAACGTTACGACATTTAGTTTCGTTGAACGTTGGCTGTAAGAGATGAATAATTTTGTAAGCGAATTTAGGGTCTTTATGGTAGTAACCCTTATCGGGGTCGTAGATAGCTACTCGACCATTTGGCAACGTAACGACGTGACAAAGTTTATCAAATCCTTGCGCAACTGCTAGCTCGCTTAGGCTCTTGATTTTCCATTTATCCTTGTCGGTTTCTGGAGCGTTGGCATTTTCCAACCACTCGTTCCGATAAGCAACACATTTATTTTTTAATGCTTTCCAATTTGTTGGTTTGCTCGGCTTAAAACCGTCACTTTCAACTTCTTTAAATTTTTCGCGGTAGTAGTCAAAATCAATCACCACGCCTCCTCAACTCCTTATCTAACATGCTTTTAAACGTCCGTTCAAATTCATTTTCTGGTAACGGCTCGGGTGTGTTATTATTTGCCATTTTAGCCAACTCATAAGTGGCTTGTATGTCAACATTCCTTAATAACAAACCACCAACAAATTCAGCAAGTGTATTATTACGTCCGCCATTATCGCCAAAACCAAAAATAATTTGTTCGAACAATTTAGCTGTTTTGTTACTTCCTTGATAGCCATTATCCGCAAAACTTGAAAAGTCATACGACGGCATATCAGGTTTTAAATCTTTCAAAACTTTCACTAACTCGTAAGGAGCTTCAGCCATTTCACCGTTTTCTGGCGAGTGAACCATATCCCATTTATACTGACCGTTAGAGGTATTTGACGGAGCGACTAACACATAATTGTTAACGTGCGCTTTTAAATCCACACCGTCAATGAAACCAATATTTTGAGAAATACTAATATCATCACGTTTTTTTAAGAATATGTGACGTCCACCGCTCGGCGTGGTTGCTTGCAAGGTTTTTGGTATCAACCTTGCGTGCTCCCAACGCCTTAAGTTATCTAAACCATCGATTTCGCCATGCATATCAACGTCGATGACGAAAAATGTATCGGTACGAACTGCAATATTCGCTTCGGGATAATCTCGCCACCAACGCCTAATTGTATTCTCGTCAGCTGGTGGCTTATCCGCAAAACTAACAAGCGGTTTCTTGCTATCTGGTGAGATAGGAATGACTGAAAATCCATTACGCTGATAGTGAAGTGCATAATCCACCATTTGCATAATTAGAACGGAAGGTCTGGTTCGTTGATTTCTGGCACTTGCATACCTGAAAGTTCTGATTTTTCAATTGCTTTAACATTTAAGTTTTCGTATGTTTTGCCATTGTATTCAGATGTTTCGTTCTTGACAGTCACTTTAAGTGGTTTGCCGACAAGCATATTCAAGTAATCGTCAAGACTATTAAATTTAGTTCCATCTGGAATGCCTGCTTGTTTTGCTAAATTTTGAACCATTCCAGCAGGGTATTTGTTAGTTTGTTTGTTGATCCAAATTTTGTGGAAAATGATATTGTTTTGGAATTCCTGCTGAAAATCTTTTCGGATACGAAGTTGGATGTCTAAGAAGTCTGTTCCACCTTTGCTTGCGTTTTGAACTGCTTTGTCAATCAAAACCTCGTATGTTCCGTCTGTTACTTTTGCAAATTCTTGTGCTTGTGAATAATCAATTTCAAATACTGACATGTTTTTTTTACCTCAAAATTCCTATTTTTTTAGCCATGTACCAGACCCAGCCGTTCTTATAGCCGTGCTGGTCTCGGTATTCCTTAAGTTCATCCATATCTCGACACATATCTGGCGAAACATAAGTCTGAACACGTTTTTTTATTTTTTGCTGTTTTAATTCGTTAATTTCAGCGAGTTCAGCTTCTCGCATAATTTCTATTTCTTTTTTGGTTGGGGGAGTTTCGTGTCCACATTCGGGGCACGTACGAGTGATCGACCAGTATGTTGCAAAACACTTTTCACATACTCGAACAGTTGGCTCGCCAATTTTTGCGGTTTGCTTTTTCTTAACCACACCTTGCAACGACCATTCACGGTCTTGGTTAGGCAAACCAAAGCGTTCAACGTTTCCGACGTGGTCGATAATGATTGCTGTTTTGCCCTCACGAGGATTTAACGCTCGCATAGCAAATTGCAAGTAAAGCGATAATGATTGTGTCGGTCTTAACATAATGCAAACATCAACGTTTGGTAAGTCAATGCCTTCGGTGAATAATTCACAGTTAACCATGATTTTTAAATCACCGTTTCTAAACGCTCGCATTGCCGTCTCACGTTCTTCTTTTGGCGTTTTACCGCTAACCGCCATAGAATTATAGCCAGCTTTATTAAACGCTTTAGAGACGTTCTCAGAAGCTTCCACGCTATGTGTATAAACAATAGCTTGTTTGCCTTTGGCTAACTTCTCATAATGTTTGATAACATCACCATAAATGACTGTTTTCATGGTTTCATCTACTGATTGCTTCGTAAATTCTCCGGCTCGTTTTTTAAGACCAGCAACGTCAATCATGAGTGGTGCATAATACTTAAATGGTGCAATTCGTCCGTGCTCTTGTAACCATTTAACAGATTTGCCTAAAATAATATCTTCGGCAATATCGTCAAAACCAGAACCATCTAAACGAATTGGTGTACCAGTGAAGAGCAATTTGTAGGCATTTGGAAAGTAATCAATAATTTTCTTGTAACTACTTGCTTTACTATGATGAGCTTCGTCAATTAATATGATTGTCGGTTCATCAAGCTTATCTAGTTTCCTAACTAGCGATTGAACACCACCAATTGTTACTAAATCCATGTTGACATTGTTGTTTTCAAAAGTCTTATAAACCTGCTCATTGATTTCTTTTCGGTGGCTGAAAAATAATACTTTATTATTTTTATCAGTAGCACCTTTTGCAATATGCGCCATTACTACTGTTTTTCCAGAGCGTGGCGGACTTTGAACGATAATCGAATGATTACCGTCAAGCATTGATTGTTTGATACCACTGACGAGTTCTTCTTGATAATCTCTAAGTTTCAAACTCAAACACTTCCTCAATAGAGCAGACCGTGCGTTTGTCTAAACGGTTCTTAGCGTACGTGCCTTCAGAACCCTCTAAAACGACCCCACGACCGCCCGTTTTCTCATTGACAATGATTCGTCCGACGACATCTGTAAGTCCCAATAACTGACTTAAAACACTGTTTCTTATTTGCGGAACATACTGCGTGATAATTTGTCCTGTTTCCAAATTTAAATCATGCGTATCTTCCCAAGCTGTTACATAAATGTTAACTGGCTTACTATAAATTGCGGTTAGCACTCGTAAGAAATAGTTCGTCCATTGCGAATAATGTTGCAATTCGTTGCTGATACCATTTTTTGACTTTCGTCCTTGTTCGATGAACCAATCGGACTGAAAACTTGAAATGTTGTCAATAACTAAATTGTCGTATTCTGGAAGAATTTCATCGACCTCTTTCAGAAAGTTAGTCATGCATTCTGTTGGATGTTCTCTATCAAACTCTACGACATCAATGTTTTCACTACCCGCCAAAACACGTTGCGAGTTATCGAGCGATAATACTATTGTCTTACCTTTCAACTGTTTAATTAATGTCGTCTTACCAAGACCAGGTTTTCCATAAATCAGAATACGCCAGTTTCTGGTAAGTTCGATATTGCTTGCGTTAGTAATCTTCATTATTAAACTCCTTTCCCAATGTATTTCCAACGAAAGCCGTAAGCTTGTTTATATTTACCGTTGGCAGCTTTGCCGATGTTCCCATTATCAAACTCCATTTGCCTTTCTGCTTCGATGGTTGATGGCCAGATCTTTATTAGTTTTCCGTCCAGCGAATATTGGCCGACTGGTTTGCTTGTTCTTGCAGTCCGTGTGCCATGGTTGTTGTTTTCCTCGTACGTACACCATTCTAGATTGGATGCGTAATTATTTATTTTGTTCTCATCTAAATGGTTTACACAAGGCTTATTATCTGGATTCTCATGAAACGCTTGGCAGACTAGTCTGTGAACTTTGAAGTGTTTTTGCTTGCCGCCATCGCATAAGTCGACAATCAAATAACCACGCCCGTTAAACGCTGGCTTCAAAATCCGTTCTTTGATAGGTAGCTTCTGGCCGTTATTACGAATAACCACACGCGCCAAACTCTTAACGCGTCCCTCGTTGCTCACTTGGTACAAACCCTCGTACCCAGCAATATCTTTCCAAATTTCATTTTCCATTAAAGCTCTTTTCTACCAGCTCTGTTAGCACCGTTTCAAAATCACTAAAGTTTTTAACTTGTCGTTGCCTTTCAGCAAATAGTGCTTCAGTTGGAATATTATCGAAAATTGGTTGCCAACGTTCGATAACCGCTTGCATTGCTTCGTTGACTTCTTTTTCGATTTCCTTTGTAAATTCACCATCTTTAATTTGAATGGTTTCGTTACTGACACCACCATATTTTTCAAAATATTCTGGTGCTAAAATCAATTCTTTGCGTTTGTTTACGTATACTCTCAATCGTACGCCCTCACTTTCCATAGTTGATAAATCTGTTCACTTTCGCAGCATGGACATTCAAGCGGTGGGTAACTATCAATGATTTCCCAACGCTCGCCACAATCCAAACAGCGGTATTCGTATGTGTACATTATTGACTCACCTCGTTTAGTAGCTTATTAATTTCTTTAGCATTTAAACGAATTTGGTCGCTAGCTGTTTCTCTGCGATTAGCTTCTAGCAATTGGTTGATTAGTTCTCTACGAACCTCGTTTTTCCATTCAATCAGACTGCTACGTTCCTCTTCTTCGTAAAAGAAACTGCTATAATCAATACCATTTTCCGTTCTAATACAACGTCCTGCTTTGACATCTTTTGAAATGTAAGCTCGAATCTTTTCTTTTGCAATTCCTGTTGCTTCAGCAACTTCTTCTGCAGAAGCTAACGGATTGTCTCTATAATATTTTCTGATTTCATCTGCTTTAGTCATTAACATTCTCCTTAAATCGCATCGTCTGGCAAACCGTGAGTGCGATTGTATGCAATGGCACTTGCTTCCCAACCAGAATGATTTGGCTTAACCGCTTCTTCTTTCTTACGTGCTCGTTTACCGAACAATGTCAATGTGATGATTTCAGCGAATGCTAAAACTGCTACTGCGATAATTAAATATGTCATGTTATAACTCCTTAATTTTTTTCAAATGTTCTTCTACTTCGTTTTCGTCTAGATAACCTAAAACATCATCAGTAATTGGTGTGTCATAGCAAAGACGATAACCATCAATATTCCCTTTGATTACAGCCATTTCCAAACCGTACGAATATGAATGGTTTATTACACTTGCACCGTATCCGTTTTCGAAGAAATAAATTTTCTGATAACCGTCAAACAATGGACGTTCTAAAACTAAATACTCGTCCATATTTCCCTCGTTTCTAAGCCTTGTCCAGAAGCTTTAAATTTGATTTTCAAGCCATTTCTTAATAGCTCGCTTAGACCAGCGTTTTGCTGGCAGTTCTTTTGGGAAATCGTCTGAGTAGCGGTAAATTTGGAACGTGTCATATGAGACGCCAAGAAAATCGCATGTTTCTTTCATCGTCATCAACTCGTTAAAACCATCGTCCCGTTCGATTTCCAAAAGCTTGTTTAATGTTTCCTTGATTATGGCTTTCAGCCAATCAGAAAATTGTTGCATTACACTATCCATAAGTGCTCCTTTCTGGTATAATGTAAGTAAGTTATTTGTGTAAGTCACTGATTTTTCAGTGGCTTTTTTTGGTATAATCATCTCGAAAGGAGGTGATTATATGAGTTTTAAAATAAAGGGAATGGATAGAATTGAGAAGAACCTCAATCAATTATCCAAAAATGCTCAGTCAGTTTCAGGGACACATAAATACTCTTTCAATGAAATCTTTTCTAAAAAATTCATGAGCGAAAACACTAACTTTTCAACCATAGAAGAATTTTTATTATCTAGTCCTGAAAAGATTTCTAATCAAGAGGAATTCAAGAAAGCAGACGAAAATATTTTAGATGTGTTCGTTTCTCAGCAGACTAAATTCTCAACTTGGAAAGAAATGGTAACTGAAGCTCAGAAAGCATTACTCGTCAATCGTCTTGGTTTGTAATTCTAATTCAGTGTTATTTAGCCGTTGAACTGCTGTTTCTAGTTCTTCGGCTTTTTTAACCACTTCTTTAGCTAATTCTAAAAAATCAGAAAGATTTGTGATTTCAATGCTAACTTTCATCTTGTCTCCTTTCTGGCAATTCAACCAATAGTTTTAAGTACAATTCGGCATGGCTGCTTTCAGCTGTGCTTTTTAATTTGAAAGACTGTACACCTTTTAAATGCTCACCATCTAAAAAGATGTTTTTACCTTTTAACTCGAATTTGTTCGTAACTTTTTGTCCTTTCTATATTTTTCGTTTTCCAGCTAGGCTGGTATAGTCCTAGCAGACCTAATGGAGTTCGTTTCATCATGTCAATTATCTATAATTCGGAGGCGTCTGCTAGAACCGTAGCAACCTAGCTGGAAATGTGTTATAATAGTGTTAGCAAAATGACCGAGGGGTATGTACGCATGTACTCCTTTTTTTGTTTACTCTTTTTCGTATTCGTCAAGAGCCCAGTCGTGTTTTTCGCTATTGATGATGACGTTTCCTTTCGCATTAATTGCAAAGTCAATATAATTTACAGAAGCTCGATAATTATAAGCTGTTAGCAACTCTTTGATACATTCTGAGTAGTTAGATGATTTCACAATCAATTCTTCATTCAAACCTGTAGAAACCACTTTTTTAATCAACGTATCCATATTGATTTTTTTGTATGTAAACAACGTATACAATGCTCGAGAAAGATTTGAACGGTAAGGAATACGCGTCTTTTCTTTGAATAATTTCAAATAAGACAAAAATTCAACGGTCTTATTGTAATTATGAAATTTAAACGTACCTTCTTGAATAGCCTCAATCATCCCTCTTGGAGTATTTGAGTTGAAAGCGATTTGAGAAATGATAGCTACGCTTTGATAGTAATCTTTAGTGTTAATTAAATTTAGAAGCTTAACGTATTCTTCTTTACCTTCGTTAGCGTAAGCTTCGATATAATTAATCAATTTCCATGGACGTTGAACAGTGTTCATGCGAACAATATCGTCTTCGTTTAGACCTTCCTTAACAACGTATTCAACAGGTAAACCAAGCTGTTGACAAGCCGATAAACGGTGTTGACCGTCAATGACAGTCATGTTTTCGTTTACGATAATTGGTGAAACAAAACCAATTTCTGCTTGTTTTAAAAATTCTGGTGACAAGAAGACGTTTCGATTAAATTTACTAAAGTTAAACATTTGATAGTTTTTTGTCACATAGACAACGTTCGCTTGTCGTCCATCGTTAAAAATATTTCCTTGTGCAAAATGACTGTAAGTACGCATAGCTATTCCCCTTCAATAATTTCTGATTTTGGTAATTCTGATTTAATGTCATCAATCCATTTTTCTAGACGATTGATAGTATCTAGTAGAGATAATGTTAAATCTCTGTTGTTATAAAGATTTGAAAAATCTGACGAATATTGCAAAGAAGCGTGTGTTGTCAAGAAGCTTTCAACAGATTCATTGAACGCAACAATCTTTTCAAGAGAATTTAATTCAGAAGAAATGGCTTGTTTGCGTTCTTCTAATTCAGATAACTCTTCTCTAGAAGCTTTGTTCTGCTGTTGTTCTTTGATGATACGTTCAAGCTCTTTCATCTCTTCTCGAAGCTCTGAATTTTGCTGTTTGTAAAATTCGTTATTACGTTCAGAAGCTTCGTAGTTAGATTTAAAAAATTGATAATCGTCTGGCACTACTTCTCTAACGACCTCTTTTTCAACAACTTTTTCCGTTTGAGAAAGCACCTGCTCTGCCAAGTTTTCGTTCTGAACTTTCAAACGTTCATTATCTGCTTGTGATAATTTAAGCTGACGTCTAACTTCTTGCAGTTCACGAACTGTTGGATTATCGCCGTTTTCGATACGGTCAAGTTGTGTTTGCTTTTCTTCATCTGGAAGAGTAGCTAGTAAATGTAAAGCTGTAGTTCCTAAATTTCGTAACGTTTCGAAATTTGGTAATTCTTCTGCTATTTTTATAGACTTGCTAACAAAATCCTTATCTAAACCAATTGATTGATACCATTCCATAAATTGACCGTGCGCTAAATCATTTTCTTTAATATGTTTCAATCGCTTTCCGATTTCCCAAATAGATTGACCAGCCAGTTTTTGGAATCCAACGATTTCAGAAGTCAAGATATTCAAATCGTCCGATAATGCTATTTCATTCATGTTTGCTCCTTTCTAACCTGCTGGAAAAAATCAATATACGAAATTTTCGTATTTTTTGCCTAAAAAAATATCATCAAAACTAACATGAAATTTAGTCATATATTTTTTTAGCATTGCAATGTTGATGTTAGAACTATCGTTCTCTAGTCTTGCAATCGTCTGTGAAGAAACGTCGAATTCCTCTGCTAATTCTTTTTGAGTTAATCCAGCGGCTACCCTTAACGCTTCAAGTGTCCATTGCATATTCTCACCTCTTTCTAAAATGGTATAATGGAAATAAAAAATGATTGGAGAAAAGTTATGACAGCAGAATTGATTAGTATCATAAGTATTATGAGTAATGTTGCCATCATCGGTATTAACGAATACAGCAAGTATAAAACAGCCCTAAAAGCGAAAGAACTTGAACATCAGCTTACTGTTGAACATTCAAAACAACAACGCGCCGTAGAAGATTTTCAAAATTTCCTTCGAGCTACGGGTAAAGTTACTGCCATTGTCGAAAAAAGAATCGAAACAGATATTTCTGAAATATTTGATTTTGACAGCGCTACTTTTGCTGTACTTGTCCATTTAAAAGAACACGAAAGAACTACTTTTTTAGATTTTAGAAATTCTCTCAAAATAAATCTCTCATATCCAGATGCCGACGATACTTATCTTGATGATTTAATCAACGATATGAATAAGCAATCTTCCGAACTAGATAAAAAATTAAAATCTCACAGAAATCGTTACTACTCCTTACTTAATAATTGTGTTGAGATAGCATACGACTATATCAATGTGTGAAATAATAAGCACTTACAATTATAACATCCACTAACATGCTTGCTATCAACAAGAAATCCGTCTCAGATTTTGTTCTTTCAAATATAATCAACTTCAGCATATTACACAATAGAGCGATTGATAAAATCAATAAATCCATTTTTTACCTCACAACCAACCATGCAATTAATCTAATGATTAAAACTAACAAAACCAAATTAGGAATTAACCCACCCTTTAGTTTGAATTCCACTTCTTGGTTTCCGTCTGCTGATTCATTCTTATAATGAATATCACCAAAAAGAAACTTCTTCCATTTCATGTTTTTACTCCTTTTCTTGCGAAGGTACAACTAAATATGTTAAACTATAACCACACCCCCGAGGGGGGAGGAAGCTTATGCTTCCTTTATTGAATTACTATTCAATAATGTTTTTAAATCTAAGCTTAAACCAGAGAATACTGATTTCGAACTCGAATTCTCTGCGTTTAGGCTTTTTGTTATGTTTAGCCATTAGCTGTACCTCCTGTTTTTGTTAAGGTCTATCTCAACCTTACGAGTATATTATAATACGATTTTTTCGTATTGTCAACATTTTTTATCAAAAAATATGTTTTTTTCGTATTTTTTGATTGTTAAACTGTACTTTTTGTTTTATAATAATAGTAAAGAAAACGAGGTAAACAATGACTAAAGAAATAAATAGTAAAGAAAGAATGCAGATTATTGCAGATAATATTACGTATTATAGGAAGTTGAATGGGATAACTCAGAAAGAATTGGCTGAAAAAATAGGAATCAAGCCTAGCACAATGACTGATTATATGAAATTAAGAAGTGCTCCTTCTTATGGAATAATACAAAAAATTGCTGACTATTTTGGAGTGAAAAAATCTGATATTGATTCCACTTTTAAAATAGCAGAAGAAAAATCAGAAATTCAATCAGTATATGATAAATTATATAAATGTAGGCAACGCAAAGTTTTAAACTACGCTAATCAACAGCTTAACGAACAGGAGAACGAAGTTAATAATGTAGTTCAATTATTCGAATATGATTATTACGACAACGCTGTATCAGCAGGTACGGGGCAATTTTTAAGCGACGTGCAAAAAGAAACAATCACACTACCTGTTGAGTATGACGCTGATTTTGTCGTTCCAGTTTACGGCGATTCAATGGAGCCAGAATATCACTCTGGTGACTATGTGTTTGTAAAATTATCTGTGGATTTATCAAGCGGTGACATTGGTGTGTTCGAATTGTACGGCGATGCTTATATTAAAGAAATCATTATCGAAGATAACCACGCTTTATTACATAGTCTAAATACAAACGGGAATTACAAGGATATATCTGTGGATGCAGATAGTGATTTTCGCGTCATAGGAAAAGTAGTCGGAAAATATAGAGAGGATTAAATATGACAGCTATTGTTCTTATTATTGTTGTTGCAATTATTTTTTATCATCGTAAAACGAAAACAAAAACTGCAAAGCCTAACACGGACGTTACGGTTTCATCTGTTGAGATTGAAAAATATTTAGATGATAATAACGAATACTTCTTCGATGACCGTTATAGTAAATTAATCGAAAAAAGACCTGACTATGCGTCATATACTTCTGGAAGTTATGACAGTTGCTATAATGATAGTTTCGTAACAGAAGAAGGTTATAAATTAAGAGAACTACTGTTACTTGTTTGGTGGGGAAGGATTAAAAAAGGGCGTGATTTAGATGCCAAAATTCCCAGATACTTTTACGAAAGATATTTAATAAACCCTAACAATGTAACTAAAAAATTCTTTGCTGATGACTTGATTTATGTAGATGATGAGGGTATTGTAAGATTTACAGAAAAAGGAAAAGAGCTTCAAGAAAAATATAAAGCGCTTTGGGAAATTCATTCAATAAAAGAATATCCTAAAAACCTTGATGATGATTTTCAAGATTGGGATTATAATAAATTCATGATCAAGAGACACAAGGAAAATATAGAGTATTCTAAAGCGAGTTACAAATATCATAAAGACTTGCTAGAATTTTTCAGAAACTTCTATCCTAAAACCGAAGACCAAATTACCTATTATCAAGATCAGTGTACTTTCTATTTGAATGAAATAGACAAACTCAATGCTCGAATAGAGGCACTACAAAGCTAATAAAACTACGTGCAAAACTGAACCACGTTAAAAGCTGATAGGAGAATTATTCTAATGAAAAAAGTTGGATTATTAGGATTGACTTTATTATCTGTCGTGGCACTTAGTGCATGCGCATCAAATTCAACAAGCTCTAAAAATTCAGATTCAAGCGCTTCTCAGAGTACCACTACATCATCAAGTAAAACTGTTGTAAATACTGAATTACGTAATAAATTTGATGCTATCACAGTCGGAGATATTATCAACTCTGGAGAAGGCGGAAGTACAATTGATGAAGTAAAATCTTCGTTAGGAGAACCAAGTTCGACAACTACAAGCGATGATGGTGGTATTACTACAGATACTTTAAATTGGTATGATGGCGAGACCTCAATTTCAATTAGTTTTGCTAATAACAGAGTAGTAAATAAAGCAATTACTGGATTTCTTTTTGACCGCGATGACACTATAACTCTTAGCGATTTCAATAACTTGCAAACTGGAACAAGTTATAATGACGTGTATACATCTTGGGGTGAACCAGATGGATATTCCGAATCCTTAATTATGGGGAGTAAATCGGTTTCGGCATATTGGTATTCAAATATAAAAGGGGAAGATTCAACAGCTAACATCTTCTTAATGTTTACAGATGATTCTTTATCTACTAAAAGTCAAACAGGATTAACTGATTAATAAACAAAAATTCCCCATGTTCACCGTCGCCAAACTTTGAACATGGGGAAAGGAAGTATAAGAAATAGCCATTAAATGGGCACTTTTCTTGTATCCTATTTTATCATTTTAAGGGGGTGATTGTCAAAAATCTCTAAGTTAAAAAGCCTTGTCCAGAAGCTAAATTTTAACAAGGAGAAAAAATGAAATACAATAAGACAAAATATCCAAATATTTTCACTTACGAAACTAAAAAAGGCAAACGCTACTACGTTCGCCGAAAATTCAAGTTACATGGTAAGCAAACAGAAGTGAGCGCTAGTGGCTTAAAAACAGTCGCTGAAGCTAGACAGGCACTTGCTGAAATCGAAAACAAAATCGCAAATGGTGACTACGACCCACGTAAAAACATGACCGTTAACGATTACTGGCAGATATACAGCGAAAATCGTATCAAAACTGGGCGTTGGGCGCCAGACACAGTTATGACAAAGACAAGCTGGTACAATCATCATTTTAGCAAACAATTTGGCGATACGCTATTAAAAGACATTAAACGCACCAAATACGAAGCATATATATCTAGTTTATTAAATAGCTATTCAAAAGCTACTGTCGTTCAAATCAACGCTCTTTTTGAAGCTATGGTAACTGACGCTGTAGTCAATGGTTATATGGATAAGAACCCTATTTTGAAAATCTATATTGGTAAAAGCAATATTCCTACTAAAAAGAAACGATTGTCCTTAGAGGAATTTCACGCTTGGGATGAATGCGCTCGTAAAATATTAAGTAGCTATGATTATACTATGGCTAGACTGACTTATTTCGGCTTGCGTCGAAGTGAGGTTCTAGGTATTAAATTCGGCTCATTAAAATTGGTGAACGGACGTTTTAGAGTATTCTTAGACGAAAGCAGAACAGAAAGACGTCCAGAAGGTGGCAGAATGAAAACAAGAACTTCAAAACGTTATGTGTTGCTTGACGAAGAAACGACAGACTTACTACAAAAAGCCATGCTATTTGCAAGACAAATCGCCAAAGAGACTGGCAGGATTCTCGGACAAAATGATTTTATTTTTGTTGATGAGGGAGCTAACCTCAAGAAACGAAGAGGGCAACCAATAAAATACGCTCATATTGCTACCATTTTTAAAAAAGTAAGCGCTGAATCAAAAATCCACGCCTCGCCTCATATGATGAGACATTTTTTTGCCACTCAAGGACAAATAGCTGGTGTATCAATCGAGCATATGGCGGCAGCTTTAGGACATTCAACATCTTATATGACACAGCAATATACGCATATTAAAGACGAGGTAGCTGGCGAAGTTACTGATTCATTCTTGCGTGCAATCAAGTAAAAAATTCCCCCCCTTTTGTCCCCGCCAAAAAATCGAAAAATACCTAAAAATACCCAAAAAATATCATATCTATAAAATCAAAACCCCTTTAAAATAGGCTTTATTTCAAGGTTTAGTTCGTTTTGTCAAAATAGCTTATATTATAGCACAATTACGACAGACTGGCTAAAACTTTGTGAGGTTTTGCGCAAAGATTTGAAAAAAAAGCTGATTTTCTGAAAAATATTTTCATGTTTTATCACAAATCTAGCAACTACTAAAAAAGCCTAAGATTTTCATCTCAGACTTTAATGATGTGATTATGTCATATTTTCAATATATTGGTAAACACCTTGTCCAGCAATGGCACCGTCGCCAACAGCTGTTGCGATTTGGCGAAGTTCTTTTTGACGAACATCTCCAATGGCAAAAATGCCTGCTTTTGGTGTCATCATGCGTTCGTCTGTTATCACCCAACCAGCTTCATCTGTGATGCCAAGGTCAGCTACCATGCTTGTTACTGGATTAACTCCAACGTAAATAAAAATACCACCAAATTTGTGTTCACTAAGCTCACCAGTTTTAACATTTTCAACAGTTACACCAGAGACCTTGATGTCAGTTCCTTTGATTTCTTTGACAACAGAATCCCAGATAAAGTTGATTTTGTCGTTAGCAAAAGCACGATCTTGCAAAATCTTTTGGGCACGCAATTCATCACGGCGATGAATAATCGTTACAGATTTGGCAAATTGTGTGAGGTAAACAGCTTCTTCGACTGCCGAATCCCCACCACCGACAACTAATAAATCTTGATTACGGAAAAAAGCACCGTCACAGACTGCACAGTAAGAAACGCCACGGCTTGTGTATTCTTCTTCACCAGGTACGTCAAGAGTGCGGTATTTAGCACCAGTCGCTAAAATAATTGTTTTTGCTTCGTAGCTGGCGTCTTCAGTAATGACACGTTTCACATCGCCAGCATCCTCGATAGATTTCACAATACCGTAAATATTTTCAACACCAAATTTTTCAAGCGGCGCATGCATATTCATGGACAATTCTGGTCCTGAAATATGGTCATACCCTGGGTAATTTTCGATTTCTGAGGTATTATTCATTTGTCCACCAGGGGCTCCTTGTTCAATAATACCAACTTTCAAATTAGATCTAGCGGCATAAAGCCCCGCAGTCATACCCGCAGGACCTGAGCCGATAATTAATGTATCGTACATTTAGTCACCTCAATATCTCGATTATTTTTTCATTGTAGCAATCAGGTATTAAAATTGCAATTATTACGCTTTGAACATTAATAAAATCGCCATAAATGCAAAGGACAAAACTGGGATAGTCATGATTGACATCATTAACACATCATATAAAAAGGCTTGGCGTTCTTTGGCTGTTTTGTCCAATTTACGGGCAGCACGCCAAAAATTCCAAATGATACCAACTAAGAAAACAAAAACAATGGCTAATAGAAGTCCTTTGATATAAAGACTAAAAATTTCTAAAAACATACGTCACCTATACTTAAATCAGTTTTTGCTTTATCACTCTAAAAAGAGCTGAAAAAGTCTCTCAGCTCTTATTATAACAAAAGTCAGTGGTTAAATATACGTTTTTGTATAGTTTGCGAAGAATTCTTTGGTTCTGGCTTCTTTTGGATGATTGAAAACGTCATCTGGTTTGCCAGCTTCAAGGATATGCCCCTTATCAAGGAATAAGACCTTGTCTGCCACTTGATAAACAAAGTTCATGTCATGGCTAACCAAAACCATGGTTTGCCCTGCTTTAGCGGCATCCGCAATTGATTTTTCAACTTCGCCGACAAGCTCTGGGTCAAGCGCCGAAGTGGGTTCATCAAGCAAGAGGACGTCTGGTTTCATTGCCAAAGCACGCGCTAAAGCCACCCGTTGTTTTTGCCCACCTGACAAATGACGTGGGTAATGATTTTCACGGTCAGACAAACCAACCTTAGCTAATTCTTCTTTCGCAATTTTTGTTGCTTCACTATCTGGAAGCTTCTTAACAATTTTTAAACCTTCTTTGACATTTTCGAGGGCTGTTCGACGTTCAAAGAGATTAAATTGTTGGAAAACCATGGCTAATTTACGACGTAAAACAAGGACATCTTCCTTAGAAATTGTCTGAAAATCAACCTTGAAATCATCAATGGCAATGCTGCCAAAATCAGGTTTTTCTAAATAATTTAGACTACGCAAGAACGTTGATTTTCCTGCTCCCGAAGCACCGACAAGAGCCAGAACTTCTCCTTTTTGAATATCAACATCCAAACCGTCTAAAACTTTTTGCCCTGAAAATTCTTTGGTTAAATTTGTAATTTTAATCATCAGCGAATACCTCCTGCCACTTCTTTTTGACTTGATTGAGGCGTATCGATGTCCATTCGTTTTTCAATGAGACGACCGATTTGTTCAATAATAATACTGATTACCCAGTAAACAAGCGCAACTGAAATGTAACGTTCAAAATAGCGATAATCCGAACCACCTAAAATCTGCGCTTGGGCAAACATTTCAACAATACCTGCATTAAATGCCAATGATGTTCCCTTCGTCAAGCCAATCAAGCTGTTAATCAACGTCGGCGTTGCAATGACAGCTGCATTTGGAATAATCACGCGACGGTAAACTTGAAAGGAGGTCATTCCCAAGCTACGCGCAGCTTCAATTTCTCCGACATCCACAGCTTGAATCGCAGCTCGAATGGTTTCGCTAGTGTATGCCGCTTCATTGAAAGCAAATGCAGTTACCGCAAAAACAGATGCTGGAATAGCATTGATATTCCAATCAAAACCGTATCTTATTTTGAGAAATTTCAAGAAAAGTGGGATACCGTAGTAAGTCAACATGAGTTGAACAAGGATAGGTGTTCCACGTAAAAAGCTAACAAAAACAG
>SKDY01000274.1_pt1 | contig 44690 bp, 52 predicted proteins | sample 4826591 | NCBI WGS metagenome assembly SKDY01 (sample SAMN11008823, study PRJNA524170) | human gut metagenome | biome: Human fecal sample; material: Feces; isolation source: fecal sample from pouch patient p10, p22 | host: Homo sapiens | place: Israel: Tel-Aviv | collected 2016-06-15 | reverse complement strand
GTTTGAAACAAATTTCAGCTGGTGAACTTCGTTCTAAAAATGCTGTTCGCTTGATTGAAAAATCAGTTAAAGGCATGCTTCCACACAACACTCTTGGACGTGCACAAGGCATGAAATTGAAAGTCTTTGTAGGTAGCGAGCATACACATGCTGCACAACAACCAGAAGCACTTGATATCAAAGGACTTATCTAAGAGAGAAAGGAGCATCTATTAAATGGCACAAGCACAATACACAGGTACTGGTCGTCGTAAAAACGCTGTTGCACGCGTACGTTTGGTCCCAGGTACTGGTAAAATCACAGTTAACAAAAAAGATGTAGAAGAATACATCCCACATGCTGACCTTCGTCTTGTTATCAACCAACCATTCGCAGTTACTTCAACTGTTGGTTCATACGACGTTTTCGTTAATGTTGTAGGTGGTGGTTACGCAGGTCAATCAGGAGCTATTCGTCACGGTATTGCTCGCGCATTGCTTCAAGTAGACCCAGACTTCCGTGATTCATTGAAACGCGCTGGTCTTCTTACACGTGATGCACGTATGGTTGAACGTAAAAAACCAGGTCTTAAAAAAGCTCGTAAAGCTTCACAATTCTCAAAACGTTAATCAATACGATTATATCAACGTTTCAAGACATTCAAGATTTTTATCTTGGGTGTCTTTTTTTGCTCGAAAATCAAAAGTTTCCCTGAAAATTTCCCTGAAATTTCCCTTAGCTCTTTTTGATTATTCGGAAGGCTGTTTCGCCAACTGTTTGCTTAACAGTATTTTTGGTATTGATATATGTCTTTGTGATTGACTGGTCACTATGTGTAAGTGCTTCTGAAATCTCATCAATAGACCGACCAGCCTTTTTAGCTAGAGTTGCTGCTGTATGTCGTAATTTATGAGGCGTAGCAGGAGCAAGTTCAGGGTGTCGTCTTTTAATGGAATTCATCCGATAGTTTAGATAATCGATATGAACTACTTTGTTAATATTGTTGCTTCGGTCATTATATGTAAAAACAAATTGATTATTGGTTTGTTTAATTCCAAATAGTTTAAGTTCTTCCCGCTGGATGGCTTTCCATTCCTTGAGAAGTCTCATAAGTTCTAAGGGAGCGTTAAAAAGTGTTTTCTTGCCTCCTTTTGTTGACTTGACGTTTCCAAATCTATCCAGAGCATTTTCTATTAGAATCTCATTTTGGTTGAAGTCAATATGTTTCCACTGTAAAGCATAAGATTCAGATTTTCTATCTGATAAGAAGAAAGTGGTATAGAAAAGGACATAGTCTTTAAACTCAATCAATCCCTGATTTAAATCATCATCAAAGGCTTTTAACCAGAGTCGAAGTTCTTCTTCATCGAGGGCTAAATCTTCTTCTCGCTTACTCTCTTTAAGTATCTGTTTCTTTGTGGCTTTAATACGGCTGATTGTTTTGTGGAGTCGATTTACAGGGATATATTCTAGTTCTTCCGCCCAGTCAAAAACAGAGTTGATGTAGCCACGGAGTGCTTTGAAATTGGCGTAGCTATTTGCTTTTCCAGTCAATAGTGAGAGGACTAGCTGCTTATTTTCATTAAGGTAGCTAATTGAATATTTGCCAAGAAGTGGTAGGATATGAAGTCGAAACAGATTTTCGGTTTGGAAAACTGTAGCAAGAGTTGGAGGTTTACTTGTTGTTGTGGTTTGTCCAGCTTTATATGGCTCTAACCAGACATCTTTATAGAAGTCAGCGAAAAGAATATCTTCTTTGCGGATTGGCTTTTGATAGTGTTTATTAAGTTTAGCTTTTTCAATATCAACAGATAATTTCAATTCAGCATCTTTAGCTTCACGTCTCGTCTTAAAGCGTTTCTCGTAGTAAGCACCAAGTCCTAATTTTGGCTGGACTTCATTAGGGATATAGACTTTCAAGTGATACGTGCCATTTTTAGTTTTCTTTATTGACATCGGCATTCCTTTCTAGGCAGAAATTTCAAGTCTTGCCATCCAATGATTGACGCTTTCCTTATTGAATCGTATGGATTTACCAATTTTGATATATGGTAATCCCATAGAAATCCATAGGTCAAGAGTATTGTTAGAAATCCCTAGATAATCACAGGCTTGTCGTTTATTTAAAAAAGGAGAATCAGCACCAACTGATTCTCTTGCATTTTTAACTTCTGATTTGATTAACTCTCCAATCATATGTTGGATTTCAAGAGTTTGTTCTTCTGCTAAAATAACTTGCATGGTCATTTCCTCCTATACGTAGTATTTAAAAAAACGAAAACAAGCCCATTTCTGAGCTTGCTTCTAAGGAGATTATGAAAAAGAAAAGTTATTTAGGATGAATACAGTATATCTGAATCACCCTAAACAAATCTTAAATCATAATCGTAAAAACTATAAAGAATCGTAAAAATTCGTAAATCTTATTGTGCAATCGCAAAGCTGTAATAGCTTTGGTTGCTGAGAACAGCGTAATGTGGTTTGTTTTGAACGCCACCGACATTACACTCTGAGATGAGGAAGGTTCCGTCTTGGTTGACAGCTTCCACAAATGCGACGTGACCGTATTCTGCATAGGTGCCTCCGTAGCCACCTTGAACGGACATAACAGCGCCGACCTGTGGCTCTGATATTTGCTTCCAGCCACGAGAGACTAGACTAGCAACCCAATCTTGACCATTTCCGTTGTAATTGTAGATAGCTGAGTTGGTACAGATACCTGTCTCAATCAGTCGATTACAAACATACCAGGTACATTGTCCAGCTGGATAAGTATTGTTTCCTTGAGTTGTAACAGAATTCTCACTAGGAACTCCATATTTGAGTTTTCCAAGGTATTCTGGCGGTAAGTCAAAGGTAGAAGTAAGAGTGCCAGTAGCAAGCCCTGTATCGCCTGAGAAAGCAACAGAGGAGTCGGAGGTGATTGTTCCATCAAACACCTTAAACCACTTGTCAGCATCCGTTTGGAGCTTCTCTGCCTTGGTTTGACCGTCTGAGAGTGCAACACCTTCATAATGCTCTGACCAATATAAAGCAGCATCCCCAGGGTCAGTTGCTTTTTGCATCTCTGTTTTGACTTTTTTGTAGGCACCGTTCAACTCTGTTGACATGAGTTGGAGTTCAACATCAGCATCCAGCGTTCGACTAGAAGCCTGTGCCCAGCGGTCACCGTTGACGGTGTTAGACCAGCCCGACCATTGGAAGTAACCAGCTACCCCACCGCCAGTGTTGATGGCTTTGGGGTCAAATCCTGATTCACGTTCTGCAACGGCTAAACTACCAGATGAACCAGCCAGAGTAAATCCTTCTTTGGATAGCTGGTAGTTGAGGATTTTGATGACATCTTCTGCCCGTTCTTCTGTGATTGAGGCTTTTTGAGCCACCTCTTTAGCTGTTAGTGTCGTTCGCTTCCCAGTTGAACTACCATTACTTGATGTATTAGACGAGTCACCAGCTATCGCAGCTGCACAAATGATGAAAAGTAATAGGGGCAACAGAAGCGAAGAGAGAAGACTCAGTTTGAATAGTTTTTTCATGTGTCCCTATCACCTCCTTTAGTGTTTAAGATAGGCTTTGAAGATAACTGTTCCAAAGAGCCATTTGGCATCTAGGACAGCTGGAATAGCACGGCAGAGTTCGATAATCCGTTTGGCTTCTTGGTCATTAACGGGATAAAGGACAGTTACCTTGATAGCCTTTAAGTCATTTTCATAGGCTTGGTAAATGTACTTTTCAAGGATTGGTTGAATCTGACTTCTCGTATATATCCTAATAGTGTCCATTTTGTTCACCTCGCAATCTGTTGAGTTCTTGAGTGAGACGGTTCTTACGCTCGATATTGGCTTTGATTTTGTCGTCCCTGGTCAGTGTTTGACGGAAGCTTCGGGTAAAGGCGTTTGAGCCTTGGGCTTGATACATGGCACCTGCATCATCATAGGCGCTAAGTTCCCTTTCCAAGCGTTCCATTTTCCGTTGTTTGCGTGGAGATACCCAATGCTCCTTGAGTTCCTGAAACTCCATTTCAGGTGATGGAGGAGTTGTTGGTTGAGTAGGGATAGCATCAGGAGTTGGTGTTTTCTCTTGGCTAGGATTATCTGTTGGAATATCCTGTTTTGGAATGTGTGGCTCAGAGGATGTTGGTGGCAGTTGGTCAGGAGTTGGAGAAGGTTGGTCAGTCGGAACGTTTGGTTCCTCGGCTGGCTCAGAACCTGATTTTGACCGTCTAAAGAAGTTGCCAACTTCCTTGATATGAGAAGATGCGTTCATGGCACTTCCAGCTACAAAACCAGTACCAGCCATGGCAAAGTTGCCCAAGTGTTGCGCAGTCTCAAAGCTACGTGACGGCATCTGTTGGATAAGGTCTTTACCCTGACTAACTTTGTTTTCAACCTGGTTTCCAATGTCTTCCATCTTGATGCGTGCCCGTGAGCCCATGATGAACTCAATGAGTTCACCTTTATAAATCCAGAGGAAATAATAGACAGCAGCTTTAGCAACGACTGAAAGAATGAGCTTGAAGAGGAGAGCGAATGTTCCTAAAGATGGGAACGATTCGATGACCCCATCAAAACCAGAGGTAATCAGCGTCTCAATGACTTTTTCGATGTAGAAGATAATGAGTGTGATGAGTGTCGTAATCGTAGGGAAAACGAGACCACCAAACATGACTTTGAAAATCCCAAAGATGATGTCTTGCATGGCAGGGACAAAGGAAATGAGAAGAGCGATAGGGAACAGGAGAATCATGACCAGGACTAAGAGTTGAGCAATCAGATTCAGGAGTTGCACCAGGATAATAGGAACCGCAATGACAATAGCTTCAATAATTTTGAAGATGACGTAGAAGGTCTTGATGAAAAGATAATCCCAGACGGCTGATACCCAGCGATTCTTTTCCTTCCCATCATCAGCCTTGTCACCAAGTTTATCCAGATAATCTTTTCTATCTTTGTTTTTGACCGCTACAAATTTTCCTGAGTCATCCACGCTTCCCAAGACTTTAGCATCATCGAAGGCTTCCTCTTCACCTGTTTGGTTATTGACGTATTTTCCGTTTTCTTGACCCGTGTTGACAAAGACATAGGCAGTGTAGGAAGTTTGTGCGATATAGCTATCAGCCATGGATTTTCCTACCTTGATTGACTTATTCTCGCCATAAGAAACGGAGATATTGGAAATCTTAGAGGTGACAGTATCCGCAAGGTTATCAACCGTATCAAGGATGTAGAGCCCACCAGAGGTAGAAGCGACGGTTCCAAAGTAACCAAATCCAAGCAGTACGACGAGCAGCACATGAAGGACTTTTCGCATGAAGTTTCCACGAGAAAAGAAATACTGGTAGAAGAGGTAAAAGGCTCCGATGGTCAGAAGCATGGAAACTAGGGAACCACTTGATAATCCGCCAGAAGTTGAACCTGTTAGTCCCTGCCAGATGGATTTAGCAGCGTTATAGACATAGGTTTTGTAAGAGTCGTAGAGGTCAATGTTCTCCATGATACGAATCATGAGGGAGAAGAAACCGACCACTAGATTGAGCAGAAAGAAAAAGAGATTGACGAAAATCTCATTCATTGCCACGATAATGGAGGTCTCAATTTTTGACGTCTTTTCCAGATACGATTTTAAGGCGAAGATGTCCACGCCTTTTAGTTTCTCAAAGGCTTCTTGCATGTGAGCCCTCCTTTCTAACTAGCATATTTATTTTCAAGGCTAGATGATACCGTTGCTTTCATTGGTTTTAGAAGCATGTCGATGTCTTCAAAGATGTTGTGAATGGAAATCATGTTTAGATTGCCATAGACGTCATAGTAGAGGCATTGCCCTGAAATCATGTTGTCAATCCATTCCAGGTTGCTTTCTGTTGGTTCCAGATTGACGTGCTTGAGAATATCTTCTCGTTCTGATTTTTCGTAGAAGGCAAAGATAGTTCCAAAGCCAGTGGTGTCATCATCATTTTCAGCATCGTGGACAGATTGTGTGATGAGTGCCAGAGTGTTATTTTTCGAGCGACCAATACGGCGCATATTCTTGATAACGGCTTGACCTTCGGCAGACTTCATAAGAATCCAGGCTTCGTCAAAGAACTCAATGGTATCTTCACTTTCATCACGTTCTCCAAAGTGGGTACAGAAAGCACCAAGGGCAAACATAAGAGCGATAGAGTTTCGTTCGTGGTCTGAAATCTTCGTTGCGTCTGTCTTAGGCAATTTCAGGTTCGCAACTTCAAGTACAGTGACTTGTGACTCATAATTGAGCCCTTGCGTTGTTCCATCAGAGAAGGCAAGTTCCAAGATGGAATTGGTCACAATAGAAGTGAGGTAGCGACCAACTGATGCGATTTGGTCATTATCACTGTCTTTGAGTGCTTCCAGAACGTGCTTAAAGCCAACGGTTTGACCTGTTTGTCTCTTGTCGACTATGTCGTTGATGGTTTCGGTAATGGCTGTCTTCTGATCCATGGTGACGTTGTCAACCGCTTGGAGCAAGAATTCCAGCATATTTTTAGCGACCTCAACGGCTTGTTCTTTATCCAGAACGACAATTGGGTCAAGCACTCCATGGTTAGAGGTGAGTGAGCTATCAAGAGTGACAAAGTTAAAGGCTTCAATTTGTTTCTTGCGTTCAGGATAGAGGCGGGCAAACTCAGGACTATTGATGATTTCTTGGTAGTGATAGCGGAGTTCTCGTTTGGGGTCAATGTAGAGTGTCTTCACGTTTTGAAGGGCAACAGATAAGAAGATAATCTGTGCTAGGAAGGATTTCCCTTGACCTGTAGCGCCCGTAATGATGATGTGTGGGTTCTTGGTAATTTTGCCTGCAATGTCTTCTTTATTACCGACAGTCGCATTAAAGAGGACAATGTTTTTGGAGGCGTTGATGGCTTTTTCGATATTGTCCCAGCGACCTGTCCAGTTATCGACTCGTCCGATATACCAGCCAATACGGTTACCAGCGGATGTGTTGGTAAAAGGCATGAGCTCCGCAAATCCACGACTGGTGACCATGTGTGTCCAGGTTCGAGTTTTCTTCTGCAAGTCTTGACCGTAGAGTAAAGCTTGGAAGAGATAGGGAGTGTCATGGCTAGCCTCACTGATTTCAACGCCCATGTCATCAAAGTAGTTGAGGACGACTTGACGGCGACTTCTCAGCTGACTAAGGGAAGAACCAGAGACAATGAGATAAGCACCATATTCAATAATTTCTTCTTTATTCCCTACTTTCTTCATCAGGTCTTTCAGAGAGAAAGAACCCATGATAATTTCGTCTTGTTGGACGGTATCGGTATTCTCAGCTTCTTCCATGATGTTCTTGTAGCGAGTGTTAGAACGTCCCATTTTCCCTTTAATTTTATTGCGGTCAATAAATTCAGCCTTGAAGCGCAATTCTACGGGGAAGTTAAGACGTTGAACAAATTCTCCTAGATGGAAGCCGTTGAAAATGGTATTGAATTTCCCAACAGGAAGTATGGTCACAAAAGAATTGCCGTAGGGAGTTTCGAGTTTGAGAAAGCCTCCGTTCATGCTTTTAATCAGGGTGTCTGTGACATTGAAAAGGAAACGGTTAGCAATGACTTCTTTCTTGAGGTGGGGAATGTAGCGGAGGTATTGCATCCGTTGGTAGTAGAAGAGTTCATCATCTGTGAGACGGCGGCAACGAAGGGTTGAAAGCACTTGGTAGATGACTTGTTCATCAGCGAGATAGTCTTCAAACCAGGGCTTTTCTTCTTCCAGTTCAAAGCCTAGCCCGTTAGCCAGGGTCTCTGAAATCTCAGAGAGTCGTTCATAGGCGAGGTCAGCAAGACTAGCTCCCTTGTCATGTTTTCTCAATCGGACACCGACTAGCCAGTCAAACTGATAAGGGATTTCCATTTCATCTGTCAGCTTATCCACAGTGTAGAGTAGCAGGTCTTTACCGAGTGCTTGATTGTTTGGTGAGAGAGCATCCATAAAGTCACGCATCTTTTCTTCTAGGAGGTAATCCTTGGGAATGAGAGAAATGTCAAAGTACTGGTTTTTAGCCAACTTTTTGAGCATTTGGCTGACTGTGATTTTGTGCTTTCCTTTTTTCTCATTATCAGTAATGGTGATAGGCATATTAGGAATACGGTAGTAAGCCATGACTTGCTTGTCTTTGCGAAAAGCTAAGTTTTCATGCGTGGCTTTAATGGGGTATTGTAGTTTTAGTGCCATAGTGCCTCCTTTCTAAAGGTGTGTTTGTTCAAAGACAATGTCTTCATCGTCATAAGGTTCCACTCGTTCATCGTGGTAGATGGCTTTCTTGTTCCAACGAAATTCATAGAGGTAACGGAAGTAATCAGCCAGAAAGATGTGCATTTTCTTACCGTATGGTTCATACTCTGTGTAGAATTTGGCGAGTTTGTAAGGAACGTAAGCATAGAGCAACATGGAGATAGAGTGGGTGATTTGGGCTAATGGGGCAAGGATGAAAGAAAGTCCCAGAAGCATGATGACAAAGACGAGAATGAAAACAACAAAAAAGGACAGCTGCATCGGTGTTGCGAAGTACCAGATACGTGCCCCTTTTTGTGTCTTGATTTCTTGAATCCAGTAAGGAGCATTTAGCCCCCTAGCGTAGTCATAGAGTGGTTCTTTCTCATTGTTCATATCAGAGCCCCGTTTCAATACCGATGAGGCGTAGGAACCAACCAATGACAGAGAGAATCTGTTGTCCTTTGGTCATGGACACGATAATCCCCCAAAATCCGATAACGGAAAAAAGTTGGAGCCAGGAGCTATTTTTCCAAGCCTTGATGGCTAGCAGGATTGCCACAGCAGTGATAATCCAAGCACCATCACCTTGGAGGAATTGTTGTAGTGAGCTTGTGTTCATAGATGTTATTCTCCTTCATGTTTTGCATAATCTTTTGGAATGGTATGAGCTACCTTAGTGACGTAGTAGGAATTCCCTTTAGGTGTAAGGGTCAAAGTGAAATTCTCTGAACGAGTGTTAGCGGTAACTTCAAAGGTGACTTGAACGTAGGCGGTAATGGCATCACCATCTTCTACCAGGTAGACATAATCAAGTGACTTGAAAGTTGTGTTTTCAAGGACAGCTAAATCTTTACCAACCAAATCCAGGTTGTCTTGGTCTGTGGTGTAGTTGGTAAAGAAGACATTGAGGAACTTTTTGACTTTCTTGTGTGTCTTGTCAGGGAGATTGTCAGAAGTTGTTAGATTAAGCGCTGATTCCTTGTCAAAGCCTTTGGCTTGGCTGTCACTGAGGCTAGAATACCAGGGAAGTCCAGAAACGTAGTAGGAGCTATTTTTAGAAGCGTAGGGGATATTAAACCCTGTGGTAATTTCTTCCTCCCTATCACCGACTTTTTGTTTGTAGGTCACTTGATAAGTGGCGGTATTATCCGTCAGCAATAATAACCTAGCTGAGACCAAAGACATCGGTGTTCGCTTTTGACCCTGTGACTTAATCTCAGGTTCAACGTCATAGAAGCTATTGAGCTTTTCGATTTGCGCTTCTTGTTCCTCAGCCTTATCAGAGAAAGAGAAGTAGGCAGCGACAAAGTCGTTGAGGTAATAGGTCAAGCGGTAGTCGGTGTCAGTTGATGTAGTCACCACTTGGGACGATTGAGCTTTTTTGACCTCCTTTTCAAGTGAGGTGACTTTACTTGATAGTGTGATGGCACGCAGGGAACCAGTGGCTCCGATAAAAACTAAACATCCTAATCCAGTAAGGACTAGGATATTCACGTTTTTCCGTGTTGTCTTGATGAGTTTTGGTGAGCCACGCTTCTTATCTTGTTTCTTGAAACGAGACAAGTAATGAGTGACTTGTTGGATGAGTGTTTTCAGTTTGTTCATAATCCCTCCTTATCAGGCGCTAGCCAGTTCAATCAATTTATTGCCTTTGGCATAGAGCTGTTTGTGGAGTTTATTGATTTCTCCGTTGACGTAGTAGTAGCCACGGAGTTCCAGGCGGATTTTTTCGAGAAGGTCAGCAGGTAGCTTTTCGGCTTCTTCATTTTTAAGCAGGTGATTCAGTTCACCAGCTTTTGTCCAGGCTTCCTTGTCTTTATGGGCTTTCATGAGTTCGCCTAGTTCAAGGGAAGCAGCTTTGATTTTCTTTTCAATGAGTGATTGTTTTGCCATGATTATTTCCTCCATGAATTGTTCTTGTTGGTCTAAGATGACTTGTCGAAAGAGAGTGACCAGTTTGGTGTCCATGTTTCGGTTAAAGTCTAGGACTTGACCATCAGTGGTAAAGTAAGCGTGTTGGTATTTAGCGGGAGAGTCGAGGTCAACGGTCTCACGAGCAAAGGCATCAAAGAAGAAGTCTTTTTCCTTCATGAGTACGATATAGAGATTCCAGAACTCATTAATATCAGGAAAGCAGGTGATGCCTTCGTAGATTTTTTTGACAAGCATGACTCAGAGATACCTCCTTATCATTCTTCTATTAGGTCATGATAGCCGAGAGCTTGATAAATATAGTCATCATCAAACCATAGCCAATCATTGATTTGTCCCTCTGTTGGTGTACTTCCTGAGAAGACATCTTCACAGAGACTAGTGAGTTGGTCAATCCCGCCACGTTCACGGACGGTGTCTAGGGTTTCTCTGGCGCCTGACCAAGCCTTGAAATTGTCGATGCTAGAAAGTTCAACTTTGTATTCCATGATTTTCCTCCTTTTTCTTTAGATTATAGGATGCTTGCAAATCTTGAAGAATGCTTTCAGCTCTATCAGTAATTTCACCGTTTTCCTGAATCATCTTGATAAAGTCAGTCTCCATGATTTTGTCAGCTTCCTCTACCAGTTTGAGCGAGTTAGCGACTTGGTACATGAGCCATTTGATTGTTCTGTCGATAGAGTATGGTTCAGGTTTCATCCTGAGTTTCAAGGGCTCTGTACCACCAAACATGCGTTGCCATTTCTGGTCAGGAACAAAAGCACCAAATTTATTGGTGCCATCGTAAACCTGCATTTCATGATTGATGACGCCACGGGCGATTTCTGCCAGGTCAACACCGCTAATATATTCTTCAATGGCAAGTTGGGCTTTTTCCTGAGCGAAGCGCAATTCATAACGGTTCCAGATACCAAAAATCTCCAGGGATTCTTCCACGGAGATTTGTTCACTTTTGGCGAGTTCATACCGCTTTTCATAGAAGTTGAAGTAGAGATTACTTTGGCGACTTCCAAAATAAAGGGAGATACCTTGGCTGCCTTCTACCTCATCCATGCTTCTGAGGTTGCCACCGCCAATGTGATTCCACGTTCTGATGTTCTTAAAGCTAACCTCGTCCTTATAGACTTTCGCAATCATGTCTGAAAGAAGAAATTGCTCATCTTCTCTATCGTGACCGAGATAACGTTCATCCATGGCAATGTCTAGCCGAGTTACCCGACTATCTGTGAGGTCAAAGAGCAAGTCTTGGAGAAATTCTTGCCAGCTCAGGTCAACACTTTCCAGAATCAGTTCCATTTCACGGCAACCTTGACCAGAGAGTTGCAAGGTCACTTGGTAATTTCCTGTTTCGATTTTGTCAAAAAAATCAAATAACCAAATGTTGCCTCGCTTCCAGAGCCTTGTGTAATTCAGAAGCCTGGTTTCAAATTCTTTAAACTCAGTGAAGGAACAGTGAAGATAGGTCTGACAGAAGTGGGACAGGTCACGGATAGACATGAAGGTCATGCGGAGGTAGTCGATATGAACATCAATCAGGTCATCGGAATTCTCTTGATGAAAGCCAAGCTCCGCTTTGAATTGACCAAATTTCTCTAGACTCAAACCTCGTGAGCCATCTTCATAGCTGCGGTAGGTACGAGTTGAAATCCCAACAGTCTCCGCAAATTGTTTCTGCGTCATGCCTGTTTGTTTTCGGAATTTCTTGAGATTGAGTGGGCTAAGTTTATCCATTCATAGGGTAGAACTCCTTTCTAGTGAGTGACACAGTTTTTTAGCGAAAGTGACACACTAAGTAAATCTTTGAAAACCTTGGTACTATTGGTGTGTTGGGGGTCGGACGTTGTCATTTTGACAAATGTTACCCCCCTATTAGAAATCGGGGGTTGAAACACAATCATGGGCCGAAGGAACTGCGAGCTACGGTCTGCGCCTGACGTTGTCAGGCTTGCCCTTGCTCTTGTCCTAGCCCATGATTTGCGAGACAACTTTCAACCGCTTTTGGGTATGACTTGCGCCCTTCCGCCTCAAATAGTTCTAAGGTTTCAAGAAGTAACTGTTCTTGAAAAGGTGTCACAACCAGTGAGTTTTCCTCCTTGTCAAAAGGCATCCCTCGTTCATCTAGCAGATAGATAATTTTCCGGAGAGTTTTGACGGGGAGGTCCTTTTCCTTCGCGAATTTCGTTAGTAGTTGATAATTTTTCTCGGTTTTCATGTCCATTGCCTCGTTGTTGTTTTCAAGTTCCTCTTTCTCATCCATAGCACTAGTTTGTCCATCTTCCAACACTGGTAATTTCATAAATTTTTCTTCAAAAGAAAATCCTTCATCGAATGGAACGTAGGGGGAGAAGAACTCACCAGCTAGTTCACCGTTATTGGCAATGTAGCCACGGCCATGAACCTTTTTGCCATTGATTTTATCTAGCTTTTTGAACTCTTTGTTTCGGTTTGCATCCCCAAACATCATGTTGTATCCGGTATCTTCTAAGTGTCCAACGGTGAGGCGTTTCATGAAGTTGTCACGAAGTGCTGTTTTGATGTATTCACCGTCTGGTCGCTGCATGGCTTGAATCACAAACATTCCTGCTTGACGCCCTTCAAGGATGATTTGGGTCAGGTATTCGGTCGCTTCAGCTTGTAGGCGATAGTCATTTTCTATCTTAGCGATGAAGGCTGCCCACTCATCAAAGACAAGGAATTTTGGCTTGAGACCGTATTGAGCAAAGTTCTTTCCAGTTTTGTAGTCAGGATGATTTTGCATGGCCTCGTATCGTTCTTCCATTTCAGCAACATTTTCCTTGAGGCATGATATGATATCTTCTTTTGAAATGAAGATACGACCTTTAAAAACAGGTGCTTTTTTTAGACCAGCTAAGTCAGCATTCTTCGGGTCACATAAATCAATGATGCCAATTTTAGAGAGTGCCAATACAATTGTCATGAGAATGACAGTTTTACCTCCTCCAGTTCCTCCACCAATTAGTAAGTGTGGTTCTGAAATATAGTCCCAGAAGACGTCTTTCATGAGGCGTAGCCCTCTATCTGTCACAATAACTTCTGAGACAGGAATGCGGGAGGCAATTCGGTTGATGGCAATATCATATTGAACGAACCGCTCGTCAAAGGTTTTGTTTCTAAAGTCCCCATTGAACATGACTTCAAGTGTTGCGCCAAGATTGATAAAGCGGTCTTGAAATTTATTGCCTTCAAGGATAAAAGAGACAAGTAGCTGGTATTTCCCACGTTTGACGTAGACTTTTGGAAGAGTAATTTTTTCCTTGGTTCGCCCCTCTCGTTTCATAGTCTTTGACGTATAATACCGATTTTCTAAAAGAAAATTAGCCATAATTCGTAATGTATTTAAGCGTTGAAAGAAAAGTATTTTCTGGTAGAGAATAGGTGTAATGATTGAAAGAACTACGATTGGTAGAATAGTTGTGAATAGGATACTTGATACATACTGTAAAGGGTCAACAAGAAGCTGATTATAGATGGGATAGTAGTAGAATCCATTCGCTACTAAAAAAGGTGATAACAGTAGAAGACTGGTTATCACCCGAATATGCCTGTGAAATTTATGGACACGTAATCCACGATAGGTAAAGAGGTGCATGATTACCTCCTAGCATCATTTTTTATCTTCAGCTTTTGGTTCAATTTTGGAAGTAGGTTGAGCCCCTTTTTTCTTAATAGCAGAAGCATAGAGACGATAGTTATCGTTTCGTCCAATAGCTGAATAGGTCACCACAATGTCTCTTAGCTCTACTTCTTCACGGTAGTTGAGATTAAGGTCAGTGATTTCTTGTTCTGACATATCCACGATAGTGAAAAAGAGCGTTTCGTGTTGATTGGCAGAATGGATACCAACGGTGATACCACGAATTTCCCCTGTTGGAACTTGGACGAAGGATCCATCATCATTTCGTTGGCTACGGTCCGCATCATAAATGAGTTCTGCACCTTCCAAACTGCGGAAAGTCAATTTGCCAAAGACTTCATCTAGCTTTAAGGCATCAGTGATAACGCGGTAGCTTTTATCAACAATCTGTAGTTTTTCTCCAAAGTTTAATCCAGTTTTAGCCATAGTTTTCTAATTCCTTTCTTATTTTACAATTTCCAGTTTTTCAGCAAAGACATTGAGTGCAGGTGCTACGTTGGTACCATTTACTGCACGATCTGGGAAGAAAATCGGGTTAATTACTTTGACTTGTGTATCTTCATCAAAGATTGTGTTTGTGGCAGGTGTGATGACGTGGAACGAACCATGTACCTGACTATTCAGGACGTGTCGTTGGTATTTCCCTTCTTTTCCAAAAATGGTACGTGGCGCATTGCCAAGTTTTTCATAATAAGCAGTTCCGATAAATTCAGGTTTCATAACAAGTGTTTCAGGAATCATAAGTATTCTCCATTTCTATTTTTGAGTAATAAAAAATCAGCCGATTGTTGGGCTGATTTGACTAAAGTAAAAGCGATTGATTTTATTTTTATATATCTGACTATAGTAAGTCAATTCCGCAAGTGGATAGCCGCTTGCTTTAAATTTCTTAACAAGATTGTCGATTTCTTCTTTTACAGAGCAAAATAGACTAGCTTGTAGTGTAAGGTCGTGAGCGTATATTTTGTGTGTAAATAGATAGTTTTGTAAAAGATGCTCTAGACATTGTTTAAAGTATGAGGTCATAAAAGCCTCCTTTCTTTATTGTAAAAACAAAAGCTACTAGAATAATCTAGTAGCTTAAGCATGGACTACTCAGGGAAAATAATATAGAGTAGTCTGTTTGAAAAAGGGTTATTTGGTTGAAAGACCTATCTGGATAATCGATAAACCTTTCACGGTGGCAACGTTTAGCAAGGTGCATTGCGTCAATTACCATCGCTTTCCCAGCCAATCATTGAGGTAGTCATTATCATACCTGTCACGATTCTCTTACGCCTTTTGGCGAAGCCAGTTCACTTTACTATTCGGAAAAGTGCGAAAGTCCGATATGCGTGTGGATCTCTACATAGACGCAGAATCCAACTCCAACCAGAACAGGGACTTGACATTATTATGCAAACAAGATACAATATAGGTACGAAGTATATTGTGTGTGTTTGTCGGTCAGTCCTCTGGTTGTTAGACGCACATTTTTTATTAAGGATTTCAAGGAACATTGTTTGGTTTCGAATAATGCTTATTATTTTTTGAAACCTATATACTCAGATGAGTATATTTATATTATATACTCATCTGAGTATGATGTCAACACTTTTAGCAAAATAATTAAAGAAAATTTTAAAAGAGGTCACCTATGGGATTTCCAGAACGCTTAAAAGCCTTGCGTTTAGAGTCTAATCTAACACAAAAAGAAATTGCAGAAAAATTCGGAATAAAACAACCTAACTATCAACAATGGGAAAGTGGTAAAAGAAAGCCAACATCTGATACGCTAGAAAAATTTTCTGAATTTTTTGGAGTATCAACAGATTATTTATTAGGTAATTCAGACTATCGTACGGTAGAAGAAGATGAACTTTCAGAAGTTGAAATGCTTTTCCGTGCGACCTCACTTGACATGACTGATAAGGAAAAAGCGATTTTCAAGCAAGAACTTCTGGACTTTATGAAAGAACGTCAAAAACTATTTGAAGAAGACAATAAAAAATCATAATTCTTTACATTTTCTCTATTTTGAAGGTTTCTTTTACGAATAATAAAGTAGGAAAGAAATGTGAGGAAGCGAATGAAACTAAAAGAATTAAGACAAGCTAAAGGAATGACACGATTATAGATACGACAATTCTAAATGCAAATGATAAATGTACCACACCTGTTTTTGAAAATGAACTTTACGTGATTAATATTTACAACATTACTGATGGAACTTTAATTTTCTCGAAAAAATTTACCGCGATTAAATTTCAAAAAATTAAAATCGACACTCAATTAATTTCGAAAAGCGCTATTGGAGGTTCCAAAGAGTTCTTTTTCTACCATTTGTCAAGCGTCTCAAGGATTTAAAGAAAAAATAAATTAAGGGCAGTAGCTAACTATCAGTTATTGTCCTCTTTTTCTGTGCTAAGTAGCGATAAAAATGCACACAAAAGGAACACCTTATCTAGCTTTTTTAAGAACAAGGTGTTAGAATAATGTGGCATAAATAAGTTTATTGACTTGTAGCTAAGTTATAGTCGTAAATCTTATTATGCGTAATGAGGTAATACATTGTCCTTATAAGACGATGTATAGAGGCAATCGTATGTGGCTTGGTGGAAGTCGTTTGCGATTGTCTTTTTCGTTTCTCATAAAAGTCTGCGATATGACAAGGATTGGTATGACTAGCTGAAGCGATGTTGTGAATACACTTGAAAAGAATCTTTCTGGCATAAGGATTCCCTCGTTTGGTGATGTGTTCCTTGGCAAGGAAGTTCCCAGACTCATAGTGACGCAGGTCGATGCCTATAAAGGCATTGATTTGATTGGCAGACTGAAACCGACGAATATCACCCAATTCGCCAATGAGTGATGTCACTGTTGTTTCTGCGATACCAGGAATAGAGAGAAGAATCTCATATTCTGGCAAAGGCTGAGCTAAGGAAACCATTTCGTCTAGAACAACTTGTCTGCGTTCAGAAAGTCGAAGCAATTCTTGGGCATAGTAACGGACCTCTTCAAGCATTGGAGAGGTTTTCTTGACAGCACAATAAGATTTGTGAGCTAGATCAGTAAGCTTCTCAGTCAAATAAGTCACCCGCTTGTCAGAGATACGTTTTGAAGTCGAGTTTCGAATGACAGTTGATAAATCATCACTGCTCAGCTCTAGCACCATTTCCTTACAAGGAAAAGCTATGACTAAATTCCAGTATTGCTCGCCAGTTGGTGAGGACAAGAGGCTTTCCAACTCTGGGAACGTGACTTGTAAGACCTTGTGGAGACGGTTCTTAGCTCGAACAATATCTTCAGTCAGATTTTGATAGAAGCGGCTTAGGTCACGTAACTCTTGATAGACTTCCTCTTGGACGTAAGTTGGTTGACGATTCAGAACAAACTGAGATTGTGCTAATTTCTCGGCATCGATTTTGTCTGTTTTACGAACACGTAAGCTGTCAAGTTGCTTTTTAGCGGCTAGGGGATTTAACCGTGTATAAGCGTAGCTATTATCTTCAAGAAAGGCTTGAAGACGACGAGAATAGACACCTGTTGCTTCGAAGACAATCTCAGGATTCTGGACGGTTTTCAAGTCCCCAAGTAGCCGATTGAAGCCGATAGAATCATTAGGTATGGTGTAACCATGAACCTTATCACCATTGACTAAAATAGCCACTTCTGAACTTGCCTTACTGACATCAATCCCAAATACGACTCGCATGATATTACCTCTTTGTCTTGAATGATTCCTTGTTTTAGTGATTTCATTTTCAATACACGACGTTTTGCGTCCCACATACTGTGATAAAATTCCACCTAAAACAGGCGTCTTGCCAGTTTTATGTACGACGTCTAGCGTCAAAAGAACCCTCGACTTAACAAGACACCTCTACTTTATCACAAAGAAAAAGTAGTGAGTACTTTCTCCCGTCGGAGATTTCCTCACTACTAATCTTAGTATGTTTTATATATTCCTCGAAGGGTCTCCATGCCCTTAATCGTGGAAGAGGCTGTACGGAGACTTTGATAAAATTTATTCCGTCGTTTAATAGGTCGATGGTCTTGTTCTATTAAATTGTTAAGATACTTCACAGTTCGGTGCTCTGTCTTAGTATATAAACCCACACTCTGTAACTTTCTAAAGGCTGATCCAAGAGAAGGTGCTTTATCGGTCACAATTGCTTTCGGCTCACCAAACTGTTTATGGAGTCGTTTTAAGAAAGCATAGGCTGCTTGCGTATCCCGTTTCTTTCGTAACCAGATATCTAAGGTTAGGCCGTCCGCATCAATTGCACGATAAAGATAATGCCAACGTCCCTTAATTTTGATATAGGTTTCGTCCATTTTCCATGAATAGAAGGATTGTCTATTTTTCTTCTTCCAAAGATAATAGAGGACTTTGCTGTACTCTTGCACCCAACGATAAATCGTAGTATGACAAACATTTATTCCACGATCATATAACAATTCCTGAACTTCACGATAGCTTAGATTGTAACGCAGGTAGTAACCAACAGCGACAATAATGACGTCTTTTTTGAATTGTTTGCCTTTAAAATGATTCATTACTCTGTCCTCTCTGTCTTTTTTCTCAATTTTAAACTAAAATAGATTTTTTGGAAAACTTTGCAACAGAACCAAAGAAAACACGGCGATACCTCCTTGGATACCGCCGTGTTCCTATCAGTCGTCATTGGTTTGTGTAAACGCAAAGAAACGGCGGCTCTGAAAATCAAAGCCACCGTTTCATAGGCGTGAAAATATGTCTGCTGTACGACGGCTTTTTTCTTTTGCCGTCGTGCGGCAGATTATTGCTTATGGAATTGTTTTTCTATCACATTACTGTTATAAGTACAACAAGTATACCAAGCACAATTCGATACCAACCAAACACCTTAAAATCATGTTTTTTGATAAAGTTCATTAGAAATTTAATTACTAAGACAGATACCGCAAATGCCACAGCCATACCGAGAACAAGAGCGAGCAGTTCTGCACTTGTAAATTCAAACCCGAATTTTAACAGCTTAAAAGCACTTGCTCCAAGCATAGTAGGTACTGCGAGGAAAAAAGTAAACTCTGCTGCTGCCACTCGTGAAACTCCTATGAGTAAAGCACCTATAATCGTTGCTCCCGACCGTGATGTGCCGGGTATAAGTGATAACACTTGAAATGCCCCTATCAAGATTGCTGTTTTATAGCTGATGTCAGAAAGTGCCATAGTAGTAGGAGTACGCTTTTTATTCCAATTTTCTATGAGAATGAATAACAAACCATAAAAGATTAACATGATTGAAATCACAATGGGGGTTTGGAGGTAAGCATCCAAATAATCATCAAATAGAATCCCCATAATAGCTGACGGTACACAAGCTACCGCAACCTTGAACCACAACGAGAAAGTATCCTTTTTAACAATTGACTGTGCTTTGTTCTTAAATTGAAAGGGAAACATCTTGTTCCAAAACATTACAACCACTGCGAGTATAGCTCCAAGTTGAATAACAACAAAAAACATTTCTTTAAATGCTTCGCTCATATTAAGTGTGATAAATTCGTCCACAAGAATCATATGTCCTGTGCTGCTGATAGGTAGCCACTCAGTAATACCCTCAACAATTCCAAGAAAAATAACTTTTAAAATTTCTATAAAATCAAGTACCATTATTTCAAATCCTCCTTTTTAAAATGATGAAAGGTCATAAGAAAACCAACTGCTGATACAAGAATAATAATAGATACAGACAGCAGTGTAGGATAGCCGGTACTCTGAAGTTTACCCTGCACCAAGAAATAGGTGGCTGTCCACGGATACAACGCTCCCCATTCTTGATTTGAAAGTGCGGCACTTCCCATGACAATCACGGCAGAGCCAATCATCGGGGCGACAAATCCTTTTGTTTTCATAGCAACAAACACAAAAGGAGAAACTGTTAAAAACATCAGGATACTGCCAAACAAAAACTTGGGGAGCCATACTATTGCCACTAGTAAGCTATATCCCTCCAATGTAAAGACAGCGTCATATAGCCCACAAACGATAAATATACCTGCCCATGTTACAAGGGTTAGCATAACAATCCAAAGAAGCAGGGTGCAAAATTTTCCAATTAATAGTTTTGTCCTTGAAATGGGTATGGGCAATATGGTTTTGAGGGTGCTTTCTGTGTACTCTCTGCTAAACAAGTAAGCTGCAATTGCCACATATATCATCATGTTTACCAGCAGCATGATATACAGTACACTGTCGCTGTATATGTCAGACAAGGTAAAGATAATCTCCGGCTTATCAAAATGTGTTTGCAAGGCTTCTATTAACATCAAAAGTGGGGTAGATAATACCCCTGCCACACTAATTAGCACCATTTTTGAACGCTTTAGTTTTAATAATTCACAAGAAATAAGATTAAGCAATACCGCCACCTCCAATCAGTTTAGAAAAGTAGTCCTCTAAGTTTTCCTCACTATCATTTATCCTTGTCACGAGCAGTCCATTTCGTGCAAATTCTCGATTGATTTCTCCAACACTTTGGCTAAAGTCATAAATTCTCACCGTACCGTCCTGCACTGTAAAATCCGTCATGTGGTAGTGGTTTTCTAAAATCTTTCCGGCTATCTCACTGTCAGATAAATCAAATTGAATGTATTTTCGATTCCTTTTGTGAAGCTCGGATATATTCACTTCCTCTACTAAATGCCCCTCGTGCATAACGCCGATAATATCTGCTATCTGTTCAATCTCGCTTAAAACATGGCTTGAGATAAAAATGGTAATGCCATGATTGTGACTAAGTTCAGATAAAAATGAGCGTATTTCAACTATTCCAATGGGGTCAAGTCCGTTAATCGGTTCGTCAAGTATTAAAAGCTCCGGCTCGTGCATAATGGCGGCGGCAATACCAAGCCGTTGCTTCATTCCGAGGGAATAATCGGAAAAGACTTTTCTTTTCTCCTTATGCAGCCCCACAACTTCAAGAGCTTTTTCTACTCCACTTTTAGATACTCCCCCTCGCAGTTTAGCGAGAATTTGCAAATTCTCATACCCTGTTAAATTACTGTAAAATCCCGGTGTTTCGATAATAGAGCCTACTTTGCTATAAAGGGTATGGATATTTTCCTTATAGTTTGTGCCAAACAAGCGTACCGTTCCCTCCGTTGGGAAAGCAAGCTGCAACATCATTTTCATTGTTGTGGTTTTGCCTGCTCCGTTTCTGCCGAGCAAACCATAAATTTTGCCCTTTGGCACATGAAGATTTACCTTATCGACAACGGTGGCTGTTCCGTATCGCTTCGTAAGATTTTCTGTTTCAATGATATAATCCATATTTGATTCTCCTTTCCGTGGGTTGCTGTTCTTGTTTTCGCTGACCACAATCTTATTATCCACGAGTATTGCATAGAAGCTAAGAAATCTACCGTCACAATACCGACACAATAGATGTCAGCACGAAAAAAGCTCCGACACTTATCGTGTCAGAGCCTATTTTAAAGGGTTTATGGCATTTTACTTTGTTTGGGTTTGCTTTATCCAGACAAATATTTTAGCAACAAATAGCAGAAACATAAGGGCGGTTACATAGGGTTGTCTTGTCGCAGCGAAGAAGCAGATAAAAAGCGTACTCAGCACGAGAGAGCATTTTGTGATTATGTTGCTCCATGATTCCTTTTCAAAACAAACACACATCAGTTTCGCTATCCCAAGTGCAATCAAAACAATAAAAACAATCCAATAGATTGCAAGATATATTGGGGTAGTGTCTGTAAATGAAAGTAGATTGACAGAATAAATATATCCGTCAACAAGGTTACCATACAACGGCAAAAGTATAAAAGTAACCGCCATCATATCTAATATTCCATAAATGAAACTGTAAATTTTTTTCAAGTTGGAACGATTTTCAGTTTCGGCAAGTGTAATCAGTTCTTCGCCCGATAGCAGTTCATCTATGGTCACAGAAAAGAATTTAGAAATACACTTGAGCGACTCAATGTTAGGGTAACCCTTGCCGCTTTCCCATTTTGAAATGGCTGTTCTTGATACATATAATTGCTCCGCAAGTTGTTCCTGCGTTAAGTTCTTTCCAGTCCTAAGCTGTTGTAGCTTTTCATTAAATTCCATGATTCTCCTCCTGTTTGTTCCTTGTTTTCATACGTCCATCAACGGGTTTTTCTGCATCTTTTGGTATCATCCATGCACGACCAAATTTTTCAGTTCCGTCAATGCGATTTTCCTCACATAATTTTTGTATCCGTCTTTCCGATATGCCCCATTTTTCAGAAGCGGCTTTCACAGAAATGTAATCCATAATATCAACTTCCTTTCGCAAAGAGTATATAATTATTATATACGGAATGACGAATAATAGCAAATTTCTCTCCACTAATACGAAATTATACACTACTAAACATAAAATCATACTTCGTTCAAATATCATCACCCGAAATGTACAATGATATAGGGTGATATTAAAATGTACCAAGATGAAAGAAAACTTGATTTTAAGCCGTTAGGTATAGCGATAAAAAAAGCTCGGGAAGCAAAAGGGTGGACACAGGAATATCTTGCCCAACTGATAGACCTTACGCCACGCTCTATTATGTATATAGAGAACAGGGGTCAGCACCCAAGGCTTAACAAATTTTATCTCATTACTACCTTGCTTGACATCTCTGTAGACCAGTTCTTTTTTCCATACAATGAAGATGGCGACAACAATCGCCGCAAACAAGTTGATGTACTGTTGAATGATATGGAAGAAAAGGAGCTTAGAGTTTACTTAATCACTAAGAAAGGGCAAGTTTTTAAGGGAGTAGTTTATAAACTAGAAAGCCTCCCTGATGATAGCTATGAGCTGTACATCTTAGTTGATTCTAATAAATTTGACTTTGAGATAAAATTACATGAAAGTGAAATAGAAGACATAAAAGTTCTTGAACATAATGCTATAGAAAGAGGTAAGACGTTTAATATAGGTTTTTAATGAAATTTTGCAATATTGGAATATAAAGCAAACTATTTAATTTTTTAAGTGGACAATCGTCCACTTTTTTTGTACAATATAGTCAGTTATAAAACTGACAAGGAGGTAAAGTATTTGGGAAACACCTTTTCAAAGATTAGTTCAGTTGTTAAATCACAACTATATCCCTTTATCAAACTAAGAAAATTATCTCTCTTGTCCTATACTTTTGAAGATTTCTTTAACTATGTTATCTCTGAGAATGATATTAAGGTGTTAGGGCATCATTTTTCCAAACGTCAGATTGAAGGTCTCACCTTAATAGATTCAGAAGGGATTTCACTTTCCTATGAAAAAGAGAATCCAGTAGTACGTCAAAATTTTACCAAATGTCATGAATTGGGACATTTTTTGCTTAATCACCATGGCACAGTCTTTACCGAACTAAAGGAAAATCAGACCGCCCCTGAGGAGGTTGAAGCTAATTATTTCTCAGCTTGTTTGCTTATGCCTGATATAGTTCTACTATCTAAGATTTACTACCAAAAATCTAGCTTTCAGGAAATTGCTAATTCTCTTCATGTGTCCTATGAAGCATTGAATATCCGTCTGATAGACTTGCTAACTTACTTGACAGGTGAGAGCAAAGAGTCAATTATTCAAACTGTTCATCACTATCAATCAAGAGATAATAGAAAAATTCTAGAAAGTTTTGCTAGAGTTCATGATAGCATCGTCTCGGAGTACAACTCTTATGATCCTAGACCAGTGGAAAAGTTATCCTATCTTCTCAGTCAAAAAGATTTTGTTACTGATAAAGAGGTGGCAGAATTATCTCAAACAAAATTCAGAAGCACTGTTTCCTCGACCAGCATAGGAACTTGGGCGTATTATGACAAAGGCATAGCTATCTTTTATGCTTGGAATAAAGAAAAGTTGACAGAGGGTCAAGCTTATCAAAAAGCGAAAGACATATACTATTTAAGTTAAGGAGGTAACTATGTTTTCACCAGAAGCTCTCAAAAAGAGACGTACAGAATTAAAAATCAGTCAAGCTGACATGGCTAGAAAGCTTGATATTTCTCGTCAGTCATATTTCACTTGGGAAAGTGGCAAGACAAAACCGAACAGTCATAACATCGAAAAGTTGGCAGATATTTTGGGTGTGTCAACGGGCTATTTTGAATCAGAACATAGGATTGTAGAGACTTATCTGAAACTCAATGATATTAACCGTGTAAAGGTTGAGGAGTATGCAGAAGAATTGTTTACTGTCCAAGAGGAAAGTAAAGTTGTTCAACTATACAGTATCAAGGTTATTGATGATGTTGAACTTTCTGCTGGTCTAGGGGAAAGTATCTATGATGAAGCTGACACTGTGGAAGTTTTGTCAGATACAGACTATCAGTACGATATTGCTACGTGGATTAAAGGGAACTCTATGGAGCCTACCTATGTGAGTGGAGAAGTTGCTCTTATCCGTAAGGGTGGCTTTGACTATGACGGTGCAGTTTACGCTGTGGTTTGGAATGAAAGAGCTTATATCAAAAAGGTTTATCTAGAAGAAGATGGCTACCGCCTAGTCTCACTCAATCCTGATTACTCAGATATGTTTGCCTCTGCAGAAGATAATCCAAGAATAGTTGGAAAAATTATTGGTCACTTTAAGCCAGTAGTGGGAGGATAAGGTTATGGGCTATTTTGATTATTCAAGAGAGCCTCAAAGTGATATTGCCTTTATTGATATGAAGTCCTTCTATGCCAGCGTTGAGTGTGTTGAGAGAGGTCTTCACCCCTTAAAAACGTCTCTTTGCGTCATGAGCAGAGCGGATAATTCAAACGGCTTAATTCTTGCCTCGTCACCTATGTTCAAAAAGGTCTTTGGTAAGCAGAATGTTGGAAGGGTTTATGACTTACCCTTTGACATTCATACCAGAAAGTTTTCTTACTATAATGCCAAACGTCAAGGGATTAAAATGACACCTGAATATGTCAAATTCATTGAAGAATGGGCAAAGGTGACCTTTATTGTCCCACCAAGAATGAGTCTCTATATCGAAAAGAACCTAGAAATCCAGCGTATTCTACAAAACTATGGCAGTCCAGAAGATATTCTCCCTTATTCGATTGATGAGGGCTTTATTGACCTAACGGGGTCACTTAATTACTTTGTACCCGACAAAAACCTGTCAAGAAAAGACAAATTGGATATGATTTCTAGTAAGATTCAACATGATATTTACAGAAAAACAGGTATCTTTTCGACAGTTGGCATGTCTAATAGTAACCCGCTGCTTGCTAAATTGGCATTAGACAATGAAGCTAAGAAGATAAAGACCATGCGGGCTAATTGGTCTTATGAAGATGTTGAAACAAAGGTCTGGGGGATTCCAGAGATGACGGACTTCTGGGGAATTGGTAGCCGAATGAAGAAACGACTTAATGCTTTAGGGATTATGTCTATCAAGGAGCTTGCCAACTGTAATCCAGATATTCTTAAGGCTCATCTAAGTGTTAATGGTGTTGACCTCTTTTTTCATGCGAATGGGATTGATGAGAGTAATGTTCATAAACCATACAAGCCAAAATCAACAGGAATTGGCAATTCACAGGTTTTACCAAGAGACTACATTAGGCAAAGAGAGATTGAAATAGTTCTTTCGGAAATGGTAGAACAGGTAGCTGTTCGTCTTAGAAAAGCAGGAAAGAAAACGACTTGTGTTTCTATAGGTGTAGGTTACTCACGTAGCGAGAATAAGAAAAGTATTCATGCACAGATGAAGATTGAGCCAACTAATCAGACAGAGATATTAAAGAATTATGTCTTATCTCTTTTTCAAAAGAAATACAGTTCAGGTGCTGTGAGAAATATCAGCGTTTATTATTCTCAATTAGTTGAGGACTCCTTTGGGCTAATTTCCTTATTTGATGATGTCGAAAAAATAGAAAAAGAGAAAAGGCTCCAATCCGCAATTGATACCATCAGACAAGAGTTTGGTTTTACTTCATTACTGAAAGCCAATGCTTTAATGGAAGGTTCACGAGTAATCGCAAGAAGTCAATTGGTTGGTGGCCATTCAGCTGGAGGATTGGACGGACTAAGCTAATGATAGATAGAAGTTACTTACCCTTTCAATCAGCAAGAGAACATCAAGATCGTGGTATGATGAAGTGGATGGGCTTTTTCTTATCGGAACACACTACATCTCTAGATGACGAAAGTCATAGAATAGAGTTTACAGATGAGCTTAGTTTACTGGAAAAGCTAACTCTTATTTCACAACTTTATACGGGTCAGCTGATGGGTCAATTCACTGTAAAGCAAGACAATCAAAAAGTCACCTATCAAGGACAGGTGACGGAAATATCTAAAGATGAAATTCAGGTCAAATCAGATAATCAATTTCATCTTATCAAAGTTAATACTATTTTATCCATTCAGTTGGTGGAAGAAGGGGCAGAAGATGAATAGGCGAGAACTTTATAAAGATAAGCTCCAGATAGACTATTTTTCAGAAAGTTATATCAAGTTTGAGGAAGATTTTTACCGCTACTCAGCTGATAATACGCCATTAACATTTATTATTGATGATATTTTACTGTCCATGGCATTATCACACAAAAATTATTTCAAACTAAATAAAGAAAAATCAGTGGATGGACGAGACCATTATTTTCAGTTTCGGGTCATAATGGAGCTAGATAATAAAAATGTTAGAACATTTCAGTATGTGGGACACCAAACGAACAGATTGGTGATTTAAGGCATACTTAAGCTCAACTCTATATACTATAAAATATCCTAAAACTTTTCTTTTTCATAATCTCCTTGAGACAGTCTGTGTGTTGCATGGACTGTCTCTTTTGTTTTTCTGGGAAATAGTAATTTTGGGAGTTGATTAAAACCAGTCAAAAATGGCTGGATTCAATTTTTGTTTATAGCTTTGTAAACTTGCTCAGCAATTGCTTTAGCCAGTAGTGGAGGAACGGCATTTCCTACTTGAGTAAACTGAGGTGTTTCTTTTGCTCGTTTATCTCCTCCAGTAGTACGTTTTCCAAGAAATTCAAAACTATCATCAAATGACTGTAATCTAGCCATTTCTCGAACGGTTAGGACGCGATTAAAAAATGGATGGATATAATCATCTGGTAATGTTACCATAGTAGGAGAGACGGTGTTTTGGTCAAGTCGAACTCGGATACTCTTCTTAGTAAAGATAGCTTCAATTGCTGCGGGAGTTAAGTTCCCCTCTCTTAGCATTGTGGAAAAATTATCTTTAGTAATTTCTGAATTCAAATGATTTTTGATTTCATTCCAGAATTGTTCAGCCTCTTCGAATGAAGTCTTTAGTCTGAGTGCTAGGGATTTTAAAATACGTTGTTTAGCAGACTCATCATTATCATTCAGGGACAGTAAACCTAACTGACGATTTGTAAATTGTAACCACTTTTCTGATTGAAAACTCTTTTGAAGCAAATTCTGATTTTTAAGTTGCTTTAAAATGATGGATTGATTGGCTTTCCCATTGAGTTGGAATAAACTTTCGTTAAAAAGATTTGGGTAACCTTTTTCTAATTCCAATCCCTCTAATTGGATTCGATTAGCAGCTTTAGCCCTGTTTTCCCCTTGGTGATATAGTGAAAATCGTTGTGTAACGATTTCATCGTGTTTAGAGATTTCCATATTTAATGGGTAGTCATTTGCAACAGGGTGACCATCAATATTAGGAGTTCTCCCTAATCGACTTTGTAGGGAATAATCTGTTTCATAACTGAATTCTCCATCATATAGGTCTCCTAAAGCATCGTAAACAGTAATATTTGGAATGTCATTATCACTTTCTGGATATTGGATTGGTGCTACATCATTACGGTAAGCTAGAAATACAACACGATTTCTTTGTTGTGGAACGCCAAAATTTGCAGCGTTAAGAACTTGTACATCAAGTAAAGTATATCCTAATTCCTCTAACTCATTTCTAAGAATAGATTGAACTAAGTTTTGTCCTTCGTAAATTCTATCATCAAGTACACTAGGAAAGTCTAACATCTGCATATCTAAAATCCCAGTGACGTTTTCCATAACAACATAACGTGGCATAACATCTTTGATAATACGCAGGTACTCGTGGAATAGCATATTCCTAGGGTCCTTGGAATCTCTTTTCCCTAAACGACTAAATCCTTGACAAGGTGGACCCCCAAAAATAACATCAACAGTTCCCTTTTCAAAAATGTTACCGTATTTCAATGAATTAATGGATTCGAAAATTTTATCAGAAGTTAATTCTTTTATATCAGCAAGTTCAAAGTGTGTATCAACACCTTCAATTAATCCTAACTGACTATGTCGATTAGTATAAGTTGCTTGTGCCATTGGGCTTTTATCACTAGAAAAGATAATATCAAATCCAGCTTGCAGAATTCCTTCACTGAAACCACCAGCACCACAGAATAAGTCTATTGCATAGGGCATAATTTACCTCAAGTTCTAGTATTTACTACCTTAGTAGTATATCAGAAATTTATTGAAAAGTCCAGGAGTAAGGTCTTTCTTATTTATATATTCGATAACAGGCATACAAAACCAGTAAAAATGTAAATCAAAATGAATTCCCGAGAGAATGAAAGCAGTAATATAACTGTAAGATGAATAGCTAGGGAGTAACTATGGAGAGATATATCAGAGAAAATATTGAGCGATTACTTTATTCGAGTGAACTAACACAAGATGAGTTAGCGAAGCGAGCAAAAATAAGTAGGCAGACAGTCAATAAATTATTGTCTTCAAATATCGAGTATAGCCCAAAACTTTCAACTTTAATAGCAATTTCCAACGTTTTTTTAATAAATTTCCCAGAACTTTTGATTAGAACTGATAAAATAAGACCTTCTAAAGATTTTTACTTAAATTCTGTGGAGGATTATCAAAAGTTACTTATTCATAATGTCAAGTTGTATTTGAATGACTGGCACCAATTTTCACTGAGTAATCCGAGCGGTGTTAGAGAATCAACCATAAGTAATCTTTTGAATGGGAAATATTCAGATATTTATTTTTCAACGATAGAAAGTCTAGCTAAAGAAATGGAGGTTTCGCTTGTTGATTTATTTAAGAGGGGAGAAAACTAATGCAATTTATTCCATATGATGATGAATTAGAAGTCATCAATGCTATTCACAAGTACAATTCTAATGACTATACAGTTATCCGATTGACGCAAACCATGTTAAATAAAAGCATTATTGATGCAAACGGATTTTTAAGAACCCTATTATTAGATAATAATTTGTTGGATTTTGGAAGTTTGACTGAGAAAGTTTATTTGACTGCCAATCTAGTGTTGAGTGACCAAAAACATGAAGTGAAAATAAGCTTTTATAAAGCTAATAAAAGAGGTGATGAGAGATTTTGGATATATGGATTAGGTAAGTTTATCAAAACATCTCAAATCAATGTAAATGACTTAATATATATTACGGTCAACAGTCAACACGAACTTACCTTATTTAATGTTACACGTAGTATTCCCCAAATCGCTACAATCGTTGAGCTGTTTGGACAGGATAAAGTTGAAGATTCATTGAACAGGTTAATTCCACAGATTAAAGCAATAGCCAAACAAGGTTATCATAACAATTCCAAAGGTGCAGGCAAGATTGCACCAAAGGATGCTGGGGACACGTTAGAATCCCTTTTAGGAATTAAAACTAATAATAGCCAAGAAGCAGACTTTGAAGGAATTATCGAGTTAAAATCGAAATCTTCTAAAACACTAGATACTCTTTTCACACTGCGTCCTAATTTTGAAGGTACACCTGTAGCAGATTATGAATCAAATGACAGAAGTAGGGTTTCAGCGTTTGCTCGTCTATATGGCTATGATTCAGATAAACATATAGGATATAAGAGCCTATATATTACAATAGGTTCAGAAGAAAATCCGCAAAATAATCAGGGTTTCTATCTTGAAGTTAATGATAGAGACTGTATTGTTGAGCTACGAAAACAGGAAAAAAATAAAAGTGTTTTGACTGCTTTTTGGACATTTGAAGCACTAGAGGAAGAGCTGCATAAAAAGCATCCAGCTACTTTATGGGTCAAAGTTGAATCCAAAATGAATGGTGAAGTAGCACAATTCAAATATGTTGAAGCAGAGCTAACTCGTTCACCACAATTTATGACGTTTCTTTCTTTGATAAAATCAGGAGCAATCACCTATGATTGGCGAGGGTACACGACACCATCGGGGAAGTATGCAGGGAAAAATCATGGCAATGCCTGGCGAATAAAAAATAAACAAAGAAGTTTGTTATTTGGTAGTACAGAGATTATTGATTTAAATATCTAGTGAATTGGAGTAGCTTTTTGACAAGAAATGATAGTGAAGTAATTGCGCAAAAAGGATTAAATTGTGTTGTGCCTTTAGTTGCAATTAAAATAAAAAGATGTTATTGATTGGTGTTAAAGGCTTTTCAAGAAATATGAAATTGAACCCTGACAAATCAGGGATTAAGTATAATGACACGTTATGTAGTCATAGAAAGGTTTTGATTGATAACTCGGACAATGATAATTTGAAGTTGGTTTAATATTAGTAATGTCATTACTAGCATAAAATCAGGATAAAAAGACTGTGAAAGGTTTTTTAACAACAGGTAGAAAGAATAATATGAATTTCAAAGATTACACTTGGGATAAAGATTTTGAGATAAAAGGATATTTTTCAGAACGTTCTGATGATATTATTAGCGAAAAAAACTTGAGCGGTATTTTATATTACTCTCCGAGAGAAATTGCCTTAGAATTATTTGGTGAATTTGAAGAGGAAACAGGTATTTCATTCGGTTTTGGGAAGTATTTGGAAAAGATATACGGTTTCTCCAGTAATGGCAATGTATTAATTTTAAATACCTATGGTGAACCAATGGTATATTCTTCATTACCGGGTTTTCCGATAACTAGATATAGAGTAAAAAATTTTAAAATATATGATGTCTTTTATCAAAAATTTGAAAATTTTGAAGGTGGCTCTGCGTCCTTTAGAGATTTAATTTACAAACTGGAAGATGAAAAAATTACGGAATATAAATTTAGCTTTGAACACATTGAAGAATGGATTGAAAAATCATTAGTGACTATTAAGCAGAGTGAGGATAAAACTATTTTTGAGAGTGCAGTAAATGAATATCAATCAACAAAAGTGTTAATAAAGTCATTGGGAATAAATTTTGAAGATATGGCGATATTACATTCTTCGTTTTCAACTACATCATTTACGAGTGATTACTTTATCAAACTTACTTCAACTAAATCAAACAAAAAATGTTTCGATGAATTTTATAAAGCTTCACGAAAAATTAAGGAATTTATAGAAATTTCATCAAATATACCATTGTCCTTTACTAATATTGAATTTCTTGTTCACCACAAAATGGTAGATGATAAACGTTTGCCACTTATAGAAGGGAAATTTTTTATACAGCATGCTAGGAAGTTTAAAAAATGGGAAAAATACTCTCAGCAAGAAATTACTTTGAGGAAACTAGAAGATAGTTTTGAGCACATTTTAAATCATTGGTTTAATAAAACAGAGGAGCTTGAATTTATAGTTAGGCAGTTTTCAAAAAACCTTCATGGTGATTTATATTTGGAAGACCAACTAGTTGATGCTATTAGGAATTTGGAAGTTTATTCTAGAAATTTTAAGGATTTTAAAATTCCTCAGCATTTATCTGATGGTGAAGAAAAAGCTAAACAAGCCTTGATTGATTTTATTAATACAAATATTTCAGAAGGTCAAAGAAAGAAATTTAGTGGTAAATTGAAGTTTAATGCGAGAAAACCAACGCTTGCTGAACGTTTGAAGAATTTATTTACTTCAATAGATGAGATTAATCAGACTAAAATTTTTTCGAGCCGTGATATAGAAATGCTAATAAGAAAATTGATTCAAACACGTAATTACTACACACACGGTGATTCAAAAGATAAATATCCAGAAATGATAACAGATATTCATGAGATGTATGAGACTAAATTGCTTCTTCAAGAAGTTCTGAGATATTATATCTATCAAGAATTAGATATGAAATATAAATATGGAAATTCTTAAACAAATAAAGTAAAACAGTTTAAAATCTCGCGTTTGACTAAATTTAAGTATATTGTCCATATTATAAAATGAAAGAAATCTAGTTTTTAATCGTCTGGTTTTATACATTTTTTCTATTTTGACGAGTTTTTTGCATAATTATAATTTTGTGCAACAGAGATACTGTCATTGTCGATTTTGGGTTCCATTGATGTATTTCGAATTATTTTTAGTTGAATTTAGTGAATTAAGTAAGGCTTTAATTCAAAGTTTCTGATGATTACAAGACTAAAAATATAGTTGAACAAGTCTTACATTTACCTGATGGATGACATATTCCAAAACATTCATTTTGGATTCCAAAACAATTTTTAAATGAAGTACTTGAAGGGGAATGGGATTAGTAATGAAGTACTATTGATGCCTTTTCAAGAAAAATTTCCCCTGATGAAACATGTCTTATAAAATACCCCAATATTAAACAGATAAAAATCGAGCATCTTTATCAGATAGTAAATTTGAATTGAAGATGTTCGGTTTGTTTTTATTCACCCTTTTTACAAGGTATAAAAATTTGGTGTTAAATTGGTGTTAAGTTTGGACATGTAGTTGCTACAAATCCCATCAAATCAACGTTTTTAGAAACGATTATTTCATCGTAGGGAATAATATGATATAACTAAAGTGAGAAAATTAAACCTAGTTTGTCTTAATGCTCCTCTATTTATAGGAAGAAAGTTACCTGACTTGTTTCAAATTAGATGAAATTTAATCAAATTTCAAGTAAAATAAAAAGCTCTTAACCACGGATGTGAAAGCTTTATCTAAATATTTGAAGTTTTATCATGACAAACCAGGTCTCAAAAAAGCCCGCAAGGCATCACAATTCTCAAAACGTTAATACCCAGTTATATCAACGTTTCAGAGCACTTTGCGAAGATTTCGCAGGGTGCTTTTTTTGATGTTTTTGAACTTGTGATAACCTTTTTGATAACCCTTTAGAAACTTTATTCTAGAAAAAATCCCAATCAAGAGATATTATTTTGCTTGATTGAGATAGTCCGCAAATTTTTTGATGGAGTTTTGCTCTCCAGTTTTTGTTGTATGGGTATAGATATCAAGCGTCATTTGACTACTTGCATGCCCTAAACGTTTAGAGGTATTGGTTGGGTCAATTCCGATTTCTGTCATAAGAGTAGCATGAGTATGTCGAAATCCGTGTGGACTGATAGGTTTTAACTTGTATTTTCTGATAATCCGTTTGAGGATATTATTGAGATAGTCCGCATGTAAAGGTTCAATCTGGTCCGAGTTTGTCAAGTAGGTAAACATGTACTCATTAGAAAGGTCAATTTTTGAAATCGCTAACTGATTTTGTTCCTGCCTATAAAGTTCTTGCCAATGCTTTAAGATGTCAATGGTTTCACTATCTAAATATATTGAGCGAACTGAAAAACTATTTTTAGTACCTTTTTCGATAGCATGACCATCAATCCTACCGATACTCTTATTGATAGTTAGTAGATTATTATCAAAATCTAAGTCTCCCCATCTTAGAGCGTAAAGTTCTCCCTTCCGTAAGCCGCTATAAGCTAGTAAACGAAATAAGGCAAAGTGTTTATAAGGTTCTATCTCTTTTACGATTTTTAAAAAGCGATGCAATTCTTCAAGAGACCAGAAGTTTTCTGATTTCTCTTTTTTTATTTTTGGCATGATAACATTAGCCATCGGATTTTTGTCAATATAGTTCATGTTGATGGCAAAATCAAATATTTTAGATGTGTAAGACTTGATATGCTTCATATTTTTGAAGGTCTTTGATTTTTCTGTAATAAAATTTTGACATTCCAATGGACTGATACGACTAATTGTCTTATGACCAAAAATTGGAAGGATATGAATGCGGTATATATCCTTAGTCTTTGCAGCAGTGGTAGCTTCAACAGTATTTTGATAAGCTTGGAACCATTCTTGATATAGTTCCTGATAGCTGATCTTGGTATTTTGCTTGGATGCTTTTAGAACTTCTGAAAGTTGACCAGTTTCTAGCCTAGCTTCATATACCCTAGCCTCTTTTTTAGTTTTAAAGCCTCGTTTTAGATGTCTCTTCTTTTTTCCGTATTCATCTAAACCGATATAAAAGCTAACGTAATAAAAAAATCCTTTTTTTGTTTCGTATTTATGTATAGACATAACAGTTCTCCATTTCTAAGTTTTCGGAGCTTATGTAATTGAGAAACTGTTCGTTTATTTTTTGTGTCGATCTTCTTGCCTAATTCGGTATTCTTCAGTCTGAATCCAAGTTTGCCAAATTTCTGACTCTCGTTTTAAACTATTCATGTGTTTAGTGAAGGTTTTCATGAATTCTTCCTCATGATTAACCAAGTAACGAGCTAAAATGCGTCTAAAATCGTCTGAGAAGCCCTCATTTAAGGGCATAGACAAATGAATCTCCCCTAATTCAATTCCTTTCTTCAGCTTCTCCATATCGCTTTTAAAAGGTGTTACAGAACTAATCTCGGAAACCTTAAAGCTGTCTGTGATAATGTCCATAGTTGACGGCGCTTGTCTATTATCGTCAAGTCCTAAGATGTAAGCAACAGATACTCCAAAATAATCAGCTAATTTTTGAGCATTTCCTTTTTTGGGTTGACGAATGCCTTGATTGTATCCCGATAAGGTAGGATAAGCAATATCTGTAGCAGAACTAATCTCAGTTAGTTTTTTGCCACTCTCTTCTATCAGTTTTGCAATATGATTGGTCATAAATACCTCCTTGAGAGTATTATAACACATTTAATTCTTTTTGAATAAAAATAGTTGACATAAATTCCGAAAGAATATATAATTCAAAATGAATAATAAATAAATTTTCGGAGTTTATTTAATTGAGAAATAGAAATGAGGTAATCTTATGGCTGATGAAACCACTTTAGTTGTACAACTACCGAAATCATTGGAAAGACAGTTGAGAGCTTACTATGACGAGATGGTCAGTAGTGCCATCGCACGTGCTTTAGAGGATAAGGAACTCTATAAGCCAATGGTTCGGATGTCTGCCTTATCCCGCTGGTTAGATGTTTCAACGACTACGATTCAAAAATGGACACGAGAAGGAATGCCTACAATGGTCATTGATGGCGTGACTCTTTACGATAAACGAGCAGTTACACGTTGGTTGAAGCAATATGAAAGATGAGGTAGGGCATGGCTAATAGACGAATGTTGAGTAAGACAGTGGTGCAGACGCAACGCTTTCTACGCCTACCACTTGAAGCACAGGCCCTTTATTGTCACTTGGTAGTTAATGCGGATGACGATGGGATTGTTGAGGCATTTCCGATTATGCGAATGATTAACGCCAATGAAGATAGCCTAAATTTATTAACCCTTAAGCAGTATTTACTCTTGTTAAACAATGAGATGGTTTACTTTATCAAGGATTTCTTTGAGCAGAATACCATCAAAGCAGACCGTTACACACCTAGTAATCATCGTCAACTCCTTATCGATTATCTGAAGGATAATCAATTGTTAGAGAAGATAAATCTAGGTCCACGCTTAATCAATTACCTTCAAACTACTCGGCTCCAAGTTGGAACCAGTCTGGATCCAGATGGGAACCTCAATATAATTAAAGATAAGATAAGTAAAGATAGGATAGGTAAAGATAAGTTAAGTCAAGATAAGATAGGATTAGATAATGATCCAATCTCATCACGACTGACTGATGATATCTGGTTAATGGAAACGCTATGGCATCGAGAATTAACCCAACATGAGAAAGTATTACTAGAGGAATTAACAGTTGAACATTCCTTATTGCAGTTAGCTATTCAGAAAACAGCTGAGCTTGAATCAAGGAAACAAAACATGAGTTACGTCAAAGGGATACTAACGAATTGGGAAGCTAGAGGACTTATCACTGCTGACCAAGTGATAGCGTCTGAAAAAGACTACCATCCATTGGAAATTTCAAATGTGGAAGTATCTGAAGATTTCTTAGCAGCTATGGATTTATGGAAAGATTAGGAGGATAACTAGAGATGACAGTATATTATCAATTAGAGAATATGTTAGTGGCTGGTTTTAAGTCACAAGAGGAGTACGACCGCTACCTGGCCCTCAAGAAGGACTATGAAAGTGAGACAGAGGACTATAGCTTTTCGATTAGAGAAATCACAAATCAGCTTGAAATCATTTGTCAGGCCTTAGAGAATGATTTTCCGAACTTATCAGAAGCATTACTGACCGATTATTTAGAACTGGTAGAAGAGTTGAAACGATATGATACTAATCAGGCAGATAGCTATTTAAGGATGGTCCGTCATGTCTGAACGTGTCAGAACTATTTTAAAGAAGTTTTATGTGACGGAGTCGCAGAATGAAGTCCTTAATCAGTTAGTGGATGATACAGGATTAGTGACATTCTCTAATTATGCTCGTCGGATGCTCTTTAAGGAAACGTCGCTCTTTATTCAATTTGATGACACTCAGTTTGATGAAATGATTTATTCTCTGAGACGCATTGAAAATAATTTAAGGCAGTTATCTAAAATTGCAGAGCAGTCTCAAGATAGTCAAGCCTACAGAGCTATGGACTATAGCAGAAGGCTAGTTTCAAATTATGAAAAGCAGTTAACACGTTACCACAAGAAAAAGAAACGGAAATTATTATCTAAGGGAACTTAATGGTTAAAAAGAGAATTAGGAATGTTATTAAACAAGTCTTTTTGTCTGAAGAAGAAAATCAAAAACTGTTAGAGCGAATGAAGCAAGATGGTTTTTCAAACTTTTCTCGTTTTGCTAGAAAGCAGTTATTAAAACCTGATTTTGAAGTCTGGACAGTGAGCTTTCCAGAATATTTGTCGCTGACAGGTAGATTATTATTTGTTGGTAGAGCAATTAATAGCCTCGCTAAAAGCACAACCCAGTTTGGAAAAATTTCCCAACAAGATTTGATGAAATTAGGTCAGTTGATGGAGGAACTTGTAGAATTGGTGGAGAAACAATTGAAGGAAGACAAGCAACGAATAGCTAAGAAGTGATAATCTTCCAGTCATTTTGATGACCTCATTTCAAAATATGATAGCAAAAACGCTGATGCTGATCAACGTTTTTTATCATGTCGTCGTGAAAACTCCCTGTACGGACAATGTACGGCACCGTATCAAGTACGGAAATGTCCTTAAAATATCAAAAGGACTTTGCGAGCTCAGACAGTGTATACACACTATCATTAAAATAGAAACATCAGTAAAGGTCAGATTGACACTTTTAACTGATAGTTCAATTTTATTTTGGGGAGAATCCCCAAACCCCTGTGCATCTTATATGTTGATTTTTGCAACTTATAGACCAAAAGAACATAAATTTTATTGATGGAGTTATACTAACAATGTCAAAGGTGACAAATTTTAAATAAGGAGGAAACCTATATGAAACCCTGCAAACAAACATTTGCAATTTACGGATTGCTATCTGGTTTAATTTATGGGCTTGTTTTCTTATTTTGGAAAGGATAAAAAGTTATGGAACAACTAGAAATTTCAGAATTTCAAACACAAGGTTTTGAAGTCAAAAAACTAGATACAGATGATTTCTTATCTAGTGACCAAATGAACTGGAGTGTAACATTATGCTGCTGTCCATGTTGCTGTTGTTGTGGTTAATTTTTTAACCCAATTATTAGTTGTCAATAAAGCACTATAGTGATTCATTGCTTTTCAATTGGATTCTATAGTGCTTTTTTATCCATAAATTAGGGAGTTTTGAGTATGAGAACAAATATTACTTATTATATGTCATCAGAGGAAAAAATCTATATTAAGGATGGAACAAATATTTATGAATTGAAAGATTTCCCACAGAAAGAGTTTGAATTGTGTTGGAAAAGTTTACAAAACAGGAATCATGAAGATATTGATAATAATTTAATTCCTTTAAGGGAAAGTTTAATAAAATTTTTGAATTCTATAGGTGCCTTTAATGTGGTTCGTAGTATTGAAGAACAACTGAATAATGTTGGATTAAATGGGTCTGGTAAATTTAGTAATTTTACTGTCGGTGTATGTGGTGACCAAGATCTTGTTAAATATTACTGTAAACAATATAACACGACTTATAATATCATTGAGATAAAAACATTTACAGAAAACTTTGATTTTGGTTTGATTTTATCTAGGGATAGTAATGTAAAACAGTATTTACAATATAATAGAAAATTATATTCTACAGGAAAGGTATTTGATAGCTTATTATTTTCACAATTTAGTTTTCTTATTGGTCCACATACTGTTCCGAAATATACTTCTTGTATTGAATGTATGCGTCTTCATGAAGTTGATAATAATTTTTATGGAAATATTTTAACTGAATTTGATAAGATTGACATTGATAGTCAAGAATTTATTCCTGAACTAATGCTGAATCTAGGGCTTTCTTTTTATGAGATACAAGTATTGAAACAAATCTTAAGTGATAGAAAAGATGCTGTAGAAGTTGAAAATTCTCAGAAAGTTTTATCCTATCAATTGTTAGAAGGAATTTGGGAAGAACATCATTTGTTAAAACATCCAAATTGTAGTTGTTGTTTTCCAAGAGAAATGGCGAATAAACAGATTTTTGAGGTAAATGTAAATGGTAATTAGAAAAGCTCATAGATCGATATTTGTAGATGAGAGATATGGTCTAATAAAAAATATTTATAATTTACCAACTTTTGCAGGTCTACCTAGAGTACATGTGAAAATGGCTTTTGGAGGAAATTATTTCACAGCGGGTTTTAATGCCAGTGGAGCTGGTATTACTGAACAGTCAGCGGAAAATTCTGCAATTGGAGAATATATCGAGAGATATTCTTGTCTACATCCTAGATCAGAAATAATTACTTGTGAATCAGACAGAAAAATATTACCATCAGTATTTAATGTGGGAGCTGATGATGGATTAGAAAATTATGATTGGATAAATGCTATCAATGTTATTGATTCGACTCAAGTTCAAATACCAATTGATTGTGTGTATTTGACGTATAGAAGCAAAGGTAATTCGTGGGTTACGACTTCGACTGGTGCAGCTTGTGGAGAAAGTTTAGACCAGTGTATGTGGAAAGGGATTGCAGAGATTTTTGAAAGAGATGCTTTTCAATACATATGGCGTAGGCAACTTTCTTGTCCTAAAATAGATATTCATGAAAATAGTGAACTAAAAGTATTTTTTGATAAATATATCAAATCTCCAAACATTGAGTTTTCTATTTATAAAATGGAGTTAGACTGGAATGTACCGGCAGTTTTTGGTGTAGCTAAATTTCCTAATGGTGGATGTGTAGTTGGAGCTAGTGTAAGACGTACGTGGATTGAAGCTTGTAAAAAAACATTAGTAGAACTTTCTCAGAGTGTTATCGGATATGCTGCATTAATTTTTGATCCCAAACGTGAAAATATTGTGGATTATTCATTGATTAACGAATATCAGGACCATTCATTATTATATCTGTCAGATGGGATGTCTACACATTTGACATTTTTAGATAATGGGGAACGATTCGCTTTACCAGATGAATTAATTGTTGAGAATGATAAAGGAATTGCGGAATATTTTATCGATGCGGTAAGACGGATTGGAAAAGCAGCTTATTTTGTAGATGTGACTTCTAAAGAGCTTAGTTCTTTAAATTGGTTAGTTGGTAAAACGATTATACCAGGTATGTTAGATATTGAACCGAATTTTATTAAATATTTAGAAGCTAATCGTTTAGCTGAGATTGATAAGAATCTGATTGATTTAGGATTACGAACAGAAAAAGAGCTGGGAAACCCTCAACCAACTGTTCCTCATCCATTTCCGTGATTGGAGGCTAAGATGGACGATTTTAAATTTACGATGATTAGTAACTATCATGCTTGTAAATTATCTGATGATGACTATTTATTGCAATTATTTCATCAGAATACAAAACATGGAAATCAGTACTTGATGAGGAATATGTTCCAATCTAGAACTTTGCTAAATAATAAAAATTTTTTAAAGGCTAGCTCTGTTAGAGAGAAGCAATACCCCCTCTGTGAAAAAGTTCAACTACAGAATCGAACAAAAGATCTATTGATGGATTGTATGTATAATAGACGCTCACAAGTAAAGGAACCTGTTACAAATTATATTCTAACAGAAGAAATTATTTCGGATATTTTTTGGTCGGGTTATGGATTAAATTATAAACATACGAGGGTAGTTCCTTCAGGGGGAGCATTGTTTCCTCTTGAATTATATGGGGTTATTATGCAAGATGTAGGAAGGATAAAAAAAGGCCTATATCACTATAGTCCATCTTCTAATGCGTTGGAATTGATTTCAGAAGAAGAAGATGTTTTTTATATTGCTTCCTATATTATGATGTTACAAAATCTTGAGAATACCTCGCTAGTTCTGTTTACTACTGCTATTTTTAGTAGGATGACTTTTAAATATGATGCAAGGGCGTATAGGTATTTGTTATTAGAAGCAGGAGCAATGTTGCAGAATATTTCTCTAGTAGCTACTAAATATAAATTAGTTAGCACATGTATTGGTGGAACTGATGATAATAAAGTTGAAGAATTACTAGGGATTGATGGAATTAAGGAGAGCTTAGTTAATTGTTTACTCCTTACCAAAGATGGAAGTTGGCAATAAAATGAAATACTATACTATAAAAAGAGGTGAAAGAAGTTCTCACAGTACTATATATATTGTATGCTCTAATTTTGAAAAAGATAGATTTCATATCATGGAACATATGATTATGAGTTTTCTCTTCAAAAAAGACATTCAAGGCGTAGATGCAGTGACAACAGAAGACTTCATAAAGTTTAAAATTTTTAACCCGCTCATAGACTTACAGGAACTTATGAAAATTATTGATTCTGACTTGTGGTTTTCAGAAGAGTCATATTATTTTGCTTTGTCAGAAATAAAACAAGAGAATGCTTTAATTAGCTCTAACATCAGTAATTTGTTGAACAAAATTATTTGTACAAACTATAAACTAGGAGAGAATGTTCCATTTGAAAGTTATAAAGAGTGGTTTTATAAAGTATTATCTTCAATGAGTTGTATGACAATCTCTAATCAAATTGAAAAAAGTGCAGATTTCTCTAGAAAAAGTGCAGATTTCTCTGAATTAACAAGTAGTTCAAATAGGGGAGTTCTTAGCTATAATGATGTTGATTTCTTCTATTCATATATTAAGTTAGCATTTTCAGATATTCCCAACTTTTCTAGTTTTTATTTCTTACAAAATTTTTCGAATCATATTAATAAAAGATTGAAGAAGTTGAGGAATTCGGGTATTTATTATGCATTTTGCTTTTGTAAATATCATAGAGAATATGTAGAGTTTTTTATCGTTATTTCTATAAATAAAACAGTTCCAAATTGTTATGACTATATTATTGATGAACTAACTGCTATTTACAGAGCTTATGATTATCGTGAAAATCATGATACTGGAGTGCAGGAATTTAAAGAAGATTTGTGCGCAATATATTTGACAGATTCATTTATTGAGAGTAATATTCCCGAATTTACTTCTGTTCAAAGAGATTTTGTTAATAAAATAATTTTGATGTTGGGTGGTGATTAAAGTGAATAATGTTTTTGAAATATCAAATATTACCAAATCATTCAAAAATAAACAAATATTAAAAGGTGTTGACTTGGTTGTGAACAAGGGTGATATCATTGGACTTTTGGGTTTGAATGGTGAAGGAAAGTCCACTTTAATAAAAATAATTTTAGGTATACTTTCTCAAGATTCTGGGGAGGTTAAGAGGAATTTCGAGATTAAATCTGATGTTGGGGTTATGTTGCAGGAAATTTCTATGCCTGAGAAGATGAAGGTCTACGAATGGTTAGATATGGTGAAGCGCTTTTCAACCAATTCCAAATCAGTCGAAAGTGTTTTAGATAGTGTTAACTTAAGAACAGTGAAGAATAAATATTGTGACTCTTTATCAGGTGGACAACAAAGGCGAGTTCAATTTGCTACTGCGATAATTAATAATCCTAAAGTACTTATATTGGATGAACCAACAGTAGGGATGGATGTAGTATCAAAAAAAGCATTTTGGGAGACGTTAAACACATTTTCGTTCAGTAAGGATTTGACAATAATCTTGATTAGTCATGATATGGAGGAAGTTTCTGAGTTCTGTAACAGAGTACTTATTTTGTCAAAGGGGCTATTAGTTTCAGATAGTAAAATGACTAATGTTCAGGATAAAATCGAAAAACGCTCATCGTATTCAGTAGATAAGAGTCAAATAACTCAAAAACAATTAGAAGTAATTAAAAAATTTAGTTTTGAAGAGACTGATTCTGAAATAGAATTTAAGTATCAAATGATAGATGAAGTAGTATCTATAGGAAAAATTCCTATTTCGATTATAAAAAAGAATCAAAGTAATCTACGTCAATATTTTATGGAGGTATTAGAAAATGTTCCAAGCGAGTAGACTTTTCTTCTTAATATGGTTGGATATAAAAAGGGTTTTTAGAGATACCAAATATGTATTATTTATCATTGCTTTGCCTGTCATTTTTTATATTATATATACAGCGATTTTTCCTAAAAATGCTAATGTTAACGATGTACCGTGGTCAGAGTATTGTTTAATTTCTATGATTGCTTTTGGAATTATGGGGAATGCAATCAATCTCCTTGGTACTAAAATTGCAGATGAACGAAAAAAAAAATGGTATACTTATTTGAGAGTATCTCCAGTTAATTCTATTTACTATGTGATTAGTCATGTATTTTCATATTTGTTGATCTCAGTTGCTTTTACATTCCTTATGTTTGTAGTTGCCTACCTTTATAAAGGAATCAATTTAGGAGTACTTGAAACGATTAATATAGGAATTACACTAAATATTGGAAGTGTTGTATTTTTAATTATGGCCTTGCTAATCGGTAGATTAGATAGTTTGTCTCAACCAATCGGAACAATAACATATTTAGTGCTTTCTTTTTTGGGTGGTTTATGGATGCCAGTGGCAGCTATGCCAAAATTTCTTTCTCAGATTGCAACTTTCTTGCCATCGTATAACTACGCTCGCCTGGGGTGGCGATTGTTAGAAAATAAAGGTATTGATGTTAGATCTGTAACTATTCTCTTTATTTATATTATATGCTTCTTGGGAATCTATATCTTATTACAGAGAAAGGAGCAGGCTAATTAGGAGGCTTTTTTGAAAATAAACGAGTACTTTGGAAATATATCTAAATTAGAGAAAATGTTGTCCGAGTGGATTGATTTACCAGTCTCTTTAAACGTACGCTCAGCAGAAGCGAAAAATATAACATTTCTTTTTGAAAATTTTGGTGAGGAAGAGATTGTTAGTTTTTTTAAAGATAATATTCAACAGACTGAACATGCCGTTGTAGGTTATAGACAAGATGACACTTATGGAGATATATTAGGAAAATGCGACTATCAGGATGTGCTGTATTTTGAAGGTATTGGTGATAAGGTATATGCTTATGCTGACAATCTCACTTTGCGTCTAAAAAATAAGTTGTATGAGATAGAAGAGTTCAGCAAATTATATGTGAGAATTAGTAAATCTTTTATTGTTAATATATTAGTTGTAGAAAAAATTTATCCTTCTCTGAATGGAAAATTTCTCATTGAATTAACAGATGGTCAAAACTTAACGGTTTCTCGAAAATATAAAAAACAATTTTTAGAGTACTTGGGGGATTAGTGGTGAAATACTTAAAAAAACTTCTACTCTTGCTTTGCATTGGTGCAATCTATAATCTATATTTTACTCTTATAAATTCAGGTTTAACGTCTTGGATCAATATTATTATATTCATAGTATTTGGATATGTTGAAGTACTTGCTTTAGAGTTGTTATTTAAATACTCCATTAAATTTCAGAAAAGCATCTATATCCAAATACTTACTATATTTTTAATATCTAGTATAGTTGAAATAGCATATATGCTGGTTACTGGTTTGAGTTTTACTATAGCGATTCATTTTGTTTTGCTAGGAATACCTGTTACAATCATTGGTTTATTGTATTGGAAATATCATGTTGATAAAATTGAAAAATTATTAAGAGACAAAAAATCTAATCTATCGAATTGATTTTCATGATTAACATTGCTATTCGAGTTTCTAAATTACATAAGCTCCGAAAACTCATTTTTGATAACCTCTTGATAACCCTTTGTCTGAAATAATAGGTTAGAAGTGATAAGAAACGAATAAAGTATCTAATAGGTGCTTGGAATTACTGACATTTATCAAAGAATGATAAATGAGATAAAAAACCAGGTCTTAAAAAAGCTCGTAAAGCTTCACAATTCTCAAAACGTTAATCCGTTTTTCAGATTTGTACAAAAGAACACTCTTTGGGGTGTTCTTTTTTGCTTTTAAAAAATTTATTGGAGTAGGATTTTAGAGAAGGGGCACAAAATACAGTCATGTGCCTCTTAAAATGCCTGAAAGAGTTTTAGTGTCCTATAAAAGGGAAAAGTAATAGAAGGTGATTTGATGCTTAAATAGATCCAGTGAGAGCGTCTACGCCAAATTTCAAGTTCAAATTAGCCAGTCTGTAAAAACTCTTTAGGAGATTTATAATTGAATAGTTTCTTTGGATAGTTGTTAATCCAGTTTTCAATAAATGCGACTTGTTGTTGAGTCGCATTTTTGCTTCCCTTAGGCAACCAACGCCGGATGAGTCTATTATGATTCTCATTAGTACCACGCTCCCAAGAAGAATACGGGTGGGCATAGTAGATATGAGTAGGGTCAAAAACTTCTGCTAAACGACTGAACTCAGCCCCGTTATCAGCTGTGATAGAGTTCA
>SKDY01000273.1_pt1 | contig 44734 bp, 42 predicted proteins | sample 4826591 | NCBI WGS metagenome assembly SKDY01 (sample SAMN11008823, study PRJNA524170) | human gut metagenome | biome: Human fecal sample; material: Feces; isolation source: fecal sample from pouch patient p10, p22 | host: Homo sapiens | place: Israel: Tel-Aviv | collected 2016-06-15 | reverse complement strand
ATGCGGCTTGAACACCTACATTATACTTAAGCAAGGTGATTTTTTTGTATAACTTTCGTTGCCGCACCCGCATAGCGGGTGGTTTTATGATTCGCGACTACGTCGCGAACCAGTCTAAAGACAATAACAAAATAAATCAGGACACCCTTATAGGAGTGTCCTGATTTTATTATTTATCTTGTTTGATTTGCCACTTTTGATTGCGTCGACTTGTCAGAAGCCCTTCGAGAACAACCTCAAATTGGCGAAAACTCATTGTATAGGGAGCATACATATCTGGTACTACCTTATAAGATATGGTCACCTCTGACGCATCATAATTATAAAATATACCGTGTAAATTGCTCACTGTTGTATAGCCTGTCTGTGCTTGCTCTAATGTGGGAATAGGTTGTGTTTTTAAATTCGCTAATAAATCGCTAATAAAACCTTCCTTACGCCCTTGATCATCGAGCATTTCATCCATAAATGTGCGTAAACTATCCATCATGTATGTTAGCCTCGTTCGTTTAATAAAAGACCATTATGAATAACACGAACTGCATCTTTTACGCGGTTTTGTGCAACCAAGCAAGAAATACTGATTTCAGAAGTACTTATGATTTCAATATTGATGCCTTCTTTACTAAGGATATCAAACATTTGAGCAGCTACGCCAGGTTGACCCAACATACCAGCGCCAATGATAGATACTTTTGCCATATTTTCATCAATATTAACAGCTTCGATATCAACAGTTTGTTGTAATTCTTTCAACACTTCACGTGCCAATACCACATCATCAAGAGCAATTGTAAAGATAAGGTCAGTTTTAGGTTCACCTACGGAACGAATAGATTGAACAATCATATCCACATCAACATTTTTTTCTGCTAATGCTTTGAATACTTTTGCTGCAATACCAGGTTTATTTTCAACGCCCACAAGAGCTACTTTTGCTGTATTTGTATCATCGGCTACGCCTGTAATTACGTGTTTATTAGATTCCACGGTATAATCCTCCCGAATAATTGTGCCTGTATTATTACTGAATGTAGAGCGAACATGAATTGGTACACCATAACGGAAACCCATTTCAACAGCACGCGGTTGCATTACGCCTGCACCTAAACGTGCCATTTCAAGCATTTCGCCATACGTAACTTCTTCTAGTTTAAAAGCTTCCTTTGCTACGCGAGGGTCAGTAGAGTATACACCTTCTACATCTGTAAAGATTTCACACACATCGGCTTTCATAGCGCCTGCTAAAGCAACCGCTGTTGTATCAGAACCACCACGGCCTAATGTTACCATGTCACCGTATTCGGTAATACCTTGGAAACCAGCAACAACAACGATATTGCCTGCATCTAATGCTTCGAATACACGATTAGGATCTACACCTAAAATACGACCCTTATTAAAGTTATCACTACTTGTAATACCTGCTTGATCACCAGTTAAAGAAACAGCCTTTTGACCACGCTCATTAAACGCCATAGCCATCAATGCAATCGTTACTTGTTCGCCAGTAGACAACAAGCGGTCCATTTCACGACCATATGGTTTAGATGTTACTTGTTTTGCCAAAGATACCAAGTCATCTGTTGTATCCCCCATAGCAGATACAACTATTACAATGCGATCGTCCTCTTTCTTTTCATGAAGGACACGATCAACGATATTAAATATTTTTTCAGGTGTTGCAACAGAACTGCCACCAAACTTTTTGACGATTAATGCCACTATTATCCCTCATTTATCATTGTACTAAAAAATAACATGCATATACTTTACCACAAAACAAACCGCACTGTAAAGGGATATACAGGTATTTTTCCACCATAAAAGAACAAAATTCTTTTTATAGCGGACATACATTATATTTATAATCAATAGTTAATGTTCGTGACGTGTCATACTCTCTATACAAAAAAGACCAGCCCTAAGGCTGGTCTTTTAGAGTTGAATACAATCTATTATTCAACTACGATAGCTTTTTCAGATTCCCATAAACCATGGATATTGCAGTAAGATACAGCAATTAATTTACCAGATTTTTTCAAGGATACTGCCAATGTACCTGCGGAAACTGCATGTACAGGACCTTCGTTTGCTGTTGCACCGTCACCATGTACGTTGAAAGATAATTCGCCAACTTCGTAAGGCAATTGAGTACCTTCAGCTACGAAGTACAATTTAATCCATTCAATGTGATGTTCTACAGTGTTTGGATGAGCAATGTCTTTACCAACGGATAATTTTACGTCGAATGCTTCACCTACTTTTACTTTATCAGCAGCTTCGATAACAGGAACGTGTTTTTCTGTAGCGAAATCGCCAGATTTAATGTAATCATGTACAGCCATAGTTAACCTCCTGGTTATAGTTATATACATACTTAATGTCTAAGAATATTAGCACCTTGTGCTTATGACTATATTATACATTTTCGATATAGTTTAATCAAGGACTTTTTCGAAAATTTTCTATTTATTTGTGAAGTGATGTAGGCTGTGGCTCCATCGGCCGGGTCTTCCTAACGGAAGGGCCAAAAGTCGCCTCGACCTATTAAAACTCGATTCCTTTTGCTGCTTTTATGCCTTTTTCGTAAGCGTGTTTTACTACGTTCATTTCGGTCACTGTATCAGCAATGTCGATGATTTCAGGTTTTGCATAGCGGCCTGTTAAGATGACATGTAGTCGCTCTGGTTTTTGTTTAAGCATGTCTACAACGGAGTTAACATCGATGAGTTCATAGTTAATGGCATTATTGATTTCGTCCATAACGATGAGATCCCATTTGTCGGAGTTGACTTCTTCTACTAGTGTTTTCCACGCTTCTTGGGCTGCTGCTTTGTGTTTTTCTAGTTCTTCTACAGTAACTTTATCTCGGTTGTAGTAGATAAATCCTTTGCCCATAGATTTGATGGTAACCGCATCACCAAGTTTTTTCAGACCTTCTAGTTCACCGTAACCATGACCGCTTTTGATGAATTGTAGAATCAAAACTTTCAAACCTTGTCCAACGGCGCGTAATACAACACCTAAAGCGGCTGTTGTTTTTCCTTTACCATTACCCGTATTGACGAGAATTAAACCACGTTCGCTCATTTTTATACTCCTATTATTTATGTCACACTATGTAGGGCTACATCTATTGTTACTATAACTATTTAATACTAATATAATAGATTTATTTAGTATGACCAAAGGCTTCACACATATCTACAAAATGCTTGGCCCCTTCAAGAGACCCAGCAAAGTTAAGATGTAGATAGGATGCCAACACATTGCCGGTAGCATACCCGCCATCATAGGACTGCGGTTTGCGGCCCCCTTCTAAGTGAAAGGCCCAAGGGAAATCTTCAATGGTTGGTTCCATGGTGGAGAAATGGAATTCATGACCATGCAAAGCTGTTCCTGTATTGCCAAGTAATGTATTGCGTTTAGCCGTTGCCGTTACATATCCTACCTTTTGCAGTTTTTGTTGCATTACACAATTGGCAGGCACAACACCAACTGTATCAAACACATTACCATCAAAATCGTAAATATGTTCACAAAGGTACATAAGGCCACCACATTCAGCATAGATAGGCATACTACATTGATTAGCTTTACGGATTGATTCCTTCATGGCCGTATTTTCGGATAAAGCCTGCAAGAACATTTCAGGGAAACCACCGCCAAATACAAGGCCATCTACATCAGGAATAGCGCTATCTTTTAAAGGGCTAAAGTAAACTAGCTCAGCGCCTTGAGCTTCAAGGGCAGATAAGCTGGCTGGATAGTAGAACGAAAAGGCCTCATCATAAGCAACGCCAATTTTTGTTCGTTTTATAACTCCCATGGTTGCATCAATCGGTGCCGGCATAGGTGCTGCACTGGCCGCTACCTTATAGAGTGCCTCTAAATCTACCATAGATTCGACGGCATGCTGAATCGTTGCAATAGCCTCTGTAGGATCAACTTCTGTAACCGGTGTCAAACCAAGATGACGTTCAGGGGAATGCATGCGATCATCACGGCGTATAGCACCAATAACAGGAACGCCAATTTTTTCCATACCTTCGCGGACCATACGTTCATGATTATCAGAACCTAAACGATTTAAAATGACGCCTTTAAAATCCACATCCTTATCATACTCTCTAAAGCCCATGGCAATGGCCGCCGCGCTTTCACCCATGGCCTTACAATCGATAACAAGTACAACAGGAGCACCTAATTGCTTAGCGATTTGAGCCGTACTGCTCACACCCTCTCGGCCACCATCATAGAGTCCCATAACGCCTTCAATAATGGCCAGATTTGCATCGCCCGCCATGGATGCAAAAAATGTTGGCAATGTATCCGGTGGAACTAACCAAGAATCTAAATTATAACTTTCACGGCCCGATGCAATTTTATGAAAGCCCGGATCGATATAATCCGGGCCCACTTTAAAGGATTGCACCCCATGGCCACTTGCTCGATACGCTGCGAGAAGGCCCGCAACAATAGTCGTTTTGCCGACACCGGAATTGGTACCAGCTATAACAACACGTGGAATGGGTACAGTATTCATATGTATTACCTCTTATTAATACTATCTATACGGCTTTCACTAAAAGCATTCAGATATCAGAGTATAGTCAATTAACGATCTTTACGTTTTGCCAAAATTGTGGACAAATAGTTTAATTTCTTGTCCTTAGGCATATTATCAAGACCTACGAAAACTTGTTCATCAGGCAAGCCAACGCGAGAAATCATAACCGCGTCATCAGCCATATTGTGTTTCAACAATACTTCTTGCACTTCGTCAAAGTTTTTATACACCTTCATGATAACTGCATCATCGGCAACAGCCATAACAGCATCAATTTTTTCCTTAGGTGCAGTGGCTGGAACGATAGCCAAAACCTCTTCTTTTTCTACGATTGGATAGCCAAGATGGGAACCAATGGCACAGAATGCAGTGATACCAGGAATTGTTTCAATTTCAAAGCCTGTATTTTCAATCAAACGATATACGTACATATATGTACTATAGAACATTGGATCGCCAAGTGTTAAGAAAACAACATTTTTACCTTGCTCTAAATAAGATACGATAACTCGCTTAGCCTCTTCCCAACCTTCTTGTTGTGTAGCATCATCGAGCACCATTGGGAATACAACTGGAACGATTTCAGTATGTTCTTGAATGTATGGTTTCGCAATATTAAGGGCTACAGAACCATCTTTCTTTTCTGTTTTAGGTGTAATGATAACGTCTGCTTCGCCTACAATACGTGCAGCTTTCACAGTCATTAATTCAGAGTCCCCAGGACCAACACCTATGCCATATAATTTACCTTTCATGATGATTCTCCTATTCTATATTTCAATATGATTAACATTACTATTATACCTAATTTATTAAATATATTCAAAATGTTTGTGAAAGTCTCACCTTATTTTATATTAGGTATCGCTGGTCGATGACTGCTCCGTTTACCATATATATCATCGATACAATCTTGAATATGTTGGCAATAGATATCTTGAATTTCTGTATATTCACCGAGGGCATGATGCATTTCTTCTACTTCATAACCAGCCTCTTTCAATACATTGACTACACTATCCTCTTCATCGCCAAATAAATCATTAAGTGCATGATCGCCAAGTACGAGGAGCAATGGGTGCACATAAATCTTATTAGGTTTCTTACCATCAAGCCATTCCCAAGGCACAGCTATATCCGCTACATAAGGAGCATTTTCCAAGGTGGCTACACGAATATGATTAAGTCCACTGCGAATCAATTGGTATTGCAAATAACCATATGCAGAATTACCAGAGCCTAAACCACCATGACCAACTAATAATAAACCATCTTCATTGCTAACGGATAAGGATGTAACAAATGTGTCGATTAAAATTTGATAATCATTCGGGTGTTCTTCTTGGCCCATATAGTATACCAATGGTCTGCCAACTCGCAATGTATTGAGTTCTTGTGCCCGTTCGTGATTTAAAATATTATGTTTCAACTTATCAAATTCTTCACCACCAGTGAAGTGCAATGGTTGTACATAAATATCTGTATATCCTTCACCAATGAGAGCATCTAATGCGCCTTGCTCTGTAGGAATTTCAATACCACGGTCTCGTAAACGCTTTACAATGATACGCGATGAAAAGGCTAAACGCACTTCATAATCTGTATATTTCTCTTTAATACGGTTTACAACGGCATCAATTTGATGTTCACGAGCGGAATCAACTGTTGAGCCAAAGGCCACTACTAATATAGCTTGTTTCATAACGGTCTCCTTATCAAATATAATTCACTATTCATCATACCACACGCATTACTATAGTTGGATACCATACCCCGTATAAAGGTAATATTATAATTAACTTTCATACCCATATAGATGGATAACAAAAAGCATCCGCCCCTAAAGGTGGATGCTTTTTGAAGATAGTGTGTATTTATGAGAGAGTTTATATACAACCTTACCAGAAGTAATTAGGAAATCATTCCTTGTGCTTCTATACGGGAAGGTCGAATAACAGTTTGATATGATTCGCGTTGAGAGCTACGTTTTCTATCAGACATACGAATCGCTTGACCTAAATGTTTCAAGAATAAATCTTGTACATATGGGTTTTCACCAAGGCCTTCATTCCAGATATCTACATTATACCCTTGTTCTGTTAAAAGTGCATAAATAGAATCGGAACGATCACCGCCAAGGTAATCCATTAAATGAGTAGAACCAATCAAAGCCAATGGTACAACGAGTACATCTTTATGCCCCATTCTATCTACCAATGTTAAGGCTTGCTTAAATGTAGGGAAACCATTTGTGGTAAATACTGCTACATTAGGAGCAGAACCATACATGGCTTTCAATTGTAATGTAGAAAATTCCAATTGATTTTGACCATTTGCCATCAATAAAACGGATTTATTAAGAGATTTAGTATTAATATGACGCATGATGCCATCTAATGTAGCTTCATAATCATCAGCGTAATTTTTAACACCTAACGATGTTAATAAGGGTTTACCGATATTAACTTGAGAGAAATTATATTCACTGCTATGTAAGAACTTAAGTGCTTGCTTACGCATTTGTTGATAGCATTGATCCGCTACGATAGTAATCGGCTGAATATATACCTCATCAATTCCCTTGCGGCTAAATTCTTGCATGACGTCGGTGAAAGAAGCAATCGTATCATCATATTTTTCATTCCACTTTTCCACTAATGCATCAGACAAAAATACACGTCGTACCTCTACATCTCTGTATAAGGAACGAACTTTAGACTCTATAGTGCCAATGGATGTTTCCACTGCTTCTTTATAAATTGATCCAAAGGATGCAATGATTATACCTTTCATATGTGACCTCCATATACCCATATATATGAAATAATTTTCATAAATGAAAATTATTATCAACTACTATGTATTAATAATACAAGATTAATCTATGAAAGTCAATGAGAAATATTATCACTCAAACCAAATGCTCTCCAAATAATAAAAACAAAACAACGATGACCACTGATGTTAAGATCAATATTATAAAAGAATAAATTACATAGAGCATTCTTTTTTCTATTGGAGATAAAAGTCCATGCTTATTTTTGCGGTATAAATTATATATTCCTAAGATTGCCAGTATACTAACTAGTACAGAATTAATAGGTGTGATAATATCACTAATACCAAAATACCCAGACAATACAATACTTAAGAGCAAATAATTCCCTACTAAGGCCACAAGTTTTATGTTATTACTACTTCGATATTTAATCATGAGGTAATTAAAAATTATGAAGATGATTATTATTTGTCCTTGTTCCATTCATATTCTCTCTTACATAAAATTATTTAATCAACAAAAAAGCTATTTTATTATGTATTCCTTGCATGGACTCACCTCTTTTAAACCGATGGTTTTACAAAAATTAGATAAAAAACATATATGTTCACAACAGGCACTATAAGAAAGAAAATCCAAAGACCACTATTACCACTATCATGAAGTCTTCGAACAAGTAAACTAAAAAAAGGAATACACAAAATAGCAACTATCAATACATTTACCATCACTATACTATGTTGGCCCATAATTTTAGGAATAAATGGTAGAAAATAACTCGATACCATAGATAGAATAGAAAACAAAACTGTGAAAAGCAGCAATTCATCTCTAGAAGAACGACCAGTAAAATTGAATACATCCTTTATAAATAAATTATGTAAGACATCCATAAATTCCAAGTCATCCGTTGTAGACGTCTTTTTATTTATATCCTTAATTTCATCGGTTCTTCGAATTAAATCGAGCCACAACTTACGAAGTTTACTTTTAATAATCGATACGTTCAAAGGATCAACAACTAAATATGTTCCATCCCAAAATCCAGACTTTGGTTGTTCTCCATAACGATTAATTTTATTTCCAGGGACCAATAACAATAATAATATAATTCTATTCATAATCATAAAAAAATATGATTTATTTAGATTAAGTATAGAACTTGCTCCAGATTTAGTTATAGATATTATAAAGTTATCGGGACTAACGAAAAAGGTTCCTCCCTGCCAGAGCGTAATTAAGAAACTAACCATAATAACAAATATAATACCTACATATCTATGAATACCATAATCCTGACATCGATACCCCAATACTATTAAAAATAATATATTGGTAGTCATCTCTACTCCATAAAAAAAATACTCATACGGCATTGGATTAATAAAAAAAGCTACACTCAACGTAAGTAAATATATATAAATTATGGTTGTATAGTAAGTTAACGCAGTTGTTATGTTTATGCGTCTATTTTTAAAAATATTGGTTATTTGCAAAAATTCTATATTATCTTTAAACAATCTTATTTCATTATCTATGTTTATATGCTTACTCATTCTATATAAGACACTTTCTATAAACACTTAATTAATATCAAGTAAACGCCAATCTATTACAAAATATATATTTGTTAAGAGTTTATAGCAACCACAAATCTATATGTCGCTATAAGTATAATTAACATCTTATACAATTAATCATTTTAACAAAACAGAATGATTAATCCTATCATAAATATTGAATTACTTATATTTATACCGTCATAACCAATAAGAATATTTTTATAAAACATAAGATTATTCCTCATTTATTATGATTTTTTATAAAAAACGGTCGTATTATTTATACATGTACAGGTATGGGGTTTATTGACATCCATACACTAGGTTGCTACGATTGATTATAGATTATATAGTTATATCTGCATAGTCAGATGATGTTGTTTAATGAGGTGATTCACTTATGTTTAGTGTAAAAAAACAAGCATTAACAGTTTCTGCTGCATTAGCGGCTTTCGCATTGACATTTGGTGCTCCTGTACTTGGTCACGCTGCATACCAATTAAATGATCAAGTAAAAGATCCTACTCCAGCATTAAAAGAAGCTTCTACAATCGGTGTTCGTACACATAATACTGAAGCTTTACAAAACTTGCCAAACAAAGATGCTATGGTTGTTATGAGCTTTGGTACAACTTATAAAGATACTCGTGCGAAAACAATCGATGCAACTGTAGATGCTATTAAAGCAGCTCATCCAAATACAAAAGTAATAACAGCTTTCACAAGCCATATTATTCGTGATCGTATCCAACAAAAAGAAGGTATTACTTACCCAACTCCTGAAGAAGCATTGGCTGAACTTAAAAAAGACGGTTACACTCGCGTTGCATTAGCATCCCTTGATGTAATTCCTGGTATGGAATACAACTACGATACAGCAGTATATAATTTGTACAAAGATAATTTCAAAAAAATGACACTTGGTACATCTCTTATGTACTGGATGGGTCAAGAAAACCAAACTGACCAAGTTATTGAAACATTAAAAGCTGTTCAATCTCAATTCCCTAAATTAGGCAAAGAAGACGCTCTTCTTATCATGGCTCATGGTACTCCAGATCCTTCCAATGCTTACTATTCTGTAATTCAAGACCGTATCCATACTCTTGGTATGAAAAATGTATTCGTCTACACAGTAGAAGGTACTCCAAATCTTGAACAAGTTATCCCTCAATTGAAATTACATGGTATTAAACATGTTACATTGATGCCATTCATGATGGTTGCCGGCGACCATGCAAACAACGACATGGCTGGTGACGAACCAGATTCCCATAAATCCATCCTTGAAAAAGAAGGCTTCAAAGTTGACACTTACATCCATGGCTTAGGTGAAAATCCTAACATCCGTAACTTATTCGTTGAACGTGCTAACGAATCTTGGGACGCATTACAAAAATAATCAATCTACAATTTAACTAGTATCGTTATATAACGTACATAGGAGTACATCATGAAAAAACTACTACTCTGTAGTCTTGCTTTGGTCATGATCGTACTAGCAATAGCTGGGTGTGGTAAGTCCACATCCAGCTCTTCTGCTACTACGAAGGAACTTACCTTTAATGGTGAAACCTACACTGTACCAAAGGATCCGCAACGCATCGCCGTTCTTTCAAATTCTGTATTGTCCATGCTATACGCAGTAGATGGAAAGGCAGTTTCCCGAGCTAGCACAACAGATAAATTAGCGCCAGATTTAGAAGCATTACCTGCATTGGGTCAAACGGCTAACATCAATATGGAACAATTGTTAGATTTAAAACCAGATGTGGTATTGGGTTTGGAAAACCAACATAAAAAATATGAATCCCAATTACAATCTAACAATATTCCAGCCGTACTTTTCAATTACGATGGTATCAAGGATAATGTGCCAATGCTAACATTCCTTGGAGAGTTAACCAACCATCAAGATAAGGCTAAATCCGTTATTGCCACCTATGAAAGTAATATTCAAAAGGTTAAGGATGCCATAAAAAACCAACAACCTGCACGTATTGCCGTATTGCGTGCTACCGGTAAAGGTGTGACAGCCGAAACCGACGAAGCGGTAACTGCATCTATGGTCAAAGAATTAGGTATGACAAATGTTGTAACATCTCACCTAGATGGTACAACTAAAGATAAAACGGTACCGTATTCTCTTGAAACATTAACCGCTGATAACCCTGATATTATCTTCGTCGTTACCATGGGTAAAGAAGAAGAAATTACAAAGGCCATGAAGAAAGCTATGACAGATAATCCTGCATGGGCTAATCTTAAGGCTGTACAAAACAACCGTGTCATTTACTTACCATCTAAACTATTCCTACTTAACCCAGGTCTACAAACACCTGAGGCTATGGCTCGTTTAGTGAAGGAAGCATATGGCATTGATGTTACATTTTAACATATCCTAACATACTAAAGAGGGCATTCCCCATTTCGGGAATGCCCTCTTTCACTATTAGTCTAGCCATCTACTCAACTAAACCTTTTACGCGTACATATTGTTTATCATCAAAGGTATCGATTTGTATATCTACGGAAAATACATCTCTAAATAGTTCATCCGATACGATTTCTTTCGTGTCTCCAGCTGTCACTAAATGACCATCTTTTATAATAGCCATATAATGAGAATATTGTACGGCTTGCGTCAATTCATGGAGTACCATCAATACGGTTAACCCTTGTTCATCGTTTAATCGTTTTAACAATTCCATGATTTCTAGTTGATGATTAATATCTAAGTATGTTGTTGGTTCGTCTAACACTAATAATTTTGGTTGTTGTGCTAACGCCATAGCAATCCATACCCGTTGCCGTTCACCACCAGATAAGGATGGAATTAATTGATTCCGTAAATGATTCGTTTTGGTAATTCCTAATGCATAGTCAACGATTTCTCGGTCCTCTTTGGCCGTATTCTTCCACCACATTTGGTATGGATAGCGTCCACAATATACCAATTCTTCTACGGTCATATCCTTTGGCATATTAGGCACCTGTGGCAGAAACGCCATTTGACGTGCCAATTCATTTTGTGAATACGACTGTAATGGTTTACCTAAAATAGTCACACATTCACGAGGACTATGAATATATCCAATCATAGACCGTAAGAGTGTACTTTTACCACAACCATTAGGCCCGATTAAAGTCGTTATTTTACCAACAGGGACAGATACATTAATATCATGTAAAATATGACGACTTCCGAGAGTGACAGATAACTGGTTTACATCAATAGCCGTATTCATTAGTTATCCCTCCTCAATAGATATAAGAAGAATGGCGCCCCAAAGAATGCCATGATAATGCCAACCGGTACCTCAATTGGACTCCACATAACACGCCCTACCGTATCACTAATAACGAGGACGAGTGCCCCTAATAATGCAGAGCCGGGGAGTAAATACGCATAATCATTACCGATGATAAGTCGTAACATATGCGGTATAACGAGGCCTACGAAACCGATTAAACCCGCAATACTAACGGCACCTGCTGCTAATAGAGCCGCAACAGCAGTCATAATAAACCGCGTTTGTTCTACCTTAAGGCCTAGCCCCTTTGCTGTTTCATCACCTAAACTTAAAATAGTAAGACGTTTGGCACCTAAACAGGCAAAAATAAGACCGACTAACGCGTATGGGAATAGAACCTCTACTTGAGGCCAACTGCGTGCAGCCAATCCCCCTACCATCCAAAGTAAGGCTCCTTGCACACGATCTCCATAGAATACAAGTAGTGCAGAAATACCAGAGCCTAAAAAAGCAGCCACCGCAACACCAGCCAAGATGATACGGCTTGGGCGTACACCATTCTTCCAAGCAAGAGCATATACCATCAACGCCGCAGCCATAGCACCTATAAAGGCGACGAGAGGCACAATATGATCATAGCCAGGGAAAAGAATAAATATAATAACACCGGCAAGTCCAGCACCGGAGGAAACGCCAACGATTTGAGGATCTGCTAAAGGGTTCTTCATAACGGCTTGTAAAATGGCACCCGATACGGCTAAACAAGCACCAACTAGTGCAGCTACAATATTACGAGGCAACCGAATATTCCAAATAATTTGCGATGCTGTATCTGTTAGTTCACTAGCCCACAAGGTGTGCCAAATCTCCGACAATGACACCGGTGTGGAACCCCAAATTAGGGATATGATCATGCTAGCGATAACGGCGATAACTAAAAAAATGATAACTGATAATCGAAATAATTTTCGTTCACTCAGAGAGTTCATAGAAACCTCTCCTTTCAACAATACATCGTGCTATCAGCACCTGTATTAAATATATAAACCTCATAATAGATACAGTAAAACCCGAACCGCCAGCAGTATGCAACGATTCGGGTTACTTATTATTTAGATTCTTTGCCTTCTACGAAGAGCATATCGTTGCGTTTTACATCTGTGTAAAGCAATGCATTACATACGGATGCTGCAATTGGGCTACCACCCTTGTTACCTTTTACAGTGATATAAGGAACTGGGGATACTTCCATCAAATAATCTTTAGATTCCGCAGCGCCAACAAAGCCTACAGGAATACCGATGATAAGAGCTGGTTTAATACCTTCTTCAAGAGCTAAACGCAATACTTCATACAATGCAGTTGGTGCATTACCGATAGCAACGATTTGGCCTTCTAATTGTTTGCCAAATGTGCGCATAGCAGCGATGGAGCGTGTTACGCCCAATTCTTTAGCCATTTTAGCTACGTTTTCATCTTTGATTAAGCAATGTACTTCATTACCACGAAGTTTAAGAGCCGGTTTAGAAATACCTGTGCGAACCATTTCTACATCAGTATAAATATCTGCACCATTGTCTAATGCTTCAATACCTTTTTGAACAGCATCAGGGCTCATTTTTACGAGTTGAGCATATTCAACGTCACCAGATGCGTGAACTGTACGAGATACAACGCGTACTTCATCATCTGTTAAACCTAAATCCTTTACGTAATCGTAAATGATTTCCATACTTTTATCTTCAATGGCTTTAGGATTTTTAACGTAATCCATTAGTGTCCTCCCATAATTTGAAAAATTCATCATTCGATGATACCACAGGGCATTCGAGTTTTACCCGCGGACGATCGATAACAATAACGTGGATGCCAAGGTCAATGGCAGCCTGTAACTTCGTATCTGCTCCACCTACGAGGCCAGAGTTTTTCATAACCACAACGCTCGCCTTTGTATCGTGGAACATAATACGGTTCATATCGTAAGAAAATGGACCTTGTACGGCAACGATACGCTTAGGGCTCACATTGAGGTCCTCCATCATTTGCAACACTTCAGCAGTTGGCAAAATGCGTGTCCATACTTCACAGTCTTGTAAAGCTTCAGACTTAGCAAAGATGTGCATTGTTTTACTACCAGTGGTCAAATACACATGGTTGTTATTTTCCTTTGCTAATTTGCCTGCCAAATTAGCGGCTTCTATTTCATCCACTACGATATGCAATTTATCATAGTCTGGCAATGGTACCTCTTTTCGTTCAAACCGAACAAAAGGAATACTCATCGCCTTTGCTGCATCTTGTGCCGTAGCCGTCACAATAGCCGCATAGGGATGGCTAGCATCGATGAGTAGGCGCACATTGTGTTCCTTAATCAACTGTTGCATAGCCACTTGGTCGAGACGCCCCGTATGAACCGTAATGCCTTCATGAGCAGCTAGTTCCGCCCCATATTGGCTCACGACAGTCACGAGAACCTCTTCACCAGTTCGTTCTTGGATATCTACCGCTAAGGTTCGACCATCCAAGGTACCAGCGATGACCCAAATCATAATTTGTAGCCTCGAGGTGTAATCATGCGACCATTTTCAACATAGGTTTGGCTGTTACCGATGATAACAAGTGTTTGCATATCCACTTCTTCTTTTGTGAAGTTTTCAAGATCAGAAATCACCATATGTTGACCTGGACGGCCTGCTTTTTGCACGATGCCTACAGGTGTTTTAGGGTCGCGGTATTTAAGAACGATTTCACGTACTTCATCTAAATGAGTTACGCGTTTTTTACTGCGTGGGTTGTACAAGGAAATAACCATGTCCCCTTGTGCACAAAGGTCAGCACGTTTTTTAATAAGATCCCAAGGCGTCATCAAATCGCTAAGGGAAATAACGGCAAAGTCATGCATCAAAGGTGCGCCCAATACAGAGGCTGCTACGTTGACAGCACTAAGACCTGGAACGATGTCCACGGAAGGACGTTTATCTACTGATACTTTATTAGCAAGTTCCAATACAAGGCCTGCCATACCGTATACGCCGGAATCACCAGAGGATACAACAACTACTTGATGACCTTCTACAGCTAAATCAACGGCTTGTTGACAACGATCCACTTCTTGCATCATCGCTGTACCTACCGTTTGTTTACCTGCAATAAGGTCTTTAATCAAATCAAGATATGTTAAATAACCTACTACACGGTCTGCTGCTAAAATTGCTTCCCGTGCTTGCGGTGTCATAAATTCAGCGTCCCCAGGTCCAATGCCGATTACTTTGATGTTACCTGTGCAATGGCTACCGTTGTTTTGGGATACACCGTTTTGTGCTGTATTAATGTTTGGCTCTTGGCCGCTAGTAATGCTGTTGTCTCGCATACGTTTCCTACTCCTATTGTTCCTTTTACAAATGTGGATTCTTGTAAATCCTGTTCTTCTATAACAGGTGCTATCTCTTCTTGTGTATAAAAATGGATAGCCCACCCTAATTCGTTTACGGCCTCTAATAGGCCGACTTCATCTTGTTTCACGATAACCGATGCAGCTGTGACGATGCTCTTTGGTGAAAGCTTATGCGCTGCTAGCGACTGTTGTATGGCGTCAAGGATTAATTCCTTTGGCGTATCTCGACGACAGCCAATGCCCATCGTATACGTACGAGGACGTAAAATGAGCTGCTCTGCATACTCAGGAATCATCTTATCTGTTATAACTACACGACGAACACCATCAGTCTCAGGCAATGTAAATACATCTACCACCTGAACAGTGCCATGCGTACCGATATGTAATGCAGCAGCATCTCGTAACCGATCAGCATCAACTAATGTTTTATCAATGTAGTAGTTGACGCTTTCACCAGCTACAACAGCAGAATTCACATCCACCAAGGTGTGAAAATCATCAACCAACAGATGCTCGTGGCGCGCCAACACGTCAGGCGCTGGCAATCCATTAACATCCGTCGCAGTTGTAATAACTGGATCTGCATCGATGGCCAGCGAAATGGACTGCGTCCATTCGTTGGCGCCCCCAAGGTGGCCGGATAATAAACTGATGACATGATGACCAGCCTCATCCATTACGACGATGGCAGGATCCTTAGATTTATGTTCAATATACGGTGCAATCATGCGCACTACGATACCAAGTGCCATAATACAAAGCACTTGGTCATAATCTTTGAAAATCTGTCCTATATGATGTTTGAGGGAATCAAAATAAATCGCCTCGCCACCAGATGGACGGTTTTCTTTTTCATAACAATCCGCATGAGGGGCCACCAACGACTTGATGCGTTGCCCGAGCCTTGCACCGCGTTCAGATACAGAAAGAATAGCCGTCCTATTCTTCTTTACTACTGTCATAGGCGCATCAGATTCTAGTTCTTTCATCACACTAGTCCTTAGCACTGCGATACATGTGGGCAAAGCCCTTATCGTAAAGCTTGGATAATTCGTATTCGCTATCTAGTACATGACTAACAACGATCATAGCTTGACGCAATACGCCTTCTTCAGCCACGATATCCGCAATGGTTTCCAATGTACCGCGAATAATGCGTTGGTCTGGCCAAGAAGCTTTTACCACGATGGCTACAGGTGTTGTTTTATCATAACCGCCTTCGATGAGTTCAGCCACTACCTTATCTAGCATTTGAACGCTAAGGAAGATACACATGGTCGCTTCATGAGCCGCCAACATACGCAATTTTTCCTTTGGAGGCATTGGTGTACGGCCTTCCATGCGCGTAATAATGACGGTTTGAGATACATTTGGCAATGTATACTCTTGTTTCAATGCTGCTGCAGTAGCAAGGAATGAACTTACGCCAGGCACCACTTCATAGGTGATACCCATACCAGCCAAGGCATCCATTTGTTCTTGAATGGCACCGTAAATAGCAGGGTCACCAGTGTGCAAACGGACAACCTTTTTGCCGTCTGCCACGGCAGCTTTCATAACAGCCAATACCTCATCAAGGTTCATAGTGGCACTATTATGAATTTCACAACCTGGTTTACAAGCCTCTAAAATAGCAGGGTTTACCAAGGAACCGGCATAGATGATAACGTCGGCCTCTTGCACTAAACGATACCCTTTTCGCGTAATAAGCTCTGGATCCCCAGGGCCTGCGCCTACAATATGTACGTCAACCATATTACTCTCCTTCTGCAATACGCGTTGCAGCTACAATAAAAATTGGACTCAATGGATCCAACAAATGATATGGACCTGCCTTACGATAACGGCTAATAGACATTTGGTATCCTTCGTATGTGAAAGGACGACCTTTCAACTCTTTTAAAATGGTATACCCTGTTTCCATTGTTACTGCTGTTACAACGAGGCGACCGCCTACCTTTAACAATCGTTGCACTTCATCCATGATGCCCGTCATACCACCAGCACTGCCGCCGATGATAACCGCATCAAGCTCAGGTAACTCTTCCATACCTTCTGGAGCCTTGGATTTAATGACAGTCATATTGTTTACATTGAATTTCTTCATGTTTTCATGAATTAACTCAATGCCTTTATCAAAACGTTCAATAGCATATACATGACCTTTAGGTGCGGCCAATGCAGCTTCGATAGAAATCGAACCCGTACCAGCCCCCACATCAAGGACGATGCTATCTTCTTCAATGCGTGCCTCGTTCATAACGGCTTTGCGAATCTCGCATTTCGTCATGGGCACATCACCGCGTATAAATTCCTCATCAGGAATTCCAAAAAAATGTCTCATCCTAGCACCACCATGACAGAATGTCCAAAGCCTTCGAGCTCCGTTAACACCTCTAGTGTAGAGTCTACGATTTTTTCATCATCGTAACTCAAACGCTCAAGAGCCGCCGCTCTCGTGTCTTTTGGCCATCCTGCATCTATTAAAATACGCGCAATATGCGCTGGATTATATTCAGGATCCGTTAAGAACCCCATCTTTTTCCCCGCTTCATATACGAGCTTTTCAGGCGCTGGTTGGCGTCCGTGAAAGCTCATTAAATCCGCATCATGCCACACTTCGTTAAGGCGTGCAAAGGCAAATGTCATGGAACTAATGCCCGGCACCACTTCAATGCGTGTGGTAGGAAATTTCTTTTTCAGATATGGCAACAAGCTATAATAACCTGTGTCACCACTCACCATAACCACAACATCATGGTCGTGAAGTTCGCGCTCGATTTGTTCAGATAACCAACTTAATTTACCCGTTACAGGATATGTAATCTGACCGGGTTCTTGAAAATCCTCCAAGGAGCGTTCACTACCTACCAAAACGGTGGCATGTTTAATTAAATTAAGGCCTTTAGGCACCACATAATCAGGATTGCCCGGGCCAATGCCTACGATATACAAGGTATGTGCCAATGTTCTAGCTCTCCTATCTCTTTTGCATGCTTATCCATAGCCAAAATCTCACCCTTTAAGGTGGTGATAATAATACCTACCTCAGCCTCATTGGCAATATATCGCTCACTGCGCATGGATGCGCGGTCTACTACACGTTGGTATACACCGGTAAGGCCTTCTCGTTCTAAGATAGGGAAGGTAGATTCTGTAGTTTGGCAGCTAAATAGTTCTTCACAAACCGACTGTGATGCACCTTCAAGAGCTGCATAGGCCACAATACTTTCCATGCGACCATCGCTCATGCGATTGTGGGTATGGAAACTACCGCTAGCGAGTTTAATAAGCTTACCAATATGACCGATAATCAAGATACGTTTAAAGCCAATATGAACGGCTTGTTCAAGCATAAATCCGATGAAGTTGCTGGTTTCAGCCATTTGGTTCTTATGGATACCAAGCACTTGTTCTGCCAAGTCTTGACCGATACGTCCCGGTACGAGAACTGCTGTTTCACAACCATTGGCTTTCATCACCTTTAATTGAGGAATTAGAGAATTCTTAAACCCTTCTTCGCTCATCGGCTTAACGATACCCGTCGTACCGATGATAGATATACCACCTTCGATACCAAGTGTATGGTTCAACGTTTTCTTAGCAAGTACCTTTCCATTAGGAACGCTTACGGTTACCGTCACACCTTGTCCATGCGTACAAAACTCTTCAAATACGAGTTTCATCATCGCTCTAGGGCCCGGATTAATGGCAGGTTGCCCAGGAGGCATTGCAAGACCTGGCTTTGTTACGGTACCGACACCAAAGCCAGCCCGGAAACGTAGCTTGCCCGTATCATCGAGGGTTACTGTCGTTTCCACGTCGTTGCCATGGGTCACATCTGGATCGTCACCGCCATCCTTCATGACAGTCGCCTTTGCCTCTGTTTCGGATATGATTTCCACAGATTTAATAGGCACCTCTATGAATTGACCTTGCGGATTCTCAATGACAACCTTATCCACAATATCGTGATCTAAGAGGGCCAATAAACCTGCTTTCATGCCTGCCGTAGCACATGAACCGGTCGTATAACCACCCTTCATGTCCTCTACTCTCATAGCGCCTCCTACACCGATAGGGTTAGCGATTCAACAGAATCAATCTAACCCTATCTTCTATGCTTATATAATTAGGAACGGAAGTTAACGAATTGCAATTCAACTGGTACATCCAATTGTTTTAACATTTGGATAACCGCTTGCAAATCATCCTTATCCTTGCCAGATACGCGCACTTGATCCTCTTGGATAGATGCTTGTACCTTAAGCTTCATATTTTTGATTGCCTTTACTACTTCTTTAGCATTTTCTTTTGTAATGCCTTTTTTAATAGTAATCACTTGGCGTACAGTGGCACCAGCAGCAGACTCAACCTTACCAAAATCAAGGTTCTTAACCGCTACATTACGTTTAACCATTTTGCCTTTTAATACATCGATAATAGCGTTCAATTTATATTCGTCATCACCGATGATTTTAATGGTATCACCTTCAAGGCTAATTTCAGCTTTAGAACCGCGGAAATCATAACGGGTACCAATCTCTTTCTTCGCTTGGTTTACCGCATTATCCACCTCTTGCATATCCACCTCGGATACAACGTCAAAGGAACAATCTTTAGCCATTATATACCTCCTACACCTGACCCTGTTGGGCATAAGGGTCATGCATTATATTTATCATCATCCACGTATTCATTGAATAGAATACATCTATATAATTATATCGTAAATTATCTATATTTACTAGGAATTTCAGAATTTAGATTATAACTATTCATTATATAAAAATAGCAATGTACGATACATTCATACATTGCTATTTATTCGTTGATTTATTTTTTATATATAATCAATATAAACGTTTCTCTGTCCTACGAGCTGTAGAATAAGTAATCCACTTATTGATCAAAAATTCAATTATAGAATATTTATAGCCTCATAAGTAGGTTGTACAACCCATTCACCTTTAGCATTCATAACGCCCCATTTTCCTTTGGACTTAACAGAGCTAAAGCCATGATTAAAAGACTTCACATCTTCTATAATTTTATTAGTATCTCTAAATAATACATGACCATCATTATCGATAATAGTATATGCGTCTTTACCCGTATGAACCCATGTTACAGTATCACTGTTAAATGGCTCAATAGTCGCTTCTGTTTGAGCAGAATATAATGATTTACCTGTAGACATATTGATAAGATTTTTAACATTGTCTTTCACTACTACTAAACGATCTGTACCAGCAAAGGAAATAGAATCATATTTGAAGGATACCACTTGTTTACCAGTTGAAACATCAAAGACACCCCATTTATCACTGCTATTATCTTTTAATGCTAACAAGCCGTTAAACTTATCCATTTCACCAGCATCGTAATCACCAGGTTGGATAACAATTTCACCTTTACGATTTACAAAGTATAATTTACCTGAGTCTTTGATTACAGTCCCATAAGATGTCATAGGCCATACTTTATCTTTTTTACTGTCAATCACAATATTGCCATTACGGTCAATATAACCACGTTTTGCACCATCGTATACAAAACCACCTACATGGTAATGATGACCGCCCAAGAGAGCACCACCTACAATGCCACCAACGATAAATCCACCGACTAGACCACCTAGGTTAAAACCACTTACGGAACGACGATATTCAGCAAGTCCATTACGATAGCCATATATCTCTTTAGAAGGTGCAACGAATAACTCTTTACCAGTACCATCAATAGCTACAATTTTACCTTTTGCATTTTTAACAAATGCACGATCTTCACTAAATCCAGTTAACACTTGACGGAATTGTGGTTCAATTACAACCTTATCATCTGCTGTTTTAAAACCATATTTTCCTTTTTGTTTAAATTCTACAAAACCATCACTTGCATACTCTTGTGTAACTTCTTGTTTAATACGGTCTTTTAAAGCTTCTTCTTCGGAAATTTCCACACCTTTAGGTGTTACCCAAGTCTCTGTTTTCTTATCCACTTGAGCTAATACATTACCAGTCTTATAGTCAACATCTGTAATTTCTTTATATTTAGGTTCGATTGCTACGGTCCCATCTGGACGGATAATCCCCCATTTACCGCCTTGTTTCACAGATGCTAGTACACCATGTTCAAGAATTTCATCATTTTTGAAAGTCATTCCTTTGCCAGACTTCAAAGATTTTGGTGCATCGCGATATGGGTTTAATATATCAGATACATCGGCAGCAATGTAACCTGCTAAAGCACTACGTTCTTCTAGTTTTTGAGGTGTCATTACACCTACACTAGCACTCGTTGATGTATTTCTATGAGTTTCCTCCGACTTCCACGTAGTAGAAGATGCGGATGTACTATGTTGTTCACGTGTTACACGCGTACTAGTAGATGTAGGTGTATCTGTATTTGTTACAGTTGTAGTACTCGTAGATGTTGTAGTAGATGCTGCAAAAGCACTTGTAGACATAGCCGCCAACACACATGCGACTAATAAAGATTTCTTGTTGAGTTTCATAGGCCTCTCCTCTTATTACTCAAATCGTTCTAGATATAAAAATTTTATAAACAACAATTAATATAAATTATACTATACAGACCTTTATATATACAATAATTAGCGAGAAATTCTTCATCTATTATTTTTTTGCTATAATAGGACCTATGAAAACAGCAACCATAATCGACTTGTTTGTAGATGCTAATGTACACACGCAATCTATGAATCACATCATAAAACAACAGCATATTTCACAGCGCATGCGCCGGCGTCTAAAAAATGATGGCATCATAACCATTAACGGACAACCGGCTACATGGAATACCTTAGTTCACGGCGGCGATCATCTGCTTATGAAATTAGCACCGGAGCAAGAATTTTCACGAACCTCAATGGATCTTGAAATTGTATACGAAGATGAGTATATCCTCGCTATTAATAAAGCTGCCGATGTCCTTATGCATCCTACGTCGACGGTACGCGATGGAACGTTAGCAAATGGTGTGCTCTATTATTATGACGAAACTGAGCAAGCTCATGACTTTCATCCCGTCCATCGCCTCGACAAGGACACATCGGGCATCGTCATCATCGCTAAAACGTCGGTAGTTCAGCACGCATTTGATAAGCAACATACGAAATTTCAAAAGGTCTATGATGCTATCATCGAAGGATCCATGCCGACCCAATCGGCAACGATTAAGTATCCCATCGGTCGTAAACCGGGTAGCATCATCGAACGGTGTTGCACATTAACAGGCAAACCGGCACGTACAGATGTGACGGTACTAACACGTCACACGGTGTCCCAACTGGCACAAATGGATACGAATGTGAGCACGCAACAGGATCTCACTCATGTGCAATGTGTATTGCATACGGGACGAACTCATCAGATTCGCGTTCACCTATCTCATGTAGGATTCCCCCTAGCCGGTGATGATTTATATGGTGGCCATTTAGATTATATTCGTCGGCAAGCATTACACGCTGGCTACCTAGCTTTCACCCATCCTATGACACAGGAGTATATAGAACTACGGGCCCCTATGCCAACGGATATGAAAGATTTACTATATCTCTAACAGATTCATCTAGAAAACCTTATAAAATTGTGGTGCTTTATATCGTTTCTTGATATACTAACAATGAATAGATATGTATCATCATAAGTTGATGACAATACTTTCCAAATACATACAATCGGCTATAAAGCCAAGGAGGACAACATGCCATTAGTAACGACTACGGAAATGTTCAAAAAAGCTTATGAAGGCGGCTATGCAGTAGGTGCTTTCAACGTTAACAATATGGAAATCGTGCAAGGTATCGTCGATGCGGCGAAAGAGGAACAATCCCCTCTTATCTTGCAAGTATCCGCAGGTGCTCGCAAATACGCAAAACACATTTACCTTGTAAAACTTGTGGAAGCAGCATTGGAAGATAGCAATTTGCCAATCGCTCTTCACCTTGACCACGGCGATTCCTTTGAAATCTGTAAAGATTGCGTAGACGGTGGCTTCACATCCGTTATGATTGACGCATCTCACCACGATTTCGACGAAAACGTAAAAATTACAAAACAAGTTGTTGAATACGCTCATGCTCATGGCGTTGTAGTAGAAGCTGAACTTGGTCGTTTGGCTGGCGTTGAAGATGACGTTAACGTATCCGATGCAGACGCTTGTTTCACAGATCCTGAACAAGCTGCTGAATTCGTAGCCTTAACAGGTGTTGATTCCTTGGCTATCGCTATCGGTACAAGCCACGGTGCTTACAAATTCAAAGGCACACCATACCTTGACTTTGAACGTTTGGAAAAGGTTGGTAAATTATTGCCTAACTTCCCTATCGTATTGCATGGTGCTTCCTCCGTATTACCTGAATTCGTAGCAAAATGTAACGAATTTGGTGGCAACATCCCTGGCGCACAAGGCGTACCTGAAGAAATGCTTCGCAAAGCAGCGCAAATGGCGGTTTGCAAAATCAACATCGATACAGACCTTCGCCTTGCTATGACTGCATCTGTACGCGAATACTTGGCGCAAAATCCATCCGAATTTGACCCTCGTAAGTATTTAGGACCTGCTCGTGACGCTATTAAAGGCATGGTAGCTCACAAAATTAAAGATGTATTAGGTTCTTCTCACAAACTATAATCTATGGCTAGTGGATTTTTAAAAGGAACCTTAATATTAACCATTGCCGGTTTCGTAGTGAAAGCCATCGGTAGTATCAACTGGATTCTTCTCTCCCGTATCTTGGGTGGTGAAGGCATCGGGATCTACCAGATGGCCTTTCCTATCTATTTGTTACTCTTACAAATTTCGAGCGCAGGTGTGCCGATTGCCATCTCCATTTTGACGGCAGAACGATTAGCATTACACGACTTTGGTGGCGCTAAGCGAGTATTCAATATTTCTTTCACAATGCTGACCATTACGGGCTTTATCGCCAGTTTGGCCATGTACTTTGGCGCAGATTGGCTAATCTCGAGTGGTCTCATTGCTGAAAGCCGTGCCTACTACTCTATCATCGCACTTGCTCCGGCAGTATTCTTTGTAACGTGGATTTCCTGTTTCCGCGGCTATATTCAAGGTTATGAAATGATGACCCCAACAGCTGTCAGCCAAATCGTAGAACAACTATTGCGCGTTATCGTCATGCTCGGTGCGGCAGCCATCTTATTGCCATATGGCTTACCAGCTGCAGCTGGCGGTGCTAGCCTAGGCGCTGGCGTTGGTGCCTTTGGTGCCTTCCTCGTGCTCTTGTACTATTACTACAAATTGCCTAAGGCTAGTAATACTGGTGAAAGCTACGATGGTCCGCGCGAATCGGCTAAAGAAATTTTATCGCGACTATTATCGTTGTCCATTCCAATTTCCTTAGCCAGTATCATGTTACCATTAACGGCAAATCTTGATTTGCTCATCGTACCACGTCGTCTATTAGACGCCGGTTTCCCGATGAACGAGGTAACAGAACTGTTCGGTTACCTTACAGGTATGGCGGTGCCACTCATTAACCTAGCGACCATCATTACGGCGGCCCTTGCTACAAGCATCGTACCTGCCATTTCCCATGCCTTTGCTAAACAAGATCACCAAGGCATTTACGAACGTACCGCAGGTTCTATGCGATTAACATTTATGGCAACCGTTCCATTTACGGTGCTATTATATGTACTCGCGGCCCCAACGGTTACCTTGATTTACAATGCGCCTAAGGCAGAACTAGCAACACAAATTACGGCGTTCTCCATCTTTTTCCTCGGCGTTCACCAAGTAACAACAGGCATTTTGCAAGGTCTTAACAAGCCGCGCATTCCGGTTATCAACATGGGTATTTCCCTTGTCATCAAGGTTATCCTTAACTGGACATTAACGGCCATCCCTTGGCTCGGCATCGGTGGTGCCGCTTGGGCTACTGTAGCCGACATCGGCTTTGCAGCCTTACTCAACTTGATTTACATCAAAAAATACACAGGCTACTTCCTCGATATTTCCCTTCTCTGGAAAAACGTGGTCAGCGCCGGTGTCATGGGGGTACTCATCTACATGAGCTACCATTATCTATCTGTACTATTACCGATGTGGGCAAACTTCCTGCTTACCGGTGTAGAAGGTCTAGTACTCTATGTCATTATCATGGTTCTCTTAAAGGGACTCAATAAAAATGATGGCACTAGCATGCCACTCATTGGTAGATTCTTTAGATAATTACATAAGCGAATAGTAAGAGGACCGACTCATTTGAGCCGGTCCTCTTTTTTGCTGAGATTATATAATAGTTTTTATCCTATAGACATATCAAAAATCACTAGACCATCGTGTATCAAAAGCTCTAGGATTGACCCCTAAACCAAGCTTTACTGTATCATAATTATTTTTGTCAACTTTACTACTAATATATTGAATCATATCTCGAATCTTATATTTACTTAGATGAACATCGTTCGGTTGTAAAGTATAGTAACTATAAACATAACGATCATCATAAACAACAATTACAAATAATGTTTTCTCACTACCTTCTACCTCAAAATATGCCCCTGGGGTTGCATCATTCCAAACAGTAGCATATTGAATGCCCTTCATGCCATTAAGTTCTTCCCTACTCAAAAGCTCTGTCAAATATTTATAAAAAACGGCTTGTTTCTCAATTAATATAGGGTCAGAAACGGGATGTTTAATAAATAAGGAACGTATTGATCCTGACGCAAATCTTGTAAACTCATTACCATCTTTATCTTTCTTTTTATCCACCAATTTACTACCTTTTAATACCCTAAAAGTGTAATTTCCTATAGAAACAGGGCTCGAGTATTCCAATACAGAACTGGCTGGCTTCATAGACGGCAGTGCAAAATTTGCCAATGTAGCCATTGTTTTATCAACTAACTCTTTTTGATTTCCCTTGATATGGTATTTTAAAATATTTTCATTTAAACCATAGCCTACATGATAAACAGTATTAGGTTTTCCAGGTAGCGTAAAATTAATGGTTCCATTAGGATATTTTCCGTAATTGGCTATATCCCAAGTCCCATTCTCCACGGTTTTATATGCAAATGTATTCCCATCGATAAAACTAATCTTTCCATCATGATTTGTATCTATTTGCTCTCGTATGATATCCTTTGTCACTTTGCTATAAGGTACTCCTGAATCAGCCCAATTAGTAGTGCTCTTAATCTGTTGAACCTCAACGCCAATATTACCGACAGGCGTTTCAGTTAGATGTGACACTACACGATCTTCTTTAAAATTTTTAGAAATAGTAGCCACTGATGAAAACGGCAGTGTAAACGTTAAATCAGCACCATTTTCCTTCAATACATATACAGTATATGAGTGATTGGTTGCATGATTCACCCCTTGTACTACATACTTTAACTTCTGTAGTTCATCGTCTGTGTATTTGGGATGTGTAGTCTTGAGTTGGTCAATCTCCTTACTGATTTCGCTATCTATACGCTCTATAATACGACCTGTAGGGCGATAGTCCCTATAGCGCATTTCATCAATTTTAGATGTCGCACCAGGAATATTTACATCGATTGCATAGGATTGGCTTATACCAACAGTCAGCCCCAATAGACCTAATGCTATTACACGTTTCCAGTTCATATATTCTCTCCTCAATTTATACTCTACAATCTAAGACTCATTATACCTAAATATCAATTTTTTATCAATTTTTCATAAATTTATTTTATGATTTTCCAATACTAAATCTATTTACACAAAATCAATTCCTACTTGCAAAATATGTTATAGTATATTTTAGGAAAATGAATTATAATTATACTGTACTTAATGTACAGTATTTTATACATTGAGGTGATAGTATGAAAAAACCATTAATCGGAATCTCCGGCAATACGCTACGCGATAATAGCGGTGCTTATGTCGATTTAATCCGTTCTTATGTAAATCAAGATTACGTCCGCTCCATCGAAGAAGCAGGCGGTATTCCTATTATTATTCCTTTTACAGAAAACTTAGAGCAAGCAAAGGAAACCATTGATATCGTGGATGGCCTACTCCTTACAGGTGGTCATGATGTATATCCGCTCAATTATGGTGAAGAGCCATTACGAGGCATTGGTGATGTATTCCCTGAGCGAGATCAATTTGATTTCGCGTTGCTTGCAGCAGCAGAGACGCGAAATATTCCTGTATTTGCCATCTGTCGCGGTTGCCAAATCGTGAATGTCTATCGTGGTGGTTCCTTGTACCAAGATTTGCCATATGATGAAAATTGCACGATTAAGCACAGCCAAAATCAAACGCCTGCATTGCCTACGCATACAGTAGAAATTAAACCGGACTCTAAATTATCTCAAATTATTGGCACAACCACATGGATTACAAATTCCCATCATCATCAAACGTGCCGTAATATTGGTGAAAGCTTAGTTGTTACAGGCCGTGCCAAGGATGGTACAGTAGAGGCCTTAGAGGATACAAGTCGTCCTTGGTTTGTGGCTACTCAATTCCATCCTGAAATGATGCATGTGAAAGACGTACATGCTAAAGCATTATTTAAAGACTTTGTCGATGCTACTAAGGAGGCTAACTAATGGATAAGAAAAGTAAATTCGGATTTTGGAGTATCGTACTCCTCGGTATCAATGGCATCGTTGGTACTGGGATTTTCCTATTACCTAATAAGGCCTATGCCATTATCGGTTCAGCTAGTTTAGGCGTCCTTCTATTTGATGCACTCATTGCTGGATGTATTGCCTTGTGCTTTGCCGAAGCGGCTAGTCTTTTCACACGTAATGGTGGGCCCTATCTATATGCTAAACATGCATTAGGTGACTTTTGGGGATTCGAAGTAGGCGTCCTTAAATGGATTGTAACCGTAATTGCTTGGGCCGCCATGGCCGTTGGCTTTGCTACAGCCCTAGGTGCTGCAGTCCCAGCCTTAAGTGGCGATTTAGCAAAGGACGTTATTTCCTTTATATTAATTGTAGGCTTAACAATCGTAAATATATTTGGTGTTAACGTATCTAAATTCGTTAACAACTTGATTACAATTTCTAAATTAGTGCCTCTCGCCCTATTTATCGCTATTGGTATATTCTTTATTAACGGCGCTAACTTTACACCTGTATTTCCACAAGATACATATGTAGATGGATCCTTTGCGCAAGCAGCCGTTCTTCTCTTCTTTGCTTATACAGGATTTGAGGTTATCGCTATTGCCGCAGAGGATATGAAAAATCCTAAAAAGAATTTACCTCGTGCCATTATCATGTGTATGCTTCTTGTATCTGTCCTTTATATGGCAATACTTGCTGTTTCTATCGGTGTTTTAGGTTCAGACCTCGCTAATACAAAAGCACCAGTACAAGAGGCTTTTAACGTAATTGTAGGCCCAATTGGCATGTACATTGTACTAGCAGGTACATTAATTTCTATGGGCGGCATTAACTTTGCCGAAGCCTATTACGCACCTCGTATTGCAACATCTATGGCCGAAGATGGCATGTTACCAAGTGCCTTAGCTAAACGCAATCGCTACAATGCACCATATGTAGCAGCGATTGTCACTGCCATTGCCAGCGTACTACTTGCCTGGTCTGGTTCGTTTACAACCCTTGCTGCTATTAGTGCGGTATCCCGTTTTACACAATACCTACCAACTTGTTTGGCAGTCATCATATTCCGTCGTAAATGGGCTGATAAAGAACGGTCCTATACAATCCCAGGTGGTTACACGGTTCCAGTTATCGCTATTGCTACATCCCTTTGGATGCTAGGCCAAGCCCAAACCAACCAATTACTTTGGGGCCTCGGCGGATGTATCGTCATCCTTCCACTCTACATTTGGTACTGGCGCAAGAAAAAAGCAGGCCTAATCCGCGAAAAAGAAGATATCTAATTACATATTGTACACAAAATAGGCAGGAGATCGCTCCTGCCTATTATTATTTCTAAGTCGCCTATATAAGGTCTCTATAAAAATAGAACAGGCCTGTTCTAATTTTATGGACACATATACTGAACGAATTAATAATCTGTAAAAGAATCTTCCTCAACAGATTCTGTTAAATCTTCTTCGATATAACCGTATTCATCAGTGGATTCTTCTTCGTCGCGCGTATCAATGTATATGCTAATTACAGCTAATCCACCTTGTTCGTTAAGGCTCACGATAAGGCTCATAGGACCATATACCAAAATAAGATTATCGTCTTCATCACGAATGATGTGTGGCACGGCAGCAAAGTGTTGATTCATGAGTTGATCAAAGTAGTCCTCTACATCGAGGCCATTTTCTAGTGTAATAGATTCTGCATCGCTTTTTTGGAACACTACCTTCGTATCTTCATCAATGAATTGGTAGAAATCATCGATATCAAAATTATCGGTTTCAAGCCATATGCTGAGGGCAGCAATCCAGTCTTTCACAGTGTGCGGCACAATTGGGAACCGGTATGGTGTTTCATCTAAGGATAAGCGAAGATCATCGTATTCGAATTCATAATTTTCTTGGCTAGATACGATGCGGTCAATACGGCCATCCTCATTGATATCAACAAACAACATGTACGCATATTGGTCCCCCTCTTCATAGGCTACAGTTAAACCGTGACGGCCTTCATGAAATAGGGCGCCCTCTTCATATACCTCTGTAATATGCATAATGCGACAGATTACAGGCACATGGTCAGATTGAATAGAATCAACCATGGCCGTTAAAAATTCTAAGCTTTCACGTTTATTACGAGCAATAATGCCACGGCCCGTAGAAACATATTCGCAATCATCGTCGAGCATGGCTTCAACACCATGAAGATTTGCTGATTCTAACGTGGCTTTCATCAATAATAAAGATTGTATTTCAGTCATACTAATCCTCCAAATATTTTCAACTAGTATACTAATTGTATCATAGACTAATTTAAAATTCTCGGCTCATGTCATATAATGGAATAAGATTATATAGATTTTGGAGGTCCCCATGAAATATACAACTATCGTATTCGATTGTGACGGAACGTTGCTAGATACATTAACAGATTTACGCAATGCGGTGAATTATGTATTGCGCGCTCATGATTTGCCAGAACGGTCGGTTCCCGAGGTGAAAGCAGCACTTGGTAACGGCGTTGCACATTTGATGCGTCAATCGCTGCCAGATTCCATTTCAGAAGCTGAGTTCAACACCTATCTCGACGAATTTAAAGCATACTATGGCAAACATCTACAAGATTACACTGCACCATATCCAGGCATGCTCGACGTATTAGACACATTACGAGCTAAGGGCTATAAAGTTGCCATTGTATCCAACAAAATTCAAGAAGGCATTACACCTCTAAATAAGGAATACTTTGGTGATCGTTTACCAGTAGCCATCGGAGAACGCCCTGGATTACAACGTAAACCAGCACCAGATATGGTACTACAAGCATTAAAAGAACTAGGTTCAACCCAAGATGAGTCAATCTACATTGGCGACTCTGAAGTAGATGTGGCTACAGCGAAGAACTCTGGCCTACTATACATCAGCGTTACATGGGGCTTTAGAGACGAACAATTACATAAAGATTTAGGCGTCAAACACATTGCCCGTAAGGCAGAAGATATCGTAACAATCATCGAAGAGCTAAATGCATAAGAAAACGACTAGTCACAACATAAACAATATGATGTGACTAGTCGTTTTATAGTATATAATTTTACATCCCAATCCCAAACAGTGTTAATATTTCCATAATGACTGGTATGACGAATACAAACAATACGGAGCTAATTGTTACAAGACCTGTGGCAAATGGCAAATCAGAACCGGCTTCATTCGCTACGATTGGCAATACGGCAATAACCGGTCCTGCGGATTGAACGATGAATGTGACGACCGCAACGGGCTCCAATGTAATGCCCATGAGATATTTTGTAGCATAGATGACGCAGAACATGATAAATGGCGCTACGGCAAAACGTCCAATAATACCACCGATGGAGTCTTTATTTAAGCGCATGCTTTTAAGACCTGCATCATGTAGTACGATACCAATATATAGCAAGGATAATGGTGTTACCATATTCCCTATATAGTTTAACGTATTATGCAATACCGTCGGCAAAGGAATCTGAGCATATAAGAATACGAGGGCCAAGAAAAAGCCCAACAACGGCGGTGGAAATATTTTTTTCCAAGAAAACTTGTGTACCAAGGTGCGGAAGCTTTCACCATGGCTAGCACCATTCGCAGGCAACGGGTCTGCCTCAATGAGGAATACGCCAAACATCCACACGGATATGGTGTTGCCGATGTAGTAAAGCAAGAAAAACGGTAACGCATCTTGTCCAAATAGGGCAATTTGCACCGGCAAGCCGATGAATAGGCAATTATCATTGACCACCATGTTAATAAATATACCGCGCCGCCCCCGTGGTACATGCACTATTTTCATCATGATGAAAGCGATGATGTACGAAACCACATAGGTCAGCATCACGACGAGTAGTCCATACCGCAAGTCCCACAAATCCGATGTTTGCACATTGTGAAGCACGGACATAAATACGCCGGCCGGCAAAATGACGGACATGATGAGACGCGATAGATTCGAGCTAAATGTATCATTAAACATGCCCCGCCCTTTTAGGAAATACCCTAAAGATATGAGCAAGACGATAGGCATGATGCTTTGTAATGAAGTAAGAAAAACCATATAACCTCCTACATACTTTATATGTAGTATATCACAAATGAAGGAGCCCCAGTTACGTAACAGAAACAAAAACTCCCTCTTGGGCTTCTACGGTTCTGGTGCCGTACTTGTAACAAGGTATTTGGCAAAACTGTATTCCCTATGGGTAAAAGCATCCTATAATTGATTGAAAACTAAATAATACAAGTTAAAGGTCTATATATTACCGAGCTGTAATATATAGACCTTTTTTCATTATATATTTTATTAATAAGAAACTTTAAATTATGAAAAACGCCTCAGATAAAGGCTGCATCTTTTGATTCGTAAGCGAAACTTTATCTTTTACCTTAACAGATTCTGCTATATTACGTATTTCATCATGACTAAGTTTAGTATCTTTTAAGTTGTAAGCAATCCAATTTACAAGCATCCTATTGTCATCATATGTAAGTACAAAATTAAAGAATCCCCATCAGGATTATATACATCAATTAAAGCTGACGGAATACCATCATTCCAAACAATAGCATATTGCGGATCTTTAATACCTAAATTTACACCAATATTAGTCATAAGCTCTAACATTTTAGTATACTGAGCAGCCATGCTGTTATCACCAAGTTGACTACGATTCACATACACATACTGTTCGTATCCAACTGTTTTATATGCATGAATTTCATCTTTATTTATGTCATATCCAATCTCCTGATGTGAACCTTTAGGCATCTTATAAACAAATCCGTATAACTCTTTGCTTTCAGAATATGAATCTGTATCAGGTAAAAGCTGAATAGATGGCACTATATAATTAGCAATCATATTTTCTACATGACGATCAATCAATACACCTTCAGAACCGCCCCCATTGTAAGTAAATGCCATCCGATAGGATGATGACTTATTCTTAGGATTTTTAAACTGAATACCTGTCGTATATATTTCGTTATTGTATTTAGATTGCTGCTTTTCCTTAAACCACAAAGCAGATCCTATGGATGGATAAGAGAATTTTTTAATGTCACGATGTAAATCACGATTTTTCTTATTTAATTGATTTAAATACTGTGTTGTATCTGCCATAATAGAAAAATCAATTTTCTGATTATTGACTTCTAAAGTCTGTCCATCCTGTTTCTGAGTATACATACCATGCTGACTTGAAAATGGCATTACTAATCGCATACTATCCGTATCAGAATGTAGACGAACGATTGTACTATGTGCTAGCACGGCACGTAAACTATTCTTACTATATTGAACTTGTCTACTAATTTCATAATCTCGATAATGGTAAGATTTTAATTTCTTAGCTACATGTTCTTCCTTATCTGATAACGCCTTTTCTAAACTTTCATTCGTATAATTATAATTCTTATATGCCTCTACAGGAACAGTCCTATCAGCACCAGGTATATTAACGTCTATAGCCTGAGCAGGCATAATGATAGCTACGCTAATAGTCATAGCCAATACTATATGCTTTAACACAATGTATCCTCTCTCGAACATAATATATTCATATTATTTATAGCTAAATTGCGCATCCATAATCATTTGTCGCAATTGCTCAATGCGTACACCATTTGGCAATCTATCTCTATAAAACTGCAATTTATAATAGTACCTAGTTCCTTCATAATCAGTAACCAATACCATATCCGTCCTATTATGTAATGGCCAGCCATACATAAATTCAGCTAGTAAACTGCGCACACCATCATTATAGACCTCTATTACATCATCCTTAATAGGCAATACCATCTTAACAGTAGGCTCAGGAATCGTTCTATATTTAACAAGATTTTTAACCTCATTGTCTAAGGACATACTAGTATCATCAATAGATCTAGCCTTAACATGCATAAATACCTCATCAGAGGTTCTAAACACCCTACCATCTATATCTTTTGTTTCGCCTTTCGTTTCAATAGCATCCTTCAATACTCGGAATTGATAAGGCCCAAAGAATTTTGTTTCTGTAAGAGTATCTAGCAAGTCATCATGTTGACCATTATGCTCATTCGTAACACGTATCATTGGTGTTGTATCAATTGCTTGTGAAAGCACTGGTACTGCTAAACATAATCCTAAGCTAAGCAAGGTAATATAACGTTTTAACATATATTTCTCTCCATAACACACTAATATTAACTGTATTGTAACACAATTCAATAAATTTTATAAAAACAAAAAAGGTTCCTATTGGTCACCTAGGTGACTATTAGGAACCTCTAATCTATTTACTTTTACGCTTGACATCGTTATATTGAACCTGAGGCCTCTAAATGGGTCCAGTCTTTGCTAATCGTGGCATGAAAAAAGGCCCGACAAAGAAGTCAGACCGTTTCTTCAATTTTATAAAACTAGAAGCGAAGTCTGGCGTCGAAACCATTTATGCCTCACTTTGATATAAATTATATCATATCTAAACACGGAAAGGAATCAAACAATTTCTTTCCGTGTTTTCATTTATAACCATTTATAGTATATACAAACAACATAAAATTCTTTCGTTTAGTAAAAGTTTACTCCATATCATAATAATACATACATACTGTTACTTTAAAGGAAAATCCTGTTCAATATCCTCTCTATAATCATCTTTATACCGGATTTCATCAATCGCTGCTGGAGTCAACACACATCCCTCAGCATTTACATATTCATGGAATTCATTAAAATATATCCCCTCTATATCTGAAGGTTCTAATTGTGGTTCATACGATTCAATATTTCCGTATGTATGATTAATTTCATCCAATATGCGATTCTGTTTCTCTATATCCGCATCACTATCTGTTTGATTATTCGATGATCTAGATTTTGCAATAAGTGCAATAACGATGACGGCAATAACTAAGTACAACATAGGCCTCTCCTAATTGACCTCTAGCTAAAAACTAGCTTTCTAATCGTGGCATGAAAAAAGGCCCGACAGAGAAGTCAGACCGTTTCTTCAAATTCATTATCGAGAAGCGAGAGCTGGCGACCAAACCATTTATGCCTCACTTTGATATAAATTATATCATATCTAAACAGGGAAAGGAATCTCATACGATTTCTTTTTTGTTTTAAAGCATAATAAACCTATACAAGAAATAATATGCAAACTAATCTCCAGTGTCGTCAATATAAATATGTACAGAATTTGCTGGCCCCGCTAAACTACGGCCGATTTCAATCGTCATAGGTCCATACTTTATAAAGGATCTATTATTCTTATCATTAATTATATGTGGCATAGTATAGAAAAATAAATTCATTATCTTACTAAAGTCATTTATAATTTGTTTCTTACCTAACAACAAAATAGGTTCTTGACCTTTTCTTTGAAAATGTACACAGCACTCATCAGCAAGTGAATCATAAAAAGAATGCTCATCTACATATCCAGTTTCTAACCAAATGCTAATAGCCGTAAGCCAATCCAAAAAATCAACAGGAGTCTTATAAAAAATGTAATCTATAGGAGGGGACTTATATTCAGCACGATGTTTATCAAGTCTAAAACTTGGAATTTTATTACTAACAATAATTTTGTTAATAAAATTATTTGAATCTAACTCAATAAACATACCTATAGCATAATTGTCTATTTCATTGTATGCAATAGCGAGTCCTCTTTGACCTTCATTAAACAACTCTTTTTCTTTGATTTCCCCCCGAAGTGTCATCATATGTGCATACACGGCTACATTTTCATCTTTGGTTCTTTTTGCTATTGAATTTAGAAAATCATATACTTCTGCCTTTCCAGTTTTTAATATATTCCTCTCGACATTAATATACTGACAATTGTCTGCTAACAAATTATTAATCCCCTTAAAATCAGCATATTCTAACGCAGATTTAAATATTAATAACACATGATTTACATTCATCTAGGACACCGCTTTCAATAAAAGAAAAAATAATTATTAGCGCCTTAATTACTGAATTGGCTACAATAAAATAAATCATACCACGTGCATCTCATAATAATTTCATTATATAGTAAAAATTTATTGAAATAAATCTATAAAATCCAAAATTCAGAACGATAGATAGGGCCTTTTTACTATAAAATAAAAAATAAGGATTAGATAAACCAAACATCCTCTTGATACATATTACCAGTGTCAGATAATGTTGCATCTGTAATTAATTTTCGTAACTGTGCCTTAGTATATGTACTATTATCTAAGAGATATTGGATTGAATTTTGGTACTTAAAACGGTCATCATAAATAATAAACATCAATATACCCTGTCGATTATCTAATTCAAGATCTAGTAATAAACCTGGCACACCATCATTCCAAACAAAAGAATGGCTACCTTTGATAATCTTTGGGGATCCAGGAAATCCAAAGAACTCAGCAGTCTTATCATCTATTTTATGTAACAGATCAATTTCGTCAAATGAACTAAATATACCCTTTTCCAATTTATTTGCAGGGTCAATCAAAATTTGTTGCCTTATATCTTTATCAACTGTGAAAGTCACACCATCTATCTTAACACTAGGGTTATTTTCTTTAACGGCTGTTTTAGGGACTCTAAAAGAATATTTCTTATAGTTTTCTACTCGGCTATAGTCATTTAAATCTTGAAGAGAATGAATTGAAGGCAATACATAATTAGCCATTATTTTATTAATATCATTTGATGTGACACTCTCCGTTATAAGTGGATACAGAATAACATTATATGTTTGCTTAGGATGCTTACTCAACTCAAAATTTAAAGCAATAATGTCCATATCTACAGCACCAGTAAGAGTTGTTTTTCTCCAGTAACTTTTACTAAGACCATCATATTTGAAAACCACATCTGTTTTATCAGGAGAATCTGGCATTCCATTTTCAATAATAGCAGTAACAATCATTGGGGACTGAAATAAATAACCAGCCGTTGCATCTTGAAAATCACTTAATGCCTCTTTTTGTACTGCACTAAATGGTAATGTTACTGATAGACCTCCCTTTTTATTATGTAAATTCACTACTGTGTTACCATCATACTTACGGCGCTCAATAGCATAAATCTCATTTTTTAAGGCTTCTACTGCATCGTCATCTACAACTACACCAAACTCTTGATTAAAGCGCTCTTTAGAATAAGCGGAAAATGAATCTGCCTTCTTTTTTAATCTCTCATCATATGTAGACTCAATTTTATCAGTCGTATATACCGCTTGTACATATTCATCACGCGAAATACTTGGATCCGCACCAGGAAGATTCACATCAACAGCATAACTAGAACCACTAATAGCGCTCAATACAATAGCACTTAATAATAATCGTTTTAACATATACATCTCTCCACAAAATAGTAATTTTAACAGTATTGTAACATAATAAAAAGATATTGATAAAATTAATTATAAAACTAAAGAGGTTCCTATTGGTCACCTAGGTGACTATTAGGAACCTCTAATCTATTTACTTTTATTATTCACAACATTATATTGAACTTGAGGCCTCTAAATGGGTCCAGTCTTTGCTAATCGTGGCATGAAAAAAGGCCCGACTGTGAAGTCAGACCGTTTCTTCAATTAAATCAATATAGAAGCGAAATCTGGCGACCAAACCATTTATGCCTCACTTTGATATAAATTATATCATGTCTAATCACGGAAGGGAATTGAACTATCCCCTTCCGTGTTTTTATTTATAATACAAATGTTAGATACCTTATTGTAATATAGTGACTTATATCACCGACAAAATATATTGTCAATTGGTATATTTATTTCATCTTCCTACTGGGCTGACGGATACGTAGAATTGACTACATGCACAGTAGCACACACATCGTGTGATAGCCGACCGTCTGGGCAAGCTTTTGTTCAGATGGTCTTTTTTTATTGCCATCTCATAGCAAATGCTTCTTTATCAATTTTTGATAATCTCACGTATATGAAAGGAGTTTTTTTATGAGAAATCGTTGGCTTATCGCACTTGCAGCTATTGGACTGCACATATCCATCGGTAGCGTGTATGCATGGAGCGTGCTCACGCGCCCTATCATGGTAGATATGGGATTTACCTTATCACAAACAACCTGGACATTTTCACTAGCCATTCTAATGCTTGGTCTATCTGCAGGTTTTCTTGGATCCTTTGCAGAGAAGATTGGTCCTAAAAAAAGCGGTCTCCTCGCCATGTTCTTTTGGGTAGCAGGTCTATTCGGTACAGCCTATGCACTTAGCATCCATAGCCTTACCTTACTATATCTATTCTACGGTATCATTGGCGGTATTGGACTAGGCATCGGCTACATAACACCAGTTTCTACGCTCGTAAAATACTTTCCACATCGTCCTGGATTTGCTACCGGATTAGCTATAATGGGATTCGGATTTGCCTCCCTTATTGCAGGTCCTCTTATGCAGTACCTTGTGGCTCATGTGGGCTTAGTAAATAATTTCATTATCCTTAGTATCACCTATCTTATAGTTATGAGTGCTTCTTCCCTTTATTTGAAAGCACCTACGCCAAAAGGACCGACACGCTCTAATCAAGATAAATCTACCATGTACGTACATAATCACGGTATGCTAGCTAATGATGCTATGAAAACGTGGCAATTCGGTGCTCTATGGTGGGTCTTCTTTGTTAATATTACCTGCGGTATTGGGCTCCTATCTCTAGCATCCCCAATGGCACAAGAAACCATTGGCATGACACCAGCAGCTGCGGCCTCTCTAGTCGGTATTATTGGCATTTTCAATGGTGGTGGTCGTATTGCATGGTCCACTATCTCTGATTTCCTTGGACGAGCACAAACTTATATATTATTCTTTATCATGGAAATCATTGCCTTCTATTTACTGTCCCAAACCAATAGTGCATTAACATTCCAGATTTTAATACTCCTCATTATCACCTGTTACGGTGGAGGTTTCTCCTGTATGCCAGCATATCTTGCAGACCTTTATGGTATACGCCAACTCTCTACCATTCACGGCCGTATCCTAACAGCTTGGGGATTAGCAGGCATCGCTGGTCCCATGATTGTATCATACTTTCACGAAGCCGGATATGGCTATTCCATGGCTTTAGTGTGCTTTGCAGTTTTATTTGTATTAAATACAATAATTGCTATAATCTTAAAAATGTATGGCAAGAGAAATCTTCACACCTAACCTTGCATTTAAGCATGAAAAAAGGCCCGACAGTGAAGTCAGACCGTTTCTTCAAATACTTTTTCGAGAAGCGAGAGCTGGCGACGAAACCATTTTTGCCTCACTTTGATATAAATTATATCATATCTAAACTGGGAAAGGAATCATATGATTCTTTTCCCTGTTTTATTATTATAACCTTACATATATTCATCAATCATATGCCATCTTGATAAAATATCAGCTTAAATATCCTCTAAAGTATATATAGGCAAATATCTCTGCGCAAATGCAAGATTTTTATTGAGTTCTGCCCATTTTTCAGCATCACCAATAACATAAATATATTCTTTTGCTCTTGTAAAAGCTACATTTACATTATTGGCATTAACCCATTTAATGGCGCCATTAGCAGACCCATCACTTTGACAGCCTAACATATAAATAACGACTTTAGCCTCTTTACCTTGGAAAGTATGTACAGTCCCAATATTATCCCTTAACCAACCGCTCTTATTATCTTTATCAGTCCAATTTACAATATCATCACTGATAGATTGCATATAAGTTTTAAATCCATATGCAACACTAGTAAATGGTGTAATGATAAATATATCTTTAAATTCTACATTTCTTGCACGTAACTTTTGGATTAGCTCAAAAGCAATTTGACCTTGTACTTTGATATATCGATCTTTACCAGTACTAAATTTAATATTACTTGCATCATATGTTATCCAACAGCTTTCTTTACATGGATCAATAGGATTATCAGAATCCATGGTCTTATTAATCATAAATCCACCATAAGATAACTCATTAGCAACCGTAAACATTGGGTCTTTACAGCGTCTATGTATAACAAGTGGACAACCGACCCACGATTCGGAACCATCAAGATTTTTGATAATACCTGCAAACGGATTTTGTGCATCAGCTAAACTTTGTACAGATAACTCTTTACTCCGATATTTATCAAGACTTTCGCCACCAATTTTTTCTATAAATAAATCCTGTACAGTTTGTACTGGTTCAATCTGTTTTGGATCACCAACTACTATAGCCTTTTGCGCACGGAATAATGCCCCTACGAGCATATGAGGTGATGCTTGTCCTGCCTCATCAATAATGATAGTACCTAATGAGCTTTCAGATTTACAGTTAATTAGGAATCTCTCCACAGCAGCAAAGGTGGAAGAGATGACCGGCACGGCAATCATCAATGAATTAAGTAATGCAGGGAAAATCGTATCAAGGTCAAAATTTTTCTGTAATTTCTTCCTATCAGTTAATGAGCCCCAATACTGACTAAGCAATTTCATGTTTTTTCTGAAAGCATCACTCATAACGACAGCCTTTTGTAATTGTAAGGCATCATATAATAAACGCTCTCTACATTCATTCAAATAGTTACACACATATAAAAAAGACGTATGTGCCTCTGCTCTATCCTCACCAGATGACATCAACTTTGATGCTATACCATCGAAGCATTGTATCGTATCTTTATCATTATTTTTGAGTTTTCCTTGGATATCTTGTTGTATTGCTTCTATTTCTAGAATAGTACTTTCAAGGTTTTTAATATCAGACAATAGCCCATCTTTCGTATTGATTATAGCTTCACGTTCATTGACTGAATGGTGTAACGTATCCAATTGACCTTTAACGGTTTGAAGCTTGGCAGTCTCTTCTTCAATAACCGATAGTAATGTAGTATTACTCATTGCTTTCAAAACTGACCAGTTCGTGGCACTACAGATTTTATCAATAATAGAACGTTTGCCATTTAACTCTATTAGTTTTTCTTCAACACTATTTTTATGCTCAATCAACTTTAACAACTCAGCATCTAATGTATCATATTTGCTCAATTCTTCATCGATTGTATGAATTTCCTCTTGTAGCTGATTGGTTTTAAGCTTTAACTCTTGAATTAATTTGATATTATCTTCATAGGTCGTTACATAAGTAAATAATGCTTTTACAAGATTATACTGAACCTGAAACTGTTTTTTAGCACTTTTAAAAGCATCTTGAGTACTAGTCATACGCATAATGGAGGTCAAATCTGAGGATAATACATTTAATGCAGGCATAAAGTTATTGATATTAGATTTCTTACCAAGTCTTGCAGAAATTAACCCCCATTGTTCATTACTCTCTGCTAAAAGATCAGCTAAAAATGTAAAATACACCTCATTAGATTTAACATATTCATATTTCTTCTCTTTAGCAAAACAAGATAAATCAACCTGTTGGTCGGAGAACTCTGGATTAAATAATGTTGAATCATTAGTTTCTTTTTTTACAGAGGAAATATTCGGTAACTCTAATGTAATATTTTCAACTGCCTTGTTATTCGATGAAAGCACCAACATGCCATAAACGGCAATATCACTAGGTATAGTATAGTAAAAGGATTTACCATCCTTGCCCATAACCTTTTTAAAGATATCGTTTACATGATTACTTTCACAAAACTTAGCAGCACGTTCAACAATATTACTAGCGATTATATCCTTCAATAACGTTGTTTTGCCTGTACCTGGAGGTCCATTTACAGAAAAGATGTCTTTAGGATTCTCCTTAGCAATATTAACAGCAATTTGCTGCATAAAGGATAAGTTAAACTTTGAAGGCCATCGACCATATGGTAAAACCTTCGGGTTATACCATTTACGCATCTGATCCGTATCTTTCAATAAATCATAATGCTCTATATCCTGATTAAGACTATTGATATAAGACAATACCTTATCATTATCTTTTAATGTATCAATGTACTGGGATACCAACTGTAAGTCATCAAGGAAAAAGCTAGACTTTAAATCATTAATAGGCATTGTCTCAGCTTTAGCAAGCTGAATCTCCTCTGCCTTAAATCCACAATAACCATAAACATCGCCAGCACGGAACATGGTAATGCATATAGGCTCCAAGATATGCTCTTGTATATAGGCATTGATTACATGTACAGCCTTATCAAGGGATACCTTCTCTTCAGGAAGATTAAAACCATCTTCAATTTCTTTGACAACCTTATCCCAACCATCTAGCTTAATATCTTTAAACTCCACATCAGGCTGAGACATCATTTGATGAATCACCCAAATAAAGGGAGCAATTTGAAGACTACCCTCTTTATAATATCCATCTGCATCGGCGACAAATGATGCACTATACACATTCCCTAGGTATGGTTTTTCAGGATGCTCAATTTCTAATTTATCAATGAAGGCTTCTAATACTTCTGTACCTTTGACCACACTTAAAAGAACTGCATATTCATCATCTAACACATAGCCTTTTTTATCCTTAAAATCTTTTATCTCATCAATAAGAGAATACTTATAAGAATAATTTGGCAACGGTACTATATAAGTAGAAACATGTGAATTTTTCCAAAAGGGCTTAATTACAGACTGTTGATAAATAGTAGTTCTATCATTTTCAGTAGTAAATACAAGCTCCTTTACATACTTCTTTGGAATTGCTTTATACTTAGGAACCTCTTTAGGTTGCAAACATTCAAGTGAATACCAATAATTTATAATTTGCTTTACAGTATCTCTCATTTATCTAGACCCTCTCATTAGACTAATGAAAATATTATACAGGTAGAATGAAGAGATTTCATGAAAATTGACTAAAAAAGATTCTAGCAGTCCTCATAACCTGTATACTAGAATCCTCTGTCTTGTTATAAAGACATACTAAATAAAGAATAGTAAATCTATAATTTACACTTTATATTACAGTAAATATAATATTTTAATCCCATGATTCGACACTTGGGCTAAATGTCAATCCACTTACTGGTCCCCAGCCTTCTCTAGTAGGCATATTATCAGAATGATGACAAATTGTATTCCCATATGTTGCACTAACTTTAAAATTCCGTTTTATAAATGCATTAACTACACTTTTGCGTGGGTGATCACTATCTTTTGCAACAGACGCACAGGCAATTCTATTTTCAACACAATTTGAGCATTTAAATCCAGTTATTTTGTCTAATATAGAACTAGATATATTATGACGACTTCCATGATGAGGTATTTGAATCAAATTATATTTTTCAAATTGAGTATTATTACTAATACCAAAATTATACGCAATATCTAAGGCCTTTATTCCCGCATCTCCCGTTAATAATACATTATAAGTAGATAGGCCCAAATGCAAAATAACAGATGTTTCATTCTCTGCACTAGTTGATACATTTTCACGCAGAGTATCCTCTCCACTAAAAGATTCAACTATAAAGTTTTTATTATTATTAAAAGCCTCAGCGAATTTAATCCCACATCTTTTTTCGGCAAGACTATTTTTAGATGAGTCCACAATTTGTTCGATATAAAAAGTTTTACTTGGACTAAGCACTTTAATCTCAGCTGTAATATATGTCCCCTGAAAAATAGGTAAAACAGGTATATTATATTTATTAGCTAAATCTTCAATTTCCTTCACATTAGGATAAGAACTATATAATTCTTCTTTCAGAGATTCCTTAGTTTTACGACCGTCATCAACATACGGCCATAAATCTTCAATGTAGTTCCAGGGACAATTCATATAAATTTTTCCAATTCTAATTTTTCCCAATAATTCGATTATACCACTGGTATGATCATTATCAGGATGCGATACAATAACATAATCTAATTTTTCTGTATTATAGTACTCTCTTAAATGCTGCTCTATAGTCTCACCAAATGCTTTTACACCTCCATCATACAATATATGAATAAACGTTTCCGTCCCCTCAGGCATATATCTGAATAAAATTGAATCTGAATCTTGACTTACCGAGTTATTAGCTAAAAAATCTATTTCATATTTCATAATACGCCCCCATAACTTAAACATATTTCATCCCAATCTCCCCTAAAAAAAGAGTGACCTATTAGGTCACTGTTTTTTTATCTATATATTTGCGTTTTCTAAAAGAGCTTCATTTAATGCTTCAGCTAATCTCTTAACACCTTCAACTATCTTCTCATCTGGCATATTAGAATAGTTTAATCTAAATGTATTTTCCTTACCTCCATTAGGGAAGAATGACCCGCCTGGAACATAAGCAACATTGTTTTCTAAACATTTTTCCATTATCTTTCTAGCATCCAAATGGCTTGGTAACTCTATCCATGTAAATAAGCCACCTTCTGGATGTGTGTATTCTATTCCTTCTGGGAAGTATTCTTTTATTGTTGATAACATTAAATCTCTACGCTTTTTATAAACTGTTTTTATATTTTCAACATGTGCATCTAAATCATAAACTTCTATAAATTTACTTACTTCTCTTTGAGATATTGTAGATGCCTGTAAATCTGCTCCTTGTTTAACAAATACAAATTTAGAAAGTATTTGTGG
>SKDY01000272.1_pt1 | contig 44750 bp, 53 predicted proteins | sample 4826591 | NCBI WGS metagenome assembly SKDY01 (sample SAMN11008823, study PRJNA524170) | human gut metagenome | biome: Human fecal sample; material: Feces; isolation source: fecal sample from pouch patient p10, p22 | host: Homo sapiens | place: Israel: Tel-Aviv | collected 2016-06-15 | reverse complement strand
TAACGCGAAAGGCGGTATTTATGGGAAAGGCGCGTTCCTTACTACGTTTGCCGAAGAATCTGATGAAGCTGCGATTCCTATCAATGGTACACCAAGGGCCGAAGCCTTATGGCGTCAAACTGGTGCTATGATGGGGCTTTTCCCTGGTGAAGGCAACTCTGCAGTATCTGTATCAGCACCAATCAACATCACTATTAATGGTAATGCGGATGCAAGTGCTGTACAACAAATTAAAAGTGCTGTAGGCGGAGCGATAGATGACCTAGAAGCAAGACTTGCTGAAATCCAAAATCGGAAAGGGCGTGTAAGCTATGCCTAGTAATTTGCGCTATGTGACTGTCAAACTGCAGTATGACCAAAAGGACATTACACAAGACCTGGTTCCGTATTTAAAGGATTTCAGCTTCAACGATGTCATGTCGGGAGAAGCTGATGATATATCCATCACACTACATGACATAGAAGAGCTTTGGATGTCCGATTGGTTCCCTGAAAAAGGGGCTAAGTTAACCGCATCAATCGTGTTTCACAACTGGAACGAACCCGGAGACGAGATAGAGATGAAATGCGGGCAGTTTGAAATTGATGAAATTACTTGTAAAAACCCACCGCACGAGGTCACTATAGGGGCTGTTAGTGTTCCAGATAAATCCAAGTTAAGAGGGGAATTAAAGAGTAAGTCATGGGAGAAGACAACTCTAAAAGCTGTTGCGGAGGAGCTCGCAAAAGGTGCGGGGCTTGAATTATTTTACGATACACCCGAAACAATCAAATTAGATAGGGTCGAGCAGTCGGACCAATCTGATTTAGAATTCTTGATGAAAGTTTGTAAGGATAACGGACTGGCGTTAAAGGTTTCAGATAAGCAAGTGATTATTTTTGATGAAACAAAATTTGAAACAGAAAAAGTAGTTGCAACGCTAATCAAGGGGCCAATGCCTACGGACCTCACAGAAGAACAAATTAAGGAGCTTGGGGAAGTCATTCCTTATCAAGGTAGCTATTCTTTAAAGACGTCATTAAAGGATGTGTATTGGGGATGCCACGTAAAGCACAAGAGCACTAAGCAAAAGAGTACTATTGAATATACGTTTAAGGACCCTCACAAAACGCAGGGCAAGATATTACAAGTTAACCAAAGTTGTGAGACTCAAGCAGAAGCCGAACGCTTGGCCAAGAAAAAGCTGCGCGAAAAGAACAAGAATGAAATCACTGGTTCAGTCGCTATGCTAGGCCATATCGTATTGGCCGCATCTGCTACGATCAATTTAAAAGGATTCGGTAAATTCGACGGTAAGTATATCATTAGTAAATGCTCCCATAAGGTAGGGGGCGGATATACACAAAGCCTAGATATAAGGAGGTGCTTAGATGGATATTAGTGTGGCGTTAAAAAATTTAATTCGTGACGGAATTGTATCTAGTACGGACCCTTCAACTATGACGGCAAGGGTAACATTTCCGGACCGAGATGATTTAGTATCGTATCCACTCGAAGTACTTTCCCATGGATCACAAGATAATAAACATTACTGGATGCCCGGTGTTGGCGAACAGGTATTATGTTTATTCCTACCACAAGATAATAATTTGTCCCAGGGCTACATCTTAGGCACTACGTATAATGCCAAGGATAAGCCCTCTTTTAATGGGCAGAATATCCACGGCATCAAATTTGCGGATGGCTCGACCGTCTCATATGATGCGGATGGTGGTGGTCTTGTTATTAATTGTACCAGTAATTTAACTATTAATGCTCCTTCAGGAGATGTAGTGGTTAACGGAATTAGTTTAGTGTCACATACGCACGGCGGTGTTGTTCCTGGAGGCGGAAGCACAGGCACGCCGAATGGATAGGAGGTGAGTAACATATCATTATTTAGTAAATTAGGCAGTACTGCTGCCAACTATAAGAAGAACCTTAATTCACAGGGTTTAAAGAATTTACAAAATACGCAATTAGGCGATGTGGCTTACTCTCGCCTATCTAATCTAGCGGATAAGTTTGGCCTGGGAGGATACCTACCACAACGCCAATTAGGAAGCTTTGGAAAAATTGTGTTTGTGGCATCCTCCCATACGGTGCGTACGTTCGATGCCTTGGCACGGAATATCAGTGCACGAACAGCGTCTCAAGAAATCATAGGGCAAAAGCCTATACTTGAATTCTTAGGACCTGACGCAGATGAAATTTCTTTTACGATGAACTTTAATAAGCTATTGGGCGTTGACCCTCTAAAAGAAATTGAAGAGGTGGCCAAGATGTGCCGAGAAGGACAAGCCGAACAGTTGATTATTAATGGTAAACCATTTAGTGAGCATAAATTATTGATTACCAGTATAAGCGCAGCTATGAATACGATCGATAATCGAGGCAATGTATTATCCGCATCCATTAATGTGACGCTGAAGGAGGCCCCGGATATTCCTAAAGTTGTAATCACACCTAAACAAGGAGGTGATACAAATGCAAATTGACGTAAGCGCTCGTCTTGACGGCATTGATTTTGCGCCGAAAGATGTTCTTACTGAAATCATTCAAAATGTGCGAACTATTATTTCCACAACGCAATTTTCTGTGCCCCTTGATAGGCGATTTGGTATTGATGGTACCGTCATTGACCTACCACTACCGGTAGCAATGGCCAGAATATCTGCAGAGGTGATTCGGGCCATTACTGAATACGAGCCACGATGCAGAGTTGTGTCCGTTGACTTTGAAAGAACGGAAGCAACAGATGCGGAAGAAGGACATTTGCTGCCTAAGGTATCGATTGCTATAAAAGATGAATGGCTAGAAAGTGTAGGTGGCTATGAATCAATATAGAACCATCCAAGGGGATATGTGGGACGGTATCGCATTTAAAGTCTATGGTAGCGAAGCTTACATGAATGTACTGTTAGAAGCTAATCAAGAGTACGCTCAATATGTGATATTGCCTGCTAATCTTATTCTGAAATGCCCTGATGTAGATATAAGGGCGACTATTAATTTACCACCGTGGAGGCGATAATAATGAATTTACCAGAAATCAACTTTGTCACGGCGGATAAAGAAGCCGTTGAAAAGGAAATATTCGCTCTCTACTCTTCTATTACTGGGCGAAAGTTAGCACCGGCGGACCCTATTCGCTTATTCCTATTAACGATTACTAACATTGTGATTTTATTGTTAAACCGCATCAACGATACGGGCAAGCAGAATCTTCTGGCCTATGCTAGGGGAAATAACTTAGACCATATCGGCATTGCGTTAGGTGTGGAACGCTTACAAGCTACGGGCGCAGTCACTACTATGAAGTTAACCGCATCAATGGCAAGACCTGAAGGGATAGCCATTCCTAAAGGAACACGATTTACTTCGGGAGATGGTGCATTTTTTGCACTAACTGAACCTTACTACTTATCAGCTAATGAAACCCAGATAAATGTAAAAGCCGTGTGTACGGACGCATCTGCCAAAGGGAACGGCTACCCAGTAGGGTCGATTACCACGCTTGTGGATCCGATTCCATATATTGCAAGTGTAACTAATATTACAATCTCTGAGGGTGGTGCCGACACGGAATCGGATGACGCGTTCCGTGAACGTATCAGGGAAGCTCCTGAAAGCTTCTCTTGCGCAGGGGCCGAAGGGGCCTATGAGTTTTTTACAAAAAAAGCATCAGCCCTTATTAGCTCCGTGAAAGTGGTATCGCCTAAACCGGGGGATGTAGTTGTATATCCGGGTCTTGTATCTGGTGAAATTGCAGGGGAAGAAATTATTAAATTAGTGGAAGCTACGCTCACCGATAAGAAGGTGCGTCCACTTACCGATAATGTGTCTGTAAAAGCGCCAATTGCTAAGAATTATAGTATCGATATTCAGTACTACATTGATTCGGATAATTCGTATTACGCTGACACGATTAAGAGTAGAGTCGATGCGGCGGTTGCGGATTATATACAATGGCAATCCGGAAAAGTAGGGCGCGACATCATTCCATCTGAATTAATTCGCCGTGTAATGGAAGCCGGGGCTAAACGTGTTAGCGTGACGTCCCCCGTATTTACCGTTGTAAAAGACGGCAAGAAGGAAGATGGCTACCAAGTGGAATTGGCGCAGTGTACTGGCAAGACTATCACATATGGAGGCGTAGAGCATGAATGATCTTTACAAATTCAAATTAAAGGATACGCTGCCGAGCTCGATTGCTAATGATGCTAATGTTCAAGCCTTAGCTGAAGTGGTTACGTTGAAACTTATGGCGTTGATGCCGTTCGTGGATAGACTAACTATCTTGTCACATCTGAATGAGTTAAGCACGCCAATACTAGATGAGTTAGCCTGGCATTTACACGTTGACTTCTACGATGAAGCTGTAGCGATAGAACAAAAGATTAAATTAATCCTAAGTTCTATCGCTTGGCATCGAAGAAAGGGCACCGTTGGATTAGTTGAGGAAGCTATCGGAGAGCTTTATTCAGATTGTGAGGTTGTGGAAAACTGGGCTTATGATGGCGGCAAGCCTTATCATTTTAAGCTACAGATGTCCGGCTATATGATGACACCGAATATACGTGAGCGGGTGCTGCGTATATTAGAATTCGTCAAGAATAAGCGGTCCTGGCTAGATGGTATTGAGTATGTGCACGCTATTAATTCAGGCGGTGTGTATGTCGGTGGTATTGCAACAGCTGCAGGCAGTGCCGTAGCTGAACCCAGCTTGAAAATCGCGACAGGCCCACAAACGCAACAAATCTATATCGGCGGTATTGTTACCGTTCACCAATTTATTCATATATAGGAGGTATACATGGCGAAATATCCTGCCGTCATTACTACAATGGCGGGGACAAATACTATTGCGGAAGCTAATGCTAGTAAGCTGGCTTTGATTTTTACAAAAATCGTTATCGGTGCAGGCGACATGCCCGCATCAATTCCACGCGCTACGGCGTTGACTGATAAGCGCCTGGAATTGGCGATTACTAAAAGTGTTAAAACAGGCGATGGCCAATTCATGGTACAAGGTCTACTATCGAATAAAAGCCTTGATGCAGGTTTTTACGCTCGAGAAATAGGCCTTATGGCAAAAGCCGGCGAGAATGGGCAGGAGGTGCTATTCTCTTACACAAATGGGGGCAACTATGTTGACTACATCCCTGATAAGAATACGCCAATGGATAGCTACACATTTACGATTACTACTGTGGTTGGCAATGCGGAAAAGGTGCAAGCAATCGTTTCCGATAATGGGGTAGCCTCTGTGCATGATCTGGAAGCGCATAATATGGATCCAGGAGCACACGGTGGGTTACTTCAGAATTTAAAGAATCAATTAGCTACTCATAATACAGATGTTTCTGCTCACCCGGCAATTACAGATGCAATCGCCAAAATCCTTGGGGCGACTGACTGGCAAGAAAATCCAGTCGCTACTCTGAAAGATATAAAAACCAAGCTAGGTGAAGGTGGAATAGTGGCGCACCGCTTTGGAGAAAGCGGATTCGTGAAGTATGCCAATGGATTCACTATCCAATGGGGACAATTCAAAGAAAACCAAGCAAATGTATCATATCTAATTTCTTACATAGAAATATACGGAACCGTAACTATGATGAAGGATGAGCCTAAGAGGCTATATGAAGCTAGCATTCGAGCCAATAATATTACCACTACTGGATTTGAATTACATAGCGGGTATGTTGGTAATCATATTGCAAAAGCAATAAACAATGGTTTTTGGATAAACGTAGGTCGCACATAACCAATGGGGACATATAGCAGATGGACAAGATATCAATAGAATTATTTCTGTTTCATTATTACTTCCTTGTAATGGTAAATATGTAGCGCTTCCAGTAGGTGAATCTAATAACACTAACTTCAATAATTCACTAGATCATCCGTGTGTTGTAATTGCTAAAACGTCAACATCATTCAAAGTACAAATAGATGATTATATGAATGGAATAAGTTGGGTCTGCTTAGGGACATGTTAACCAATGGGGATACAAGAAAAGCGTATACGTGTATGATGGAACAACTTATCCTATTACATTTCCTACTGCTTTTGATAATACATGCTGGGGCGTTTGGCCATCTATAGAACATAAAACATCGGTAGGAGGTAATGAGGTGTTCTATCATACTAATAAAAGCACAGCAGGATTCACTCTTGTTGCTGATGCCAGTCATGCACCTTCTACTCTTGATGGCGTAGTCTATTTAGCGATTGGGCATTAAGCAGAAACACCAAACGAAAACACACTACATTTGACATCTGGATATACAAAGGCATCATCATTTTCAAGGCGAATTCTAAAATTTAATAGGGTATATTCTAGTATTAAATTCCAATTCTTCCGTGGTACATTTTGATACTCCGCCTTGGCGAAAAAGCAGGTAGAATAAGGAAGTATCCAACTATGAAATTGCCCATCTTCGCCGCTTACTCCCCATTGGATGTATTACAGTTAAGATTTGCCAAGAGCAATATAATAATGTTCAAACTTTGCAAATTCGATTTTGTCTAAGCTAAGACGAACGGCATTATCAAAGTTGCTAGAAGAACGCTCAGTTGCAGATTCTTGTATTGTACCAACGCCTACATATACCTCTGTAAAAGCTATTGGGAATTGTGTAGGTGATGTATACCACATATCAAGACGGCCCCTTTTAACTATTCCCCATTGGTTACGATAATCCTATAGCAATATAACTATGTCCATAAAATCTAAATGCAATATCAGATGATGTTAATTTTATTGCATCATCATAATTGTTCCCACTTGGACTTCCAGTAGAAGGTGAAATAGAGCCCACTGCTTTAAAAGGAGTGCTAAATCTAATCGGTAATGTCGCTTTTGATTGATATTCTGATGTATTGTGAGAAGTCTGTCCCCATTGGCTAAAATCCAATAGCACCCCAACGTATAGAGGTGACGTTATTTTGTGCAGACATATAGGTGAAGTTATTTATTGTTATTTCTTTAACGGCACTACTCGTCCAATTATCATTATCTAAGGTTGCTGGTGCTATGTTAGTGACTGCGACGAACGGAGGAAAAGTAAAAGGTATTATAAAGTTACTAGCTCCATCATATATAGTCCTAGCAACTGTAATGTCTGACTTTCCCCATTGGTTATGAACCTACTGTAATCCAATAAAGTCCTGTGCATCTATCATCAACACAAGCTTTAAATGAAGTTAGTGTCTTATCAATCCTACTAATAGCAGTACTTCTATCTAAATTACTATCGTATGTAGGATTTCCTAAATACTCTGGAACTACCACAGGAATGTATTTAGAACTATATGGTAATAATAAGCTAATAGCTAATTGACGATATGTTGATAGATTATCTGTTTTATATCCCCATTGGCTCTAAGGTAATAATTCAATAGCCTTGCGTAACTCTCGCAATTCTTTATGGGTATAAACTTTAGTAGTTATATCGCCGTGTTTATGTCCAAGAATTGCACGAGTCGCAGTAGGTGATGCACCATATTTATCTAATAATGTAGCTACTGTATGGCGGCAGTCATGCGTTGAATGGGAACAGTTGATTGAAGTCATTACTAATTTAAATTGCTTACTGAATTGAGCATAAGAGATAGGTAATATCTTATCTGATGAATTGTAATACAGGGCTGTAACTATTGGTAGTATTCGACTATGAATAGGGATTAAACGATTGCGACCAGCCTCAGTTTTAGACTGGCGAACTATTAAACATTTGGTGCGGAGGTTAATATCGTTCTTACGTAACGATAGCAATTCACCGCATCGCATACCTGTATATAAGAGTATTAGAATACCATAAGTATCGGCAGTATTAAGGCTCCACAATCGATTAATCTGTTGGCGAGTGAACGGCTTGTGGGGATACACGCTAACATCGTGGCCGAGATTAAGAAAAGAGGTGTAATCCTTAATATCGATGTCATTAACAATTGCATATTTAGATAGCAATGAAAGTAATGTGCGTACCTTCTTGGCTGATGCGTAGGATAGGCCGTTATCTCGCATGCTATCAATCACGTATTGCATATCAGAGTATTTGATTAAGTTAATAGGCATATTAGCAATTGATTGAATATGATCATAGGCAATGCGATATGATTCAATGGCTGATTTACTCACGATTCCAACACGAGTAGGCAGCCATTTTTCATAAATACTTTTAAATGTCTCGACGCACGCACTTTGGCGGTGCATACGGAGATATGCATTTCTTGGGTAGTGCTTAATAGTGCTATTCATTGTTATATCCTTTCATTAATTAGGAGGTATATATGAATAATTATATCCATGTACTTGATGCGGATGGACGTCGGATTACGTCCATTGTAGATAATATGATAATACCTATCGGTGAAGAGGCTTTGCTTAAGCAAGCTAAAGAACAATATCCTGATGCTGCTCAATATATATATGGCGGAGATGCTATGTTAGATGCTTTTCTTGATGGAAAAGTCTATAAAAATGGTATATTCGAAGACGCCCCAGTAATTGAATACATCCCAACAAAAGAAGAAAAAATAAACGCCATAAAAGCCGAATATGAACCCCGCTTTAAAACGCTAGAAGAAGCTCAACGCAGATTGTTGCTAATGGGTAAACCGACCAACGCTATTAGTGCACAGTACATTAAATTAAACAGTGAAATGGTAGCACGAATTAAGGAGGTGCAATAATATGCCTAAATATATTGGAGATAGTAAAGTTCCTGTAATGGAATTTTGTGAATATTGCTGGGAAGTACTAAATGATGATGGCACGTGTCCTAATGAAGGATGCGTACATAATGATTTACTCTCTTTAAATGAAAGCGAAGCACAAACGGAAGGAGATTAAATGTGGACATGGCAATTCGAACTGAATGACATTCTAACCACGTTGACTATTGTCAGTATAGTTGCTGGTATAGGGTATAAAGTGCTAGTTATTCCATTGCTCGAAAAGTTGGATTTGCAACGAATGCAAGACAATTTAATGTTTCAGGAAAAAATGGGCGTGCTCACGGATACGCTAAAGGAGTTAAAGGACGAAATTAAATTGTCTCGTGAGCAGCGAACTAAAGCGTACACTGAACACGTTAAATTGACATCTCGTGTCGAGGGCATCGAAGCTCGCGTTGATGATATTAAGGAGGAATTGCATGAACATACCACCAAATCTCATCAGTACAGTTAAAAAATCATATCAATCTGTTAGGGTGGCTAATGTCCACCCTACAGGAATATTTGCTACCAGGGCGCTAGTATTTGTGATGCTAGTGCCTATTTTACTAGTTGTTAGCGAATACATTATGGTGTTCATTCGTGGCTATGCTGACGATATGACACTAAAAATTATTAATACTGGGATAACTATTATCGACCATATATTTATTCCTAGCGTATTAACAGCCCTTGTGGGGTTCTTGGCGCTTTGGATTGATAAGGACGGTAACGGAGTCCCTGACCAATTAGAGAAGGAGGAGAAACGATGAAAGTATTTATTAATCCCGGACACGATATTAACTTAGATAGTGGCGCAGTTAATCCTGTATATGGTACACGTGAATGCGATGTGGCACGTGATGCGGGCAAGATGTTGGCGCGCTATTTAGAAACAGCAGGGTGCGAAGTTCGTACTCTTCAAGATGACGATTTAGGCCTTGTATGTTCTGAGTCTGATTCTTGGGGCGCAGATATATTTGTATCACTCCATTGCAATGCATTCAATACGCAAGCTCGGGGTACTGAAACTTTGTACAAGTCCTTTAATGGGCAACGTTTGGCCAATGATATCCAATCACAAATTATCCGAAGCATTAATACAGTAGATAGGGGCGTTAAAAAACGTGATGACCTTTGGGTCCTAAACGGTACGGATGCAACCGCGGTTCTTGTTGAAATGGCTTTTATTGACAATGAAGAAGACCATGCTATGCTTACGAACGATTTAGATACGATCGTCCGTGCTATTGCACGAGGTATTACCGATTATATGGGAGGGGTATAATGTATGAAAGAATCAAAAGCTTATTTGATTGCGCTCGTAACCGCTATATTCTTATCGGTAGTATTGTGTGCCTCGCCTTGCTTTGCATCGGATATATCTTCTACCAACCAAGCGGAGGGCACAATAACGATTCCCTTAACACAGTGGAACGAATTGAAAGCCAACAACGCGAAAGCGTTAAGCTTAATCGAGACATCCAGTCTTCCATTGACCGAAGCTCAAAGCTTAGTCATGAAGCAAAAGGAAGAATTGAGCGAAGCGCACAATACAATATCGACATTGGAAACCGAATTGATGAAAGCCAAAATGCTATCCATGAAGCAAGAAGTTACCTTGTCAGAAATGCAGAACTCTTTGACCGAATTGAAAGGGCAAATCGACAACGACAAGAGAACAATCAAGCGACTACGAATGCAACGCAACCTATCCCAGGTAGTGGGAGCGGGGGCAATAATCGGAGTGGTAATTCATCGATAGCGAGGTGATCCATATATCTCCTGAGCATGAGCAGGTGGACTCATGGATTGACCTAAAGTAGTAAAGACCATGTTAGATTAATTTCTAGCATGGTCTTTTTTTTGATTTTATTCGTGATTTATATATAATGGTATATATAATGGAGGTAGACCTATGATACAAGTATTTAGTCACAGAACGCATATCGACCAACGGACAGGTGAGACACGCGTAGTTTTTAATAGCGAAATCGGTGAGGCTTTAACTTATGAAGAAGCTTGGGGGATAATTTGTAATCACGACTTAGCGAGTGCCGGGCGTTTATTAATTGCGTATAAGCACGATTGGGAAACCTTTAATCTAGGTAGTAGATTCCCTAATTTTGAATGGCCTGAAAATATTAATTTCGTATATTTTACAGATGAAGCTACTTCGCCTGTTATACCGCCTAGCGCGTATACTGAAATTTCTGTTCAAGAATTAATTAGAATTCTGAAACTTCCATATAGATTAGAAAATACGGAAGATACAAGCTGTTAAAATGCTTAAAAATTTTTAAAGGTTGCTCAACTCGGTTGCTCAACCGTTGCTCAACTTTTGGCGAAGGTTAAAGATGCGTAATCCTCGCCTAAAAGGCTATCCTTATTAGGTAATTTATCTACTGCGGCCACTAACTCAGACACATCTTTGTGGATATATACTTGATTGGTTACATCCGAATGTCGATGACCTAATATGGTTTTTGTTGTAGCTTCCGATATACCAATATGAATTAATAGAGTGGCGCATGTATGCCTTCCATCGTGCGGGAGGTGCCCAGGGAAATGTTTATTTAAGTAGGTGCGAATAGCTACTAATAAGTGTTTAGGTGTATCTTTCGGAAGTAGATATTCATGCCGTTGGAAGTTGCTTAGCTTATACCACTCCTTAATGAATGGTAGGATAGATTCTGCAATCGGTATGATGCGGTTTTTACCCGCCGCGGTTTTACTACCACCGATCATGTATCTATCTTTAATGTGGACATCTTTTAGTTTAATGCTTTGGATTTCACCCGGTCGCATTCCTGTGTATATGTACACCAATAATATGCGGGCATCTCTGTCTGCTTTTGCCAGCTCCCATAAACGAGATATCTCAACAGGAGTAAAGGGTTTATGAATTTCAGATTTTACCTTTTGTGGAAGCGTTACAAGCGCAGCATAGTTCTTATCAACGATATCATTTTTGATAGCAGCATCAAAAGTCGCTTTCATAGCAGTTTTAATTTGTACAAGGGTTGTGTGGCTTTTATCCGCATACCTGTCAATGACGTCTTGCATATGCGCGAGTCTTATGTCCTTGATAGGTATTTTTAGTAGATGCTCAACCTTCTTTTTATTGTAAAGATAACCGCCTTTTTCTAAAATAACCCCTTTACGTATCTTATCTTCAATCATCCATTCCCAACATTGGCCAAAGGTCGTATCTTTGGTCTCGTATTGAGGTGCGTTAGCGTCATAAGCGGATAGTGCATTATATGCTTCTTTTTGCGTGGCAAACGTGCCTATTGATTTGCGCAAGGGTTTACCCTCTGAATTGTAACCAAGCGTCACCACGGCCCGATAAGGCTTGCGTAATGGCTTGTGTTTCATCTTATAAACGGATCCGGTTCCGTTGGCTCGTTTCATGGCCATAATATGTCCTCCTTGTCAGGTAATGCGCAGAGGATGTATAATAGTGCCATCGGAAAAACTGAATACACCTCTGTGCTATTTGGTTTTAAGCGGCAGCATCGTTTACTCGGTGCTGCTTTATTTTTTTACGGTATAGGGTATTACTAGGATATTTATTGTATGTGTATCCATATTCTCTCCTTTATCACAAGCCAGTCATCATGCATTGTCTTCCGAATTTGTTGACGTCAACAAATTCGAAGCAACCCGCATAATGACTGGCTTTTCTCAACAAAAAGACCCATCCTGGTGCGCTGTAGTCGTTAAACCCTGAAGCGGGGATGGGTACTGGTATCTATAGTATATCACGCGCGGGCAGAGTATACTACTTCAAGCCCATTTGCGTTTTGCTGTCCACGGTGCCATCTCCGCCGAAGGTGATAACAATATTAGAGCCACCGGAATTCATCCAAGTATAAAGAGAGGATTGCACGCCCATAATTTCTGTTTGTGTAGACAAGCGACCTTCACTTCCTAAAATTTGTTTTACTTGATCATACGTCATGCCGGCTTGAATTTGATTGAATTGGTCAAGGGTAATCTTGTCTCCGCTTGGTTTTAAGAATGCAAGGCTAGCGATAGATTTGCTATTAAGAGACCCGTTTTGAAACATTAACGTCATGTGCGCATTATCAACCACAAAGTCATAGGATTGTGTTTTTATATCCGCAATCACATTTTCGTGTGTCAGTTTACCTTCTACGCCAAGTGCATTTTTTACTTGTTCATAAGAAGAGCCCATAGGTAGATTTACGAATTTATCGTAAGCTACTTCCGATTTTGATGGAGCTTTTGCTTCTTGGCTCTGCGATGTACTAGGTTTTGATTCTGTACCCTGGTTAGAATCGTGACCGCAGGCGTAGGATAAACCGATAAATACAACAACAGCTAACAAGAATCCTTTTTTCTTAGTCATTTTTAAAATCTCCCTTTTTAAAAAATATATACTAACGCCAAGTGGCGAAAGTTAACCAAATTTAAAGAATCAGTAATTTATAATTTCCCTGTGTACTTACTAAAGTATATTAAATGAAACGGATCTAGCGATACCGATTAGCGGGGATGCCGTGTCGATCATATTAAAAGGATAATAAATAGGATCAACAGCATTATTAAAGGCCCCTGGTACATATGTGATTATACCTGATAAATCTGGAGCATAATAAAACAACCTTAATACTACGTATGGAGCCATTATCTCTCCTTTATTATTAACTGCTTGAATAGCTAATAATGTCTTATGCGGGAATAAAACTTCATTATCAGCAGGGGCCGAAACAAAGACGCTGTCGCCTTGTTGTATTCGAGGAGCAAGAGCATTATCCGCAACAGAAAAAGGTGTAAGGCCCGCTTCTTTTTTGATGGAAAATTTTAGTGCTTTATATTCTGCGGATTGTTCAACCGTAGGTGCAGCGTTGCCAAAAAAGGCGGTCCCGTGAGCGCTGGTATTCCTTATATGTCTATCATCCCATTAGGTAGGCAGGAGAAACCCCATAAAATCCGGCTAAATCCTCTAATTTATTAGAAGGGATGTTAGTGACAATGCCGTTTTCATATTTGAATAGTGTTTGTCTCGTTGTGCCAACTTTTTCAGCTACTTCATCTAAGGTGAGCTTTTTATTTTCCCGTAAAGTTTTTAATTTGGTGCCTATGGAATTATCCATGGAGTTATCCCTCCGTACTTAAACTAAAGTTTTATAATATAAATGTAAATTAATAATAACATAAAATATCTTTTAAATCAACAAAAATGTAAACATAAGTTACAAAAATAACTTTACAGGATACAGTTGGAGTGGTAGCATATACGTAGAAAGAAAAGAAAGGTGGTGCTAAAAGTGGTTAACTCTAACAAGTTAAAAGGGCTGATTGTGTCGAACGGTCTGAAACAAAAAGATATCGCAGAAAAGTTAGGTATGACGCCAAAAACATTTTCATTGAAATTAAAAAAAGGCGTGTTTGGTTCGGATGAGATTGAAATCATGATAAAAGTACTCGATATATCCGATCCGGTACCAATTTTTTTTGCGGATGATGTAACTTAAAAAGTCATTTTATGTAAACATAATAAAAATGAAAAAGTTACTTTTTTTACCATTATATAGCTAAATAAGTGCGTAAGCAATGGAGGTTTTAGTAATGAAGCAAAAAGAATTTACTACCAGAATGTACGGTGAAGCGATTCGCGAACGTATGCAAGAACTTAATATGTCGAAAGCTGACCTAATTCGGACGGCGGGGATTTCAAGAGATACGTTAAATCGTGCTCTTGCAGGTAAATCAGTACAAATGGCAACGATTGCCGCTATTTGCGATGCACTTGGAGTTAGTCGAGACGAGTCCAACGATTTCTGGGAAACTGACTACTACAACCCGAAATTCGATAGACCGTGAACGGAGGTAAGTACAATGCAAAAGCGTGACATTCAAGCCGTTATAAGCATCTGTCTTTGGATGCTAATGCTTAGCCTTTCTGCGGCTGTTAGTATTTTTATCATCATAGTGGCAGCAATCACTGCTTATCACTGGTAGGAAGGAGTTACTTATGATAACTAAAACAATTGCCGTGTGCCAGATGGCCACGGTATTGGGAAGAACTATGACCGCGATACGTGAATGTATCGCAAGAGATAAATTCCCCTTTGCGCAGTGCTGGCAAACGGAAGGCAAAAGGAGGCGTACCTTTTCAATTGATAGAGAAGGGTTCCGATTCTACTTAGCCAACACACTGGGCTGGCCGGAAGAGAAGATTAATGAAGCATTTAAGGAGGCGCATATCGTATGAACGGGTTGCTTAAAGGAATCGGCCTATTAATGATAATCGGTACGGTAGGCAGTTTAGAACTCGACCGCATCGGCTTTGCACAGGCCCTGTTTCAAGTGTTAAGCGGGGTCATGGCTTGGATGGTATCTGAATACAGAATTGAGGTCAGACGATTACGCCGTAAATTAATGCGTGGCCGTCGGCTACAAAGCTCTACCTATTATAGATTTTAAGGGTAGTACGTATGAGAACTCAGCGCTGTGCGAGATGCAATAAGAGGCTAAAAGGCCCCTACCATTATTGGAGTTTTACGACAGGCGCACCGCGCGCCGTATGTAAAAAATGTAAAGAAATACATCAACCCGTAAAACAGAGGAGGCAGCTATGACAGAACAAGAAATTCGCATGATTCTTAAATGTGTGTAAGGAGGTGATTAAATTGCGAGATTGTACAACGTGCCAAAATAAAGATTACTGCATTCCTGATGAGTGCGAGCAGTTGGGCGCAAAAAAAATGCCCTCACGCACGGCAATGCGTAAAGGGCACATAGAAAAACATCCATTTAGAGTATATCACATCGTTAAACCGAAAGGAAATAAAACAATGATCGAGTTAAAAATTACCGTAGATAAAGCAGTTGAATTAGAACAAGAAGTGAAAGACCTATACCAATCCATCGTAGGTGCTCCTGTTAAAGAAGTAGAAAACTGGACAACTAATGATGTTAAACCAGCTAAGAAGGAAACTCCAAAAGTAGAAGCTCCTGCTCCTAAAGTTGAACCGGTTAAAGAAGAAGCACCTGCTCCTAAGGAAGAACCAGCAAAAGCTGAAGAACCTAAAGTTGAAGTTCCTAGCCTCGAGGCAACTCGTGAAGCAGTGAAAGATGTAATGGCAAAAGCCTCTGATAAAACGAAAGCAAAAGGCGAATTCAAAGCCTTCTTAGATAGCATTGGTGCTGAAAAGGTAACATCTGCTACCGATGAACAACGCATCCAAATTATGGAATGGGTGAATAGCCGTGGCTAAGAAACACGCCTTACTAGGTGCGTCAAGTAGTGCCAGGTGGCTGGTATGCACGCCCTCTGCAAGACTCGAAGCGATGTTCCCTGATGAGCAATCGCCCTACGCTGCGGAAGGTACTGTAGCGCATGACCTGGCTGAATCAATCCTGCGCCATAAGCTGGAGGGTAAAAAAGCGCCTAAGCTAGACGACTACTCTACTGAAATGGTAGAAGCCGTTAACCGATATGTTGACATCTGCGAAGAAAAGGTGAACGAGGCTCGCGCCCGTTCATCTGATGCGGAAGCTATGATTGAAGCACGGCTCGATTTCTCCAGGTGGGTGCCTGATGGCTTTGGCACTGGAGACATGGTAATCGTAGCTGACGGCATCCTGGAAGTGATTGACCTGAAGTATGGTAAGGGCGTTCCAGTGAGTGCCATTGAAAATACACAAATGCGACTCTACGCATTAGGTGCTTACGACGTTAACGAGTTCCTGTATGACGTTAAATCGGTCCGTATGACCATCGTTCAGCCAAGACTTGATAGTGTATCTACCGATGAAATGGCGCTTGAAGAACTGCTTGATTGGGGCGAAGAAATAAAACCAATCGCGCAACGTGCCTGGGAAGGTATCGGCGATTGTACGCCTTGCGATTACTGTAACTTCTGTAAAGCACGGCACACCTGCCGGGCATTAGCTGATACTTGCCTTACTGCTTTTTATAAGGATGGGGGCAAGCTCAATCAATTGCTAACTGACCAGGAAGTATCTGACATCCTAGCGATGAAAGATTTAATCACGAAATGGGTTAAAGGTGTTTACGACTTCGCGTATGAAAAGGCCTTATCAGGCGAGAAACAATGGCCGGGCTTCAAATTAGTAGAAGGTACATCAAGACGTACAATTACGGATCCGGACGCTGCAGCTCAAACATTACTTGATAATGGCTACAAGGAAGAAGACATTTTTAAACCGCGTGAACTCGAAGGTATCACGAATCTGCAAAAGGTACTCGGTAAAAAGGGCGTTGCCGAATACTTAGAAGCCTATATCGAAAAACCGGAAGGCAAGCCTACACTTGTACCGGACAGCGATAAACGCCCAGCAATTAACACAGTTGAAACAATGATGAACGAATTTGATGATGAGGTATAAACAATGAATAAAACAGTAACAGCGGTACTCGCGATTTCCGCGCTGGCTGTCAATGTAGCCGGCGCAACTAGCAACAATACGGTAGGTGGTACAGACAATACCATATCTACGAATTCTACTAGCTCCGCAGTATGGGGATTCCAAAACAACATCGACGCAAATAATGCGCTAGCCTTTGGTACTAACAATTCTGTAACTGGCGAAAATGGTTTCGCCGGTGGTAACGATGCCAAAGCATCCGGCCGTAACTCCTTCGCATTCGGCAGTCACGCCGAAAGCTTGGTGGAATACACCATAGCGATTGGTAACCAGGCACGAACTGCATCCTATGATAGTGTAGCCATCGGCAATGGCGCGTTCGTATCTGGTGAATCTAGTGTGGCCTTTGGCCGTTCCAATAATGTGACTGGTGAAAACTCCGTGGCAATCGGTGCCAACAACGGCACCGTAGCCGGCGGACAGTCCGCTGTAGTAGGCTACAACAATAAAATCGGTTCCCAAAAGGAACAGTTAGTATTTGGTTCAAACTCAGAGGCAAATGGCCAAGGCGCGTTGGTGTTCGGCACACACGCTAAGGCCTTAGCAACTGACGCCGTAGCTTTCGGAAACAATACAATCGCGGATAAGGCAAATAGTGTTGCACTAGGAACGAATAGTGTAACAGATGATGCAGTTAATCAACTACAAGCGAAGGTAAATAATACAACATATGTATTTGCTGGTACAGATGCAACATCAGTAGTAAGCGTTGGTAGTAAAGACCGTGCAGGATATGGTGGTGTAAAACATTATGTTCGACAAATTCAGAACGTTGCTGCAGGCCGTATAGATGCATCTTCAACTGATGCGGTAAATGGATCGCAGCTACATGCTGCATATGATGCCATTAATACAATGAGTGAAGATATGGATGCACACAATCGTATCTTAGCAAATCATGAGCAACGAATTGATGTACTAGAGCATCAAACACATAACGCTTTAACGAATTTAAAATCAGATATTAGCCGATTAGATGGCCGTGTAAATAAAGTAGGTGCAGGTGCGGCTGCATTAGCTGGACTACATCCTATGGAGTTTAACAAAGAAGATAAGTTCAGCGCATCTATTGCATATGGCCATTACCACAATGCCAATGCAGTGGCATTAGGCTTGTACTACAGACCTAATGAAAAAACATTGCTAGGCATTGCAGGAACTTTCGGAAGTGAAAATATGTACAACGTGAGCGCATCTTTCAAATTTGGTAAAGGTAGCGATTACGTAGCTGAAGCGAAGGATGCGCAAAGCCGTATCTCTAAACTAGAAGCATTAGTAGCGAAGTTAATGGCGGAGGTTGAAAAATGACTTCCGTACGAGCTATCGCTATAGAGCTCCATGAACGGGGGCATTACCTCGACGAGCTTTACCAAATTACTATTGCCTATGCCACTAGCTTATACACGCGATATTGTACGGTAGATGCTAGATGCGACGCGATAGAACTTAGCTATCAAACGGAAGAGGAGTTAGACCCGTATGAGTATCCTTGGTTAAAGGATGAGGAGTGGGACCGACTCGATGATGAACGTTCTGATATCGAAGACGAATTAAATAATTTATTTAACACTGTAATAGGGTTTGATTATGAACATGACCCATTTAAGAAATAAGGAGACAGTAACATGGCTAAATTAACAACTGGTGTAGTAAGACTTTCTTATGCAAATATCGCTTCCCCTCGTAAAAACGACGATGGCAAAGCAAAATATAGTTCCCAAATCATTATCGATAAAACCGATAAGAAGACAATCAAAGCATTTGAACGTGCGATTGAAGAACTCAAAGCGGATCCAAAAGCAGTAGCTAAGGTAGAAGGCAAAGCCGCATACCTCAAATTGAATTTACGCGACGGCGATACTGACGAAGCAGTAGTTGACCAACCTGAAACATATGCTGGCAAATACTTCATTAACGCTAACAGCGATAAGCAACCTATCGTATTTACTCGTGACAAAATCAAAATGGATGACTTCGACATCGAAGAAGAAATCTACTCCGGTGTATATGCACAAGTTGCGCTTTCCGTTTTTGCTTATAACTTCAACGGTAAGAAAGGCGTAGGCTTTGGTCTAAATGGTATCCGTAAAGTCAAAGATGGCGAACGCCTTGGCGGTGTACATGTATCTGCTAATGACTTTGGCGATGATGATTTAGGCGACCTAGACGATGACGACGATTTAATCTAAGGAGGCAATTATGGAGCTCAGTATTGATGTGGAAACCTATTGCGCCTGCCCTATTAAATATGGGGCACAGCGATACGTTGACGATACAACATTTGAAATACTGCTCTTTGCCTATAGCTTTGATAACGAACCTGTCGAAGTAATTGATATGACAAAGAATCCACTACCCGAAAGGGTGGTGGACGCTTTGTATAATAAGGAAATTACAAAGACCGCGTTCAACGCAGCTTTTGAAATGCTTTGTCTAAAAAAGTACTTTCCTGATGCGGACTACACAAATTGGGAATGTACCTCTGTGCTAGCGTTATACTGCAGTTTACCGGCAAGCCTTGATAATGTATCTAAGGCTTTGAAATTAGGAGAAGCCAAGGATTCACGGGGTAAACGCCTAATTCAATTCTTCTCCGTTCCGCGTAAGCCTACTAAGACAAATCCTAGGACACGGAATATGCCCGAAGATGCGCCCGAGAAATGGGCAGAATTTATTGAATATAACCGGCAGGACGTAGTGGTTGAAAAGGCCATTCGTAAACGCTTACTCTCTTTAAAACCGCCTGCCATTGAACATGAGTATTGGCTACTCGATCAAGACATCAACTGGAGAGGTGTAAAAGTAGATATGGACCTCGTCGATGCTGCCCTTCAATGTAACGATGAAATAGTGGAAAAGGCCACCGTATCATCGGCACGACTAACAGGGCTAGATAATCCCAATAGTACGTTGCAACTTAAAGAGTGGTTATCAAATCGCCTTGGCTATGAAATTGAAACCATGCGAAAAGATGACGTATCAGATCTACTATCACAGGATATTCCTTCCGATGTGCGTACTGTGCTGAAGAACCGGCAGGTCCTGGGCAACTCTTCAATTAAAAAGTACTTGGCCATGAAAAATGCAGTATGTTCCGATGGCCGTATCCACGGTATGCTTCAGTTTTATGGAGCTATGAGAAGCGGACGATGGGCGGGGCGTGTAGTACAACTACAGAACCTCCCGCGTAACTACCTAGAAGATTTAGATACAGCTAGGGACGTTCTTAAAAGTAGAGATGTAGAATTGCTAGACCTACTCTATGGAAATCCTGGTGATGTGATTAAGCAACTTATCCGTACAGCTCTTGTAGCCGAAGATGGGCACCGCTTTATTGTAGCTGATTTCAGTGCTATTGAAGCCCGCGTTATCGCTTGGCTCGCTCACGAGCAGTGGCGACAAGATGTATTTGCACAAGGTGGAGACATTTACTGCGCATCTGCATCAAGCATGTTCCATGTACCGGTCGAAAAGCACGGCGTAAATGGCCACCTTCGACAAAAGGGTAAGGTTGCAGAACTGGCACTCGGCTATGGCGGCGGTGTAGGGGCCATGAAATCGATGGACTCAAAGGGGGAAATTCCAGAATCAGAACTCCCCGGTATCATCGAAGCATGGCGACGAGCCAGTCCACGAATTACACGATTTTGGAAGGATGCAGATACTGCGGCCAAGAAAGTCGTTAAGACTGGCGAACCTGCACGAATTAGGCAAGGTAACATTAAATTCTTTAAATCTAAAGGATTTATGTTTATTGAGTTACCGTCTGGGCGTAGACTTGCCTATGCAAGACCTAGAATAGGGCTCAACCGATTCGGTAGTGAATCGATTGAGTATGAGGGCATGGATCAGGTTAAGAATACATGGGGCAGAGTTGAAACCTACGGCGGAAAGCTCGTCGAAAACATTGTACAAGCCGTTGCAAGAGATTGCTTGGCCGCATCAATGCTAAGACTGGCAAAAGCAGGGTACAAGATCGTAGCCCATATCCACGATGAAGTGGTAATCGAAGCACCTATAGGTGAAGGCAGTTTAGATGAAGTTATAGATATTATGTGTAAACCAGAGCCCTGGAATGAGGGCCTCATATTAAACGCGGCGGGGTTTGAAAACCCATATTATATGAAAGACTAGGAGGAAATAATTATGATTAACAAAGAACAAATTAAACAACAACGCGAAGCCATTGATAGCTTATACGAATTAGTAAAAAACGCACCTGCTAGCGAACGTAAAGACGCAGCTATGGCGTACTGCGAAGGCTGTATCGCTGCTTGTGATTTGGGTCTTAAAGTACTCAACGGTAAAAAAGCAGAGCCCGCAAAGACTGAAGAAACACTAACAGTAGATGACGCTCCTAAAGTAGAAGAACAACCTACTGAAAAGCCAAAACGCAAACGTACTTCTAAGAAGAAAGCACCTGTTGAAGAAACACTACCGATTGAGGAAACTCCAGTAATTGAAGAAGAAGACGATTTAGACGATTTGTTATAAGAAAGGGATTAGCGCCTTATGAAGGTATTATTTAGTTTGTCAGTCAAAAAGCTGTATGACCTAGTACGGCGCAAGCAAGTGAACTCTTGGTCACCTGCTGTACATTACCACGTAGATTGCGGGCAATCATTTGCCTGCCTGTGGCCTTCCGTGTCATCCGGTATGGGCAGAATCGTAGACCCCTATATGTCAAATGAGTTTTATTGCCCACAATGTGGTGAACTCATTCACACAAACGATGATTGTGTTGCTGAGGTTTCGAGTAATGACAATATCCCGCTTGATATTGAACTGTCAATCATCGATAGGGGATCAATATTAGACGTTAAATTCGACTATCACACAGTATACGTTGATAACGATATGCAGTCGATTTACCCTGGATACAAACCGCATCTTATTGACATATTGCGTTTTGATTTTAAACAAGGAAAAGTATTCCTGGTTCAAAAGAAGCGTACTCGTGCCGATATAGTATCTGAAATCGAGCCTAACATATCGAGCTTTTACTCAAAGTCATTACCCTTACGATGGCTTGTAGCAACTCCAAATTGTCGATTAGCATCGCATAAAAACGAGCTAAAGACTTTTGCCAAAGTGCTAAAGGACGCCTATTTTACTAAGTTATCTAAAAAAGTAGGCTACAGAGTTAAGGCTATTAGGCAGGGTGTTTTATTATCAGCCAAATATGGGGCCCTTGATAATTTGCTCCATAACCTAATTTGGAAAATGCACGCACCGGATGCGCCCGCTCTTAATGATACATTAGTTAAAGACTATGACACCTATTTTAGGCCTTTCGGTTCTGACAAGGTGTGTACTTCAAGTATTACTGAGTTAACAAGCACCGGTACACCATTTATTAAAGCTCTAATACAGCTTTATGAATTACCAGATAAGCGCTGGGTTCGAAGATTACTGTCAATACGTCCTTTCTTTTATGTGAAAGTAATTAAGACGGCCAGCAAGATCTTCAAAAGTATGGATTATCAAAAGGCCTTTACAGACATCGTAGCAGAGGAAGGTGGAGGCACAGGATATATTCAATCGTGGCCAATATGGAATAGCGAACATGCCTTGCTTATGTTTACAAAATTCCTATCCATCATGATGCACCAATACGGTGAGCGGCGTACTCTACTGTTCGTTAAAAACGCTGATTCTTATTCCGAAATTAAAGATACATCTGATATGTATCTTAGATTATCAAGAAGCAAAAAGAAAGAAGTTTGGGCTAGACGAATTCAAATTAAAGACCTGCATGACGAGATTGTGTGCTTATCTAAATTTGAAGAAGCCGAAAACTTACCAGTGCAACAGAGCTTACGCCATAAAAAGTTAGCAGATTCAGTTGAAGGGCTATCTTTCAATGTGATCAAGTCAACGCACGGCATCATCCGATTAGGCGTGCAATTGAATAATTGTGTTGGTACTTATGTCGATAAGGTAAAAGCTGGAACGTGTGCTATAGTAGGCGTCTATAAAAGTGACAAGCCTGTTGCATGTATTGAAGTTAATCCTAACAAGGATACAGATAACTTTGTTGAAATACACCAGGCCAAGTTAAAAAATAACAGATGTGTTAGTGATAACCACGATGTCAATTATGCTGTATGCCAATGGGTTAAGAAGCATAAATTACAAGTACCCCAATTTATAAGAGACATCCAATTTGCGAAGGGAGGAGCGATGTAATATGGATACAAATATCATCATAGCTACGGGCAGAAATCGCTCCGCCCGTAGCTGGAAGTCTCAGAAAATGACTTGGAGTGCTTTGGCCAAGAAATTGGCCGAGCCAACTGTAACCAATGAAACGGCTGCTGAATACGTTAAAATGTCTAAGGACGAAAAGGGCAGGCGGAAAGATGTAGGCGGTTTCGTAGGTGGTTATATACCCAATAATGGTAGACGAATCAGAGGGGAAGTCAAAGAAAGATATTTGATTACCCTTGATGCGGATTCACCTAGCGAGGATTTTATTTCAAACCTTGATTTGGAACTAGGCGATATGGAATACGTGCTATACAGTACTCATAGCCATACCCCTGATAATCCTCGATACCGCGTCATCATTCCTACCGATAGAGTGATGACCCCTGATGAGTATCAGGCTGTATCAAGACGGATTGCCGACGACATTGGTATTGAATCTTTCGATTCCTCAACGCATCAAGCGGAGCGCCTTATGTATTGGCCAAGTTGCCCTAAAGATGTTGCGTATGTATACCAACATAATGAGGGGAATCTTATTTCAGTCGATACGTATTTAAGTACCTACAGAGACTGGCGTGATACGAGCCTTTGGCCAACATCAAGTAAAGAATCTCAAATCAGACTTGATGCGGCCAAAAAGCAAGGTAATCCCTTAGAGAAAAAAGGACTACTAGGTGCCTTTTGTAGATGCTATAGTATCACAGAAGCTATACATAAGTTTCTCCCTGAAGTCTATGCACCAACGCAGCACGAGGACCGTTACACGTATACCGAAGGCAGCTCAGTAGCAGGTCTTGTCATTTACGATAATGACACATTTGCTTACTCGAACCATGCAACGGACCCTATCAGCGGTAAGCTCGTCAATGCGTTTGACCTAGTACGTATTCACTTATTCGGAGCGGAAGATGCCGACGTGGATCCACGCACTAAAGTAACAGACCTTCCGAGCTATAAGGCGATGCTTGACTTTGTTAATAAAGACGGCGCCGCACCAATTCTGCTCGATAAGGAACGTATGGCGTATATGGAGTTTGAGGATATCACGGACGAGGAGGAAGATTTCCTTGAAAAGCTAAAACGTGACCGCCGTGGTACACCTGAATCAGATGTATTCAACTGCTTAATCGTTCTTAAATACGACCCTGCTTTAAAAGGTAAAATCCGTCTTGACGAATTCGCGCACCGCTTAGTGGTGATTGATGATTTGCCGTGGCGTGGTAAGGACGAAACTCCGTACTGGACTGATACGGACGATGCGTGCTTACGTAATTACTTCGCTACGAAATACCTAATTAAGGGTAAAGGCATTATCGATGATGCCTTACAGGAAGTCACGCAAGCCAACAAATTCCACCCTGTACGTGAATACCTAACGGGTTTAACCTGGGACGGTGAATGCAGGGTAGATACTCTATTCATTGACTATATCGGCGCTGAGGATACCGAATACATCAGGGCTGTTACTCGCAAATGGATGTGCGGCGCAGTAGCACGTGTTATGGTGCCTGGTATCAAGTTCGATACGGCTATCGTATTATACGGAGCGCAAGGCTTAGGGAAATCCTTAATCTTAGAACGCTTAGGCCGTAAATGGTTCAACAACTCATTAGTTGATATCAAAACAAAAGATGCCCTTGAACAAATTCAGGGCTCTTGGATTAATGAACTCGCGGAACTGGCACCTACCTACAAGAACGATAATGAAATCGTAAAAGCGTTTATCAGTCGTACCTCAGACCGGTTCAGGTCACCCTATGGCAGGCGTACCGAAGAGTACCCTCGCCAGTGTGTATTCGCGGGTTCCACGAATAATTTGATGTTCCTCAAAGACCGTACAGGTAACCGCCGATTCTGGCCTATCACAGGCGACAAAGATCGCAAGACGAAAAACGCCTGGGACATAACGCAAGATGACATCGACCAATTATGGGCGGAGGCTTACTATTACTGGTCTAATGGTGAATCGTTAGTACTCGAGGGAGACCTTGAGGAAGAAGCCTTAAGAATCCAATTATCACACACAGAAGGTGGTGAACTCGTAGGCCTCATTGAAGAATACCTTGATATGTTATTACCTGAGAACTGGGAGTCGCTTGATATCTTTGATAGACGCGATTATATCCGGAATTATGGCGATGACGACCATTGTGGTTCAGTGCAGCGGGAGCGGGTGTGTGCCCTTGAAATATGGTGTGAAGTGATGGAGGGGGACAGGAAGAACCTGCAGAACGCAAAGGCTAGGGAGATTACAGACATACTTCAAGCAATGCAAGGCTGGAGTCCTTATACTAAGGGAACTGGAAAAGCACGTTTTGGCCGGCTTTACGGTCCACAGAGGGCGTTTGTAAGGGAAGGTACAGACCTTCTATCCATCTATAAACGCAATCACGAAAAGTAGGTGTGTCCAATTATTTGAGGTGTGTCCAATTATTTAATAGATACAAATGTTTGTAAAAATAAATATTCGAGCCTATACATTGATGAATTTTGATATATGGTAATAATTGGACACACCAAACACGTCCGGACACACTAATCGGACACGGGCAAAAAGTGGATAACTACTAATCAAATTAATAATATGTGTCTAGTGTGTCCAATTATTTATATAAAAAAATAAAAAATAAATATATGAATAATCGTATGTATACGTATACACGTGAAAAACGCGAATACGCGTATATATATATTCTGGCAAAAAATCGGACAAATTGGACACACCCCCCCCCTAAATCCAGTAATGGCGTGGGTTTGTAGGCGTGTCCGAGGGTGTGTCCAATTATTAAATGAGAACGAGGTGAGAACATGGAAAAAGACATCGAGCGTTGGTTGGGAAATCAACTCAAAAATCTGGGGTGCATATATATGAAATTCGTATCGCCAGGAAATGATGGCGTGCCGGACAGAATTATAATCTTACCGGGTGGCCTAGTCGTGTTCGCTGAACTAAAGGACGAGAAAGGGCGATTAAGGCCCAATCAACGTGTGCAGATAGAACGGATGCGAAAGCTGGGTGCCAGCGTTTCCGTAGTTACCGGCAAATTAGGGGCTACTTTGTTTGTTGATGATATAAGAAGGGCGATTTATGGACTTTCATCCACACGAATATCAAAAGATAGCAATTCAAAGAATCATTGACCATACACACTATGGACTGTTACTTGATATGGGATTGGGCAAGACCGTTTCTACATTAATCGCTATCGAGCAGTTAATGTATGATCAATTCGATATTAAGAAAGTGCTGCTTATCGCACCTAAGAAAGTAGCTGAATCGACATGGGTACAAGAGGCTAACAAATGGAATGAAACAAGCCATTTGAAGATAGCATCTGTGCTAGGTCCTGAAAAGGACCGCATCAAAGCCCTTCAAAGTGATTCAGATATCTATGTGATGAATCGTGAGAATGTGCAATGGCTGTATGAGTACTATTGTAATAAGTCGTTCCCTTTTGACATGCTTGTTATCGACGAAAGTTCATCGTTTAAGAATCCGCAGGCCAAACGGTTTAAAGCTATGCGTAAGATGAGGCCTTTCTTCAAACGAGTAGTGATTCTAACCGGTACACCGGCACCGAATACATTAATGGATGTATGGGCGCAGATGTACTTGCTAGATGGCGGAGACCGATTGGGTAAAACAATTACAGAGTACCGCAATCGTTATTTTAAACCAGATAAAACAAACGGGCATATCGTGTATAGCTACCGATTACTGCCCGGCGGCGATACCGCGATATTTGGTAAGATGCAAGATATCTGTATGAGCTTAAAAGCTAAAGATTACCTAACATTGCCCGAACGTATTGAGAACGTAATCACGGTAGAAATGAATCCCAAAGAATGGGCGCTTTACAAAGAAATGGAACGTGATCACGTTCTAAGTTTAGTAGATGATGACGATGTAAGTGCACTCAATGCAGCATCCTTGGCCGGTAAATTATTACAACTGGCCAATGGAGCTATCTATACCGATGAAGGTGAAACAATTATCGTCCACAATGAAAAGGTTGAGAGGTTAAAAGAATTAGTAGAAACGAATGAAGGGAAACCGATGTTAGTATTCTACAATTTCAAGCATGACCTACAAGCGATTAAGGAAGCCTTTCCAAAAGCGGTTGAATTAAAGACCGATGATGATGTGGCTGAGTGGAACAAAGGACACATTCAAATGTTATTGGCACACCCCGCATCAGCTGGATATGGTTTAAATCTTCAAGCAGGTGGAAATATCATCGTGTGGTACGGGTTAACTTGGAGCTTGGAGCAGTACCAGCAAGCTAACGCAAGACTTCATAGGCAAGGCCAAACGCAACCGGTGATTATCCATCATCTAGTAACAAAAGGGACGATGGATGAGCAAGTGATGAAAGCGTTAGAGCGCAAGGAAGTAGGGCAAGACGCACTACTAGAAGCCATTAAATATCGTAAAGAGTTGTACAAGGAGTAAAGTATCATGCAAAAAAAATGTAGAAAGTGTGGCACGAAGTTTACGGTTAAAACTTCAGAAGACTATTGTCCGGAGTGCATGGAAATTATGACACCCCCGCCGACCGGTACTAAATTAGAAGTTAGAGAGTGTGAAGGTTGCGGAGAGCCGTTTGAATATTTTAGAAAGCCACAGGGCAGGCCGCGTAAATATTGCCCTGATTGTGCAATTAAATTCTGTCATAAATCCAAGAAGGAAGTTGAGGAGGAAGCAAAAATGACTACAGTAGACAGTAAAGAGACAGAAGGAAGACAGAAGGAAGACAGTAAAAAGACAGAAGAAAGACACATCGAAGACAGTAGCAAAGAAACCGTTCAAGTACCAACTGTTGAAGATAAGGATAAACTGTATGGCAATATTGAACATGATGCTGTGAATCATCCCTCACATTACACCAGAGGGAAGATAGAGGTGATTGACTTTATTGAAGATCAACAGCTTCCATACCATCTTGGCAATGTTATCAAGTACATCGCACGTGCTGGATACAAAGGTGATAAGCTTGAAGACCTAAAAAAAGCACGTTGGTATTTGGATAGATACATCAATGAGGTAATGGGGAATGGAACACTTTAAACAAGGGGCTTGTGTATTAGTATCAAACGACAATAAGCATTGGTACCATAGGCACTTCTATCGCATTGATGATGTATGGGGCGGTACCGGTAAGGCGCTTGTGTATGCTGAGGGTAAAAGTCCATGGACGGTGAGCCGTAAGCACGAGGATCAATATAAGCTATATGAACTTTGGAAATATTGTAAGGGGGCGGAAGAGTGACCGATAAAGAGTACATGCAACAAATATTACGAATTGATGACCGCATAGATTCAATTAAGCGTGATATTGAGGCACAGATAGAACGTAAGGCAGATACCTTATCCGCCACGGACTACAGTAAGGACAGGATATCCGGCGGGCATTGCTGCGATTTATCGGGTATAGTAGCTGGTATTGAGCAATGTGTCGAACTGCAACGAAAGGAAATAGAAAGGCTTAGAGGTATCAAGGCCGAAGTCCGTTGGGTGATTAGCCAAGTACGCCCGAATGAGTTGGCGGTCCTACTGACTGAGCGATATGTACAAGGGAAAAGCTGGAAAGAGCTAGCCGGTATCTTATTCTATAGCGAGGCAAGAGTACGAGGCGAGCTACACGATAGAGCCCTGGTAGAGGTAGGACGTATACGTGCTAGATTGAAATAGCGTGGACAATACAAAACGATACAAAACGATACATCGACATGTGGTATACTGTAGGTGTGAAAGTTGGGAAACTTCACAGGAAGTGAATAAGAAAAGGACGCCAAGTACATCTGGCGTCCTTTTGTATTATGCAGGTTTAATCAATATCATCATAGGGGGTACCTATTCGTAATGCAAATGTAATCCTTTCAAATAACAAACTATACCAAAATAAATTCGCGACACCTATGGGATGTTTTCGTACAAAATAGAATAGCCTTGTTTAACTACAACCAATACACAATGTAAGAGATTTCCTTGACTACATAACTATATCAAATCACTACTCCTATGATGATATTGATTAAGCCTACAAATAATAGAATCTAACTGCCAATAGAAAGGAGAGAATAGTATGACAGATATTACTTGTCATAATAAAGATTGTTTACATAACAAACGTAATAAGTGTACTGCTAATGCTATTGTCCTTGGCAGTAAAGGTAATTGCAAAGCCAAAGCCTTTGCTAAAGATATGATGAAGCATTCACGCAAACAGCACTGGCGAGGAGGCCTGTATGGGGGCTAAGACCTCAGCCTCAATAGGGGGCCTTAAAGGTACTCCAAACAAAAAATATTTTGCGTGGGTCATCCGAACCTCGCGGAATAGCTAGTTAGTTATTTTTCCGAACTGCTGTTCGGCTTCAAAATCGGTCAACTTTTGAAAGGGGGCGAGACTGTGACGAACGTAACAATCGTTGACGAATTAGTATCATCTAAAATTGTGGCAAAAGTACTCGGAATCAGCTCTCGGCGTGTCCAGCAGTTGACCGAGGACGGTATATTCGAAAAGGAAAAACGCGGACAGTACAATATCGCGAAAACAGTACAAGCATTTGTTGCGTATAAAACCGGAGAAAGTAAACTCGAAAAGAAAGCACGTGAGGGCGGGTACGACGCAGAACGAACTTTGTTAACTCGAACTAAACGGATGATTGAAGAAAACAAACTGAAGATCATGAATGGGGAATTGCACCGCTCGAATACAGTTAAAGCCGTAATGAATCGAATGCTGAATAACTTTAAAAGTAAGCTCCAGGCGTTACCCTTAAAAGCAGCGCCTAAAGTGCTAGGGGAGACGAATTTGTTAGTCATTCAAGATGCACTTCTCGATGAGGTGAATGAGTGCTTAACGGAATTGTCTGAATATGACCCTAATATGTTCCATGATGAGTCCGATGATATCATCGTGGATGACGATGAGGCAGGTGAAGGTGATTGAAGCACACATGCAACCTGTTCAAAGGACTGGCCAGTGTATTAAAGCCGCCGCCAAAGTTTACTGCGTCGGAATGGGCCAACGCTAACGTGGTGCTATCTACAGAGGATAGCGCCGAACCAGGGAAGTATTCCACCGATAGGGCACCTTATCAAAAGGAAATGCTTGATGCGGTGAGTGACCCTGATGTTGAAAAAGTAGTCTATATGACCGGCTCACAAATCGGTAAAACCCAGCTCATTAAAAATGTGTTGGGTTATTTTATTGACTACTTTCCATCACCAATTATGTTCATGCAGCCTACAAAAGACATAGCTAAGGAATTTTCGAAAACTCGTATTGCTCCCTTTATTCGTGACACGAAAGTACTGAACGATAAAATGGCCGATGTAAAATCTCGGGACAGTGGCAATACGGTACTAAATAAGACCTTTCCTGGCGGTTACCTAACATTAGTAGGGGCGAACGCTCCAGCAGATTTGGCATCTAGGCCAATTCGTGTATTACTAGCGGACGAAATTGACCGATATCCTGCATCAGCAGGGACGGAAGGCGACCCTTTGAGTCTAGCAGAAAAGCGTACTAATACGTTCTACAATCGAAAGCATGTATACGCATCTACCCCGTTGGCCAAAGGTACCAGCCGGATAGAGAAATTGTATCTGGGCGGTACGCAAGAGGTATGGCACATTAAGTGCCCCGCGTGTGGCGAATACGTGTATCCTTCCTGGGATAAGTTCCACGCAGATGAGGATACAGGCAAGTACTACTTGGCGTGTGATCACTGCGGAACTCTATCAGAAGAGTTCGAATGGAAGAAACTGTATCGAGAGGGCAAATGGATTGCGGAAGCGCCGGAGAATTTGAAAAAGTACAATTGCCGTAGCTTTCACATGAATGCGTTTGGCTCGCCTTGGGCATCTTGGGGAAAACTGCAAGATAAATACGAGGAAGCGACTAAACTCGGAACGGCTGGCGTTAAGACATTCTTTAATACAGAAATGGGTATTCCTTATGAAGAGGATACAGAAACGCTGCAATCGGAAGAACTCTATGAACGCAGAGAAGACTACGGCGCGGAGTTACCGGACGGAGTACTACTCTTAACCTGTGGTGTCGATACCCAGGACGACCGCTTAGAGTGTGAAATCGTCGGCTGGGGGAAAGATTATGAGAGCTGGGGTATACAATACTTCAGATTATATGGAGACCCTGCCTATGACGCCGTATGGAAAGAATTGGATGATATTATTTTGAATCGTACATGGTCTTATGCAGACGGCAGAAAGCGTGGCGTATCAGTTACGTGTATTGACTCTGGCGGTAGTAAGACCCAATCGGTATATAAGTACTGCTCAACCAGATGGTATAAGCGCGTTTATCCTATTAAGGGCGTAGGCGGTGCAGGTAAAGACTTGATTGACGGCTTGCCGACAAAGTTGAAAAAGTACAAAACGAAATTATTTAAGCTCGGCGTAGATACCGGCAAAGAACAAATTTATAGTGATTTGAACCAAGAAAAAGGCCAGCCGAGGTATTGCCACTTCCCAAAAGATCATGAAAAAGGATATAGGAAGAAGTACTTTGAGGGGCTGTTGGCTGAAATGAAAGTGTCTAAATTGGTTAATGGCCATTTTAAAGAGCAATGGGTGTTACGACCAGGACGCAAAAGAAATGAACCATTCGATATTAGAAACTACAATCAAGCTGCTATTGCTATTATGAATCCGAACTTCGAGGCGTTAGAGGCTCGGAATAGTAAGGAAGAGTATACGCCGTATCAGAATACGACGCGTGTAGTGAAAGCGGGCGATGCACCGAAGAAACGAACGAGACGACGAGTTAGAGGAGGAGGGATACGATTATGACAATCCTACAAAGGATTATGGAAGAATTAAATATTCGTGAAGTACACGAAATACCTACCGCTCTAACAAAGGCGTTGCTAGATTCGAATAGCTGTTCGAAGCTTTTAAAGTCGATAAAGCCTTACTATTCATATGAAGCGTTACTTTCCGAATTTGAAGAACATAGCGCGGATAGAAAAAACTATATGCAAGATTACACGCCACAATGCGTACTAGATATAATCGGAGGGATTACCCCTGGCGGTGATGTTCGCGATGTGTGCGCAGGAATAGGTGGATTGTCCTTAGCCAAATTTAAGGCAGATACTACCGTGACACTAAGGCTTGAAGAGTATTCAAAAAATGCGATAGCTTTTATGATGCTTAATCTGTTAATAGCTAATATAGATGTGGAAGTAGTAGAGAAGAACGTTCTTACTGGTGAAGAGCTTGCGTACTATAAAGTGGAATCCGCAGCATCTGGCTTTGGCCAAGTAGTTAAAGTAGATATGCTAGGAAGTAAAAAATATGACACCGTGATTAGCAATCCGCCATATAGTCAATCTTGGATTCCACAAATGGATGAACGCTTTGAAGGATATAAGTTAGCTCCAAAGAGTAAAGCCGATTTTGCCTTTATATTGGATGGGCTATATTCGCTGAACGCGACAGGTACAGCTGCATTTATATTGCCACACGGTGTACTTTTTAGAGGACAGGCAGAGGGCGATATACGACGTAAGCTTATTGAGGATAATCTACTGGATGCGGTTATTGGATTGCCTTCTAATCTGTTTACTAATACAAGTATACCTGTATGCATATTGGTATTTAAGAAAAATCGAGCCAACATCGATATTTTATTTATTGACGCGCAAAAAGATTTCGTTAAGCACAAAAATAAAAATGTAATGACCGCCGAACAGGTGGAAAAAGTAATTAAAGCGTACAAGGCCAGAGCAGAAATAGAGCGATATTCTAGTAACATTAGCGTGTCTACTATTTTAGATAATGACTATAATCTGAATATTCCTCGCTACATTGACAGCTTTGAACCGGAAGAAATACCAGATGCGGTACAGCTTGCTAAAGAACTTAACGAAATTAATCGAGAAAGCCGGACGTTGGGATTAGAAATTGCGGAGATGTTAAAGCAATTAGTCTGTACAGATCCCGACGCGCAGAAAGAGCACGATGAATTTGTAAAAGAATTTACAGAGTTTTTGGTATCCTCTGATAGCGCTTGTACAGTCGAGGAGCAAGAAGCCGTGATAAAAAAAAAGTAGAAGATGTTAAGAAGTATTTACTTCAAAAGATGTTTGTGTAATGTTAAGAAATTACAAAAGCGTTAAAATTACGGAAGTTGCAGATATATTAGGTAGGCCTAAAAAGAATCAAATATATCCAGAAGGCTGCATTTGCTTGCAAGTATCTGCTAGTAAAGGGGAGTTGGTGTATTTAGCTGAGGCGCAACAGGTTGATGCTAAATATGTAGTGATTCAACCACGAAACGTAATCCCTTATTATTTATATTTGATGATAGAAAAGGCAATGCCAGAATTTTTATATAAATATAGGCAAGGCCTAAATATATCGGCTCATGATATCAAACACATGGAGATATTGTGCCACACGGATGTGGAAACGCAGGCTTTAATAAGCATGATGTTCCAATCTATGCATGGCACAAGTCTAAGCGCTCAATATGGGCGCTTTTTTAATGCGTGAAAGGAGGTGAAAGGATGGCAGAATGGACAATATATGAGGCAAAAGAGCATTTACAGGCGTGGCTAGAGGCGGATTTAGCATTGGCAACCGGCAAAGAATACACCATTGGTAATCGCCGGTTAACTCGTGCGAACGTGCAAGAGGTGAAAGACCGCATTAACTTTTGGCGCAATGAAGTAGCAAGGCTCGAGAATCGACCTCGACGTCGTGCCTATCGTGTCATTCCGCGTGATATATGAGTAAACGTAAGAAGCAGTTTATGAAAACCGCCGCGGGCAGGCACAAAGCAACACAGTATTTTGGGAGTAAAACAAACTCAGGCTATTCTAATCACGGCGCTAATAGTTTTAAATCTAGCGCCAAAGGGTACCAGGTTAACTCCCAAGATGCAAGGCACGATATCGATGCTAACTTTAGAATGCTACGGGCAAGGTCGGTAGACCTTCAACAAGGTACACCGATTGCAGCTGGTGCGCTGAAGACGAATAAAACCAATGTTATTGGTCCGGGCCTACGGTTTAAGGCCAATATCCGATATGAGGAGTTGGGGTTAACGTTTGAAGAAAAGAACGCATGGGAACGTAAGACCGAACGAGAGTTTGCGATGTGGGCGAAGCATTGCGATGCGCGTGAACAGACGGATTTCTATGGAATTCAGGCCCTAGTGTACTATGAAAAGCTATTGTACGGCGATTCATTTGTAAATTTACCGCTACTACTTACTCGAACGGATAAGAACCCATATCCTTTGCGATTGCAGATTGTTGAATCGATTCTTGTAGCTTCTCCGCCTAAATATATAGGACGAGAAGAAGATGAGAATAATGATGTCATTCACGGCGTTAAGTTCAATAAATACGGCGCCGCCGTTGGCTTCTACGTATTAAATAAGCTGTATAACGATTTTAATGATGATCATGATTACACATATATTCCGAAGTACGGCACACAAACTGGACGACGGAATATTATTCAGGTTATGACGATTGAGCGAAGCGGCCAGTTGCGTGGCATCCCCATATTGTCGCCGGTAATTGAGGACTTGAAAGTGCTCAGTCGGTACAATGATGCGGAGGTTATGAAAGTATTAGTTAATGCCTTAATGGCCATCTTTATTGAATCGGAAGCACCAGATGACATGTCACTAGGGACTGCAATTGATGAAGATGATCAAGTGGATGCTGAAAACGACGAAACAATCGAATTAGGCAATGGCACAGTTAATGTATTGGCACCAGGTGAAAAAGTGAATGTAGCCGAAAAAACGCCGATACCAACGAGCTTTGCAGATTTTACGTCTTCTCTTATTAGCCACGTAGGTGCGGCGTTAGAAATTCCATATGAGATATTAGTTAAGCACTTTGGGCAAAGTTACTCCGCATCAAGAGCGGCGTTACTCGAATATTGGAAGTCTGTTGAAACGCAACGCGCCGAATTTATTACTCAATTTTGCAATCCTATTTACGAGGAGTGGCTTACAATGGCCATTCTATTAGGTCGCATTGATGCACCAGGTTTCTTTGATGATCCAATCATCCGAGAGGCGTGGCTAGGTGCTGAGTGGTACGGGCCATCACAAGGCCAATTAGATCCACAGAAGGAAGCTACTGCAGCAGAAATTCGTGTTAAGAACGCATTTAGTACTCGCGCTAAGGAAGCGGCAGAGCTTACGGGCATGGATTATGAAAATGAAATCTTACCACAACGTATTCGTGAACACCAATCTATGGATGAAGGAGGCTTGTTGAATGAACAAGGACAACAAATTTCAGTTCAAAATTCGAACTCCGCTAAATCTGATTCAGGAAGCGGAGACGATTGACGTCGATATTTACGGCGTAGTAATGAATGGAATCGATTATTGGGGCGAAGGTACAGGCGTTTCTAACGTACTATCACAACTTCAAGGATTGGATCCATCGCAAAACATCGTTCTACATGTTAACTCCGTAGGCGGTGAAGTATCTGCAGGCGTTACAATCTACAACCGATTGCGAGCTTTACAAAATAAGAAATCTGTTATTATCGAGGGCCTAGCGGCATCCATTGCTTCTATTATTTCAATGGCAGGCGATGAAATTCATATGGCACTGGGTAGTGAAATGATGATTCATAACCCAAGCTCATATGCATTTGGTGAAGCAGATGATTTTGAGAAAGCCGCAGAATCATTACGTAAAACAAAAGAAAACCTTATCGATATTTACGAAGCCCGCACCGGGTTAACTCGTGAAGAAATCGCAACCATGATGGATGACGAAACTTGGTTAACAGCAAGGGAAGCATTGGAAAAAGGGTTCTGCACAAGTGTAGATGAATCCTTGCAAATGGTTGCATGCCGTAAAGGCACTGACTTAATTGTCAATGGCTTACCGATGAGTATGGATGTACTCAAAGGGTTGCCTGTTGATAAATATGAAGAGAAAGGAGAGGAGCCAATGGAAGTAACTGCTGAATTGTTACGTACAGATTATGCGGAAGTATATGATGAAGTATTTAATGCGGGCGTTGCTGCTGAACGTGCACGTTTACAAGCCCTTGATGGGATTAATAACGAAGCACGCGCGGAAGTTATCAATCGTGCTAAATACGAAACATACGCTACTGTTCAAGATGTAGCTGTTGAATTGCTCAATATGCCACAACCTGAACCACCAACTAGTCAATTACAACAATTAGTGCAAGATGCTAACAATGCATCTAATCAAGTTGATACGATCCCTGGTCAAGTGCTTGACGAGGATATCGATGATTCTGAAAAGACAATGCAAATTGTTGATCGTGTAATGAAAGCACGCAATAAGAAATAAGGAGGGCAGATAATATGCCATACGTGGAAGAACAAAAGTTAGAGTACAAACCTCTAATCGCTGGCACACAAATGCCAGTCGTTACTAAGAAAGTAACAATCGGTCAAGATGCTGCAGTAATTAAGGCAGGCACAGTATTAGAATTAGAAGCTACTTCTAAAAAAGCTAAACGTGCGGATACAGATGTATACGGTGTAGCGTTAGCTGATATTGATGCTACGAAAGGCGATGTAGTAGCCGAAATTGCTGTAACAGGTGAATTTGCTACAGCGAATTTAGTATTTGCTTCCGGCAAAACAGCGGAAGGCTTCACAGCAAAAGCTGAAGCCCGCAACATTTATTTCCGTTAATAAGGAGGATACATGGATAATATTTACGCACCAAAAACACTTGCTGCGGTGGTTCGTCGTACTCCCGATGTGCCATCCTTTTTGAAAGACTTATTTTTCAAAGATACAAAAACATTTTTAACAGAAACAGTTTCTTTTGACATTGTAAAAGGTCGCCGTACTATTACACCTTGGGTGGCACCTAACTCTACAGCGCCTTTATCTCAACGCACAGGCATGACTACAACCACGTATAAACCTGCGCAAAAGAAAGAAAAACGCCCTATCACAGAAAATGATATCAAGGTTCGTTTAGCAGGGGAACAGCCATTTGCAGGCACTGTAACTCCTGAAGAACGTGCTATCCAACTCTTGGCGCAGGATACACAAGAATTAAAGGATAACTTGGTACGTTCTCAAGAAGTTATGGCAGCCGACGTGTTACTCAATGGTCAAGCGCACATTAAAGGTGAAGGTATTGATGACGTTGTAGACTTTAATTTCACAAATAAAGAAACATTATCTGGTACTGCACGTTGGGGCCAATCTGCAGCGGAAATTGTGGCCAACATCATTAAATGGAAAAAGAAATGCTTGAAAGCATCTGGATTTAATCCAAATACGTTGGTCATGAATTCCGAAACATTAGAAGTAATGCTTTCTGATAAAAAAATCTTGGCATTATTTGATAATCGTCGTACGGAAATGGGTCTTTTGCAATTTGAACAAATGGCAGAAGGTGCTGTGTATGTTGGCTTCATGGGTGGTCAAATTCAATGTAATGTGTTTACTTACGATAATTACTATGTTGATCCAACAGATGGCCAAGAAAAAGAAATGGTACCTACCGGTAAATTGTTGGTAGCTTCTGATATGGCTAAATTCACTAAATTGTATGGCGCGAATACAATCATCCCTGGTGAAGGCATGGACTTTGTAACCTATGAAGGCGAATATGTATTACGTCGATTGGTTAATCGTGACCCAGATGCGGTATTTTTAGAATTACAATCTCGCCCTATTTACGTTCCATTCGATGTAGATTCCTACTTCGTAGCGGACGTATTGTAATTGAAAGGAGGTAAGACTAATGCCTGTACAAGCTAAGCACGCGATTAATACCGGCGATTATGTGTATAATCCTGGTGATATTATCTCCGATTTAACTACAGAAGAAGAACAGCGCCTAATTCATTTAGGTGCTGCGATTGTAGTCAGTGGAGATAATAAAAGTAACGACGGGGACTCTTTTGCTGAAGCTCTTGGCGTTATGACAAATGCGGATATCGCCAAATATGGCAAATCTATTGGACTTGATTTTGCAAGCAAAGCCACAAAGGCGGACATGATTTCCGATATCCTTGCTTCTGATGCGGACGTCAATTTGGAACTCTTATCTGATGAAGCACTTCGCGTAATGGTATCTGCTGAACAATTGGATACTCCTGAAGACGCTACCCGTGAAGAACTCCTCGACGTTTTAGGTGAATAATCATGGGATTTAAGGACTTTGCGCAAAATGACATTGAAAAGGTGTTTATCAATTCCAATGAATTTGCCGAAGTACATAACCTAAATGGTACGCAGTGCTATGCTGTGGCAGAAGGTCTTACTGATAAGCAGCATGTCGAAATCATGGGACAGGATATTGAAGGGCTAATTTACGATACGATTATAGTACACGTGGCCAAGCGGGATTTACCGGAGGTGCCGGAGTACAATCAAATCTTTCGCTTTAACGGCCGTATTATGATGGTCCAATCATGTGAAGATGACATGGGTATGCTAAGCATTGTCCTTAGGGGGAATAACTCGTGAGCGTAACTATTGACATAAAAGGGCTGAAAAACGGGCTGGCTAAGATAGACGCATTAGTTGTTGGTACTCCGAAGACTACCGCAAAAGCTATCAACAAAGCGTTGCCTAAAATCAAAAAGGCTACAGTTGATCGTGTTAACGAAGAATACCTAATTACTAAAGCGAATATTAATAAAACCATAAAGGTGGATAAGGCGGGCATGACCTTATCTGCCTTTATTCGTTCAAAAGGTAGACCAATAGCCCTTACTAAATTCAGAGTTACGCCAAAAAGTCCGCCTAAACGGAGAGGGCGTATAGTCAAAGCACAAGTAATGCGGAATGGTGGCGGAGGGCCAATCCCTAATGCTTTTATTGCTCGTATGAGAAGTGGACATATCGGGGCGATGTATCGTAAGGGTGCAAACAGGTATCCGATAGGGCAATTTCATGGCCCATCTGTACCAAGCATACTAGGTGATGCCAAGATATCCGCTTTTGTTGGGAATAAAGCAGAGCAGGAATTGCAAAAGCAAATGGAACTCGCTCTCGACGCATTAATAGGAGGGTAATCGATGACACCTACGCAATTAGCAACCGATTTGGGGGCGTTCCTAAAACAGGTGCACGCTAACTATTTTAGCGATGACGCACAAGTAAAGGGGAACCCTTTATTAGTTGTGCCTGGATTTTTAAAAATGAAAGAATCATCCAAGGAGGACCAATACCCGCACCTTGTTATTCGAATTAATAAGATTGAGGATACCTTGCAGGGGTCAACTGTCCAACTATTTCTAATCCACGGGGTATACTCCGAAGATGTGGAAAAAGGTTGGATGGAGATTACTAACTTTTTGGAGACAACACGGCAAGCGCTGCTGGCCCATCCCGTTATTGCTAAGCGGTACCGTTTAGTAATGGATGATAAACACGGAATTGATACCGACATCCCTCCGGATCAAGCCTATCCGTATTGGGAGGGATTTATGACAGTTAAATATGATATCGAACAAATACGAGAGGAGATGATTATTTAATGGCAAAAGCTGATGCACCAGTTGGAGTTGTAAATGAAGCAATTGAGACTGCGGAAAAAACAGTTATATCTAAAGATGCTAAACAAGTAATCTACTTAGGCCCTAATAGTGCTGAATTAGGTCTTTCCACGGGTACCGTTTATATTGACGGTATTCCTGCTACTGTAGGTGAAGATAAAGCAATGCTACGCTTGTTGTTTGTGCCAATTAATAAGATTGCCGAAGCACAGCAAGAATTAGCAACAGAAGGTACAGCGATGAACACCGCTTACTTTGAATTTAAAAAAGGAGGTCGTAGATAGTGGGAAACTATAGACACGGAATTTATACAAGAGAGGTACCTACTTCTCTTATTTCTATGACAGAAGCTACGGCAGCCTTACCGGTTTATGTTGGTACCGCGCCTGTGCATTTGGCCACAGACCCAGCGGAAGCTAATAAAGCCGTATTGTGCTACAACTACGCATCTGCCACTACTCAATTTGGGTATTCTAAAGAATGGGATAAATACACATTGTGTGAAGCGATGTATTCCCAATTCTCTTTGTTTGGAATGGCGCCGGTTGTTTTTATTAATGTTCTTGATCCGAAGAAACATAAGAAGACGTTAGCGTCTACGGAAAAACAAATCCAGGATAAAGTCGTGACAATTGAAGACCCTGTATTACTCAATACGTTAAAAGTATCTGCCACAAACGGCGGTACAGCTTCAACTATCAATGTTGATTACACTGCGACATTTAATGATGAAGGCAAATTGTTGATAGGCATCGTAGCTACAGGCGCACTCAAAAGCGCAACATCTGTTTGGGTAACTTATGATTACGTAGACCCATCTATGGTAACGGCAGATGATATCGTCGGCGGTGTGGATACTGAAGGCAAGCGAAAAGGTTTGGAACTTATCAATGAAGTATTCCCACGATTTGGCTTAATCCCTGGCAATTTATTGGCGCCAGGTTGGTCTCATAACACGCTTGTAGCTGCTGTGATGAAAGCAAAGGAAACTACTATCAATGGCATGTTCCAAGCTATGTCCTTGTGCGATGCACCTACTGATGAAATTAAAAAGGCAACTGCAGTTAGTGAATGGAAAAATAAGAAGAACTACGTCGATGAACGTCAAATCTTATGTTGGCCAAAAGTAGCATTAGCTAATCGTCAATTCCATTTATCCACACAACTCGCAGGTCTTATGGCTAAGACAGATGCTAAGTATGACGACATCCCTTACAAGTCCCCATCCAATGAGTCCTTGCAATCGGATAGCGCTGTGTTGAAAGACGGTACTGAAATCTACTTAGGCCCAGATGAAGCAGCGTACTTGAACGGTCAAGGCGTCGTTACTGCTCTTAATTTCATTGGAGGCTGGAGAGCTTGGGGCAATCGTACAACGGCTTATCCATCTAATACAGATGTTAAGGATTCCTTTATCCCTGTACGTCGTATGTTTAACTGGGTATCCAATACGTTGATTACTTCTTTCTGGTCTAAAATTGACGACCCAGGGAACAAGCGTTTAATTAATAACGTAGTGAATAGTGCCAATGCATGGCTAAATGGTCACGTAGCATCCGGCGCGCTTCTTGGGGCTCGTGTTGAATTTTTGGAATCTGAAAATCCAATAACCGATTTGTTGAACGGAATTTATCGATTCCATGTATATTTAGGCGTGCCAACACCGGCTCGTGAAGTTGATTTCATTCAAGAATATGATTCGTCTTACATGAGCACGTTATTTAATTAAAAAGGGAGGTAACTCATGGCTAAACATAGAGATAAGTTGATTGACTTTGCCATTTTTAGCTCTGGCAGAGAATTATATGGTTACGCCGATGTAACCTTACCTGATATTGAATTTATCAGCGATACCATCAAGGGCGCAGGCATTGCGGGCGAAGTTGATTTGGGTGTACTTGGTCAAACTAAGGCGATGAACATGTCCATTAAATGGAATACCATTGACAAAGATGTGACCGACCTGGCTAGTCAAAAGGTGCATGATATAGAAATTCGTGGCGCACAACAATTATACGATTCTGCAAAAGGTGAATTAGTGCCTGAAGCAGTTAGCGTATATGCTAAAGTGATGCCTAAGAAAATCGGTCTTGGCAAATTTGAACAGGCAAGTAAAACCGATACCTCTACAGAGTTTGAAATTGTATATTTCAAAATGACTGTTGGAGGTAAAACTCGCACCGAAATCGATAAATTTAACTATGTTTGTGTAATCAATGGTGTTGATTACTTGGCATCCGTAAGGGAGGCATTGGGTAAATAATGGCTACATACGATCGCGAAAAACTAATTGATGGTTTAAACAATTTAACTGGGTTTGACTTCACAAAGGCGGAACTTCGTGTCCGCCGTGAAGGCGATATGACCCCAGACGTTACATTTTCTAAACGGTTTCAGGCAGAAGTTGCCGCCATAGCATTAAAAGAAAGTGCAAAGGTATTAATGACAATGCCAATTTCTGAATTCACTGAGATGTGTGCTGAGGTAAGCGTTTTTTTATTGCGTGGTTCGGTAGAGAAAATGGGACTTCTCCCGGACAACAATGCCGAAGAATTGCCATCCGACTTAGAGAGTGCGGAGGCATAGGCTTTTGGATGTCTACCCCAATTGCTGAAATAGCGGATTGGATAGACGATTTAGAATTTGTTCTTGAAGATGAAAAGCGCTTGAGGGAGGAAGAGGACTAATCCATCAAGCGCTTTTTGCTTACACAAATTTAAAAGAAAGGAGGAACTATGGTGGGTAAAGTATTTGAGATTGCTTTTGCTATAAATGGCGCATTAGCACAAGGATTTAAAACATCGATGCAGCAAGCCAAAGGCACGTTGACGCAATATGGCTCTAAAATGACTGAGCTGAAAGCGCAGCAAAGAGCTTTAGATTCTGCATTAAAGCAAGGCGTTATCTCTATGGACTCTTACCGCAATGCAACAGAGAAGGTTGGCAAGGCCTTAGACCAAACGGCAGCTAAAGACGCTAAACTTAGAAAAGCTATGCAAAATAAAATTGCTGCAGATGCTAATGCTAAAAGTGCTCGTAGTGATTTAGGTAGTACTATGGCTACTACCGCAGTAATGGCCGCTCCGCTTGTTGGAATGCTATCTAAAGCTGCAGACTTTGAAGCAGTGATGTCAAAAGTAAAGGCAATCACCGTATCTGATGATAAGGCAATGCAACAATTGACGGCTACTGCTCGTGAACTCGGCGAGAAAACAATGTTCTCAGCAACGCAAGCAGGCGAAGCCATGACATATCTCGGTATGGCCGGTTGGAATTCCCAACAAATCATGGCAGGTATGCCGGGGCTTTTGAACTTAGCTGCAGCCAGCAATACGGATTTAGCGCGTACTGCTGATATCGTATCTGATGACCTTACTGCCTTTGGATTAAGTGCCGAACACGCAGGCCATATGGCGGACGTATTTGCTAAAACTACAACTAGCACGAATACAACCGTTGAAATGCTGGGTGAAACAATGAAGTACGCCGCACCAGTAGCGCATGCCTTTGGTGCAAGCTTGGAAGAAACGGCCGCGCTTACTGGGCTTATGGCCAATAGTGGTATCAAAGCATCTGCTGCGGGTACTGCCTTACGTTCTGGCTTCTTACGGTTAGCAGGTACTTCCTCAAAATCGACTAAAGCGATAGAGGAAATGGGGCTTTCATTAAGCGAAGCCACAGCGCAACAAGAAGAAGCAAGAGCCGCATTAGACAGTCTGGGTATTGCCATGAATGATACCAACGGACCACGTAAGATGAGCGCAATTGTTCGCGACTTAGCTGATAAGACCAAGGACATGAGCAAGGAGCAAAAACTTGCTACCCTTGCGACTATCTTCGGTACCAATGCCGCATCGGCTTGGGTAGCTGTAATTGATCAAGGACCGGATGCGTTAGATAATTTAACGAAAGAACTTGAAAACAGTGACGGCGCTGCTGCTACTATGGCTGAAACAATGCAGAATAATGCACGGGGCGCTATGACGCGATTACAGTCCGCGACTGAGTCAGTGGCAATTTCTATAGGAAGTACGATGTTGCCTACCCTTGCAGAATTGGGTGATTCATTAGCAAATGAAGCTGCGTATGTATCAAAAGTAGCAAGTGAGCACCCCGAACTTACCGAAGCTATTATCAAAACAAGCGTTGCAGTAGCGGGCATGGTAATTGCCTATAAAGCAGTGAAAGCAATTTACTTCAGCGTAACGGCAGCACATGCGGCTTATCGGCTTATGATGGAATCGGAACGTATGGCAACTATGCGCAATGTGATTGCATCGGGCATCCATAAAGCGGCGATGATAGCAGGTACAGTTGCGACCTATACGGCCGCGTCGGCGCAATGGTTGCTAAATGCGGCGATGAGTGCTAATCCGATAGGATTGGTGATATTAGCTATCGCCGCATTAATTGGTGTTTTGGCGTGGTTAGTCACTCATTTTGAAATTGTGTCAGATTTCTGCACATCGATGTGGGAATCTCCTACTGCTGCCATCATCGCTTTCATGGCCGGTCCTATAGGATGGCTGATTTATGCGGCGATGGGGTTAATTGCTAACTGGGACCAAGTGAAAGCCTGGTTCACTCTATTATGGGAAGACCCTAAAGCAGCGCTCGGCCAATTCTACGACTGGGTGATGAGTAAACTCGGAGGTCTGTTTGATTGGATTAGTGAAAAATGGGAATGGGTTAGATCCATTTTTAGTAAACCAATTCAAGCAAGAGTAGAAGGCACGGCAACAGCTAATGGACAATCCGTACAACATAACGCGAAAGGCGGTATTTATGGGAAAGGCGCGTTCCTTACTACGTTTGCCGAAGAATCTGATGAAGCTGCGATTCCTATCAATGGTACACCAAGGGCCGAAGCCTTATGGCGTCAAACTGGTGCT
>SKDY01000265.1_pt1 | contig 45133 bp, 30 predicted proteins | sample 4826591 | NCBI WGS metagenome assembly SKDY01 (sample SAMN11008823, study PRJNA524170) | human gut metagenome | biome: Human fecal sample; material: Feces; isolation source: fecal sample from pouch patient p10, p22 | host: Homo sapiens | place: Israel: Tel-Aviv | collected 2016-06-15 | reverse complement strand
GACCATTGCAACCTTTTCTGTCAAGTTGACTTTTTCACTCTTGTCAAACATGGTAAATACTGCAGGATTGGCCATGACATTCCACTGGAAAGCAGCAAGGTCGGTTTCCGTTTCTGTGTAATCAAGCAAATTGTTTGTTGTTCCCTGCGTACCTTTCCCATATTCAGCATCAAAAGTATGCTGAAGTGTGAAAATGCCATGTCCCAATTCATGGGAAATGGTATGAGCCAATGAATTTACCTTGACACCATTATCTGCAAAGATATATCCAAATCTACTTTTACGAGGCATTTCACCAAGTAAACCTTCCTTTTGTCCCTCAAACCCCTTGGCTCCATTAAGAACAAACAAGTAGACGCCGTCAAGTGTCCCGGCAATCTGCTGGTAAGTCTTCTGTAGGTTGCGCATTTCTTGGCTCTCCTTGAGTTCCTTATCATAGCCCCAGAAAGACTTGCCGACCGTACTCAGCAGTCTATCCTTTTCACTTTCTACTTCCCAACTGTAATTGTCACGCATGCTTTCATCCACATTCACGGTGAACTGCACGCCCACAGGATTATAAATAGCATTGAGGCCCTGCTCAATAGTTGTTTTATCTAACCGAACTTCGTTTATCGGAACAAGGGTAACCTTGTGCTGCTGCTTGGCATAGCTCACCACACGGAGCTTGCCGATGGCTACTCCTTCGTAAACCGCAAAGACATCATAACTTGCACCAGACGATACGGAACGCAGGCTAATCGTCCATGTCTGTTCTGCCTCGTTAAACTTTGCAGGCAGTGCAGCGGTATTGGGTTCGGAGGCAAAACGAACCTTTTTCAAATCTATATTCTTTGAACCCTTGTACTTTGCCGTAACAACATCTTTCTCGCCTACAGGCACAAGTTTCCAAGGAGCAATGTAGCCTTTGGCAACAGGCTTGTAGAAGCGGTCTACCTTGACGCTCTTCTTATACCAATCTAGCTTTCCGTTATCAAAGGCATATTTTCCTTCTCCACGATCGAATTCTATGTATCCGTATTTCCTTGACAGGGACTCTGGGTTGAAGTCTCCAACACGATCTACACGCTCGCAGGTGAGTTGTACTCGCTTCTTTTTACCGTCGTTGCCGACATTGTCACCTGCTCCCTCTTCCGTGCTGTGCTCTGCTGCACTGACCTGATAGCTGTTCCCTTTGCTGTCGGTAACAAGCATTGGGAAAATACGCTCATAAGAGCCATTCTCAGGTACATCTATCTTGATGGTATGTGGGGTCCCGTCCACATCTGTCGTTTCTATTTCTCCCGTTTCGGGATTATAGGTAAACTGCGGTATATCGGGAAGTGTAAAGTCCAGTTTGTGTTCGCGCATACGAATGGTCGCTGGCTTCACATCCTTACCGCCATCATCAACATAATCAAGGTTGGCTATCTTCCCCTTCTTTTCATCATAGGACGCTTCTACCGTACCGTCTATCTGAAAGTTATCCACATTGATGCGTAGACGGTCAAAACGAAGTGCAACAGGAGCATCGATAATGGTTTTCAGTCGGGTCTTGCCACGTCCGGAATACCAGCCGTCTCCTAAGGGGACAACTTCGGTAATGGTCATGGGATAATCACCGCCGATAGTAACGATGTCCCCGGCCTTTATCCGTAAGTTCGGTTCTTGTGACAGGTCTTTCCTCACTGGCTCTTTTCCACAGTCAGCCAGCAACTCATCATTCTGTTTGCTGAGTGTAAACTCACTGACGCCAGAGAATACCGGGTGATCATCCGTACAGAGTGTACCCACACGCCATTCGTATGTCCAACCTAATTTCAACTGGGCGAGTGTAAGGTGTTCACCTGCTATCTGGGTTCTGCTCCATTCATAAGTATTGGACTTGGTCTTGGGGCGACATTCCACAATGTAGCCTGTGGTTCCTATAACTTTGTTCCATGAAAGGTCCACCTTGGCAAAACGAGGAAGGGCTCTCAAACCCGTCGGTGCCTGACAGTTGTCTGTAAGATAGAACCAGTTGATTTCACTATAACCGCCGTTTTCAAACATACCCACTTCATCAACACCATCACGGGCGATGGCCTGCACTTGCCATGCATAACAGCGGTTGGGGAAGAGAATGGGTTCAAGATGGGTATAGTTCAGCGTCGTATTACGCGTACGGACACGATAAATTTCATTGCCGTAGGCAAAGGCGGACTGCGGAGCAGCTCCGTTGTTGGGAAGCTCTTTGAGCACAAACTCATACTCCGTGCCTGCAAGTCCCTGATGGCGAGGCATCCATTGGAAACGAAGATAGAGCGGCTCTGTGACTCCAATCCGGGCATCCTTTTCAGGAAAGTTGAGAATAGGAGGTTTCTTCACATCCAAATAAGACCGTCCCGTATGCCAATCAGAAAGCGTTCGTCCTGTATAATAGTCTACCACTTGCACGGAGAACTCCGTATATCCCGTGGGTAACTGACCGTTATGCAGCCTACCGTTAATCTGTAGGTTCTGTGGTTGAAGATAGGGGGACAGGTCTATATTAGTCAGGCGGGTCGGAACATTTGCACTAAGCTCCAACATCGGGTAGTTGATTTCCTCACGGCTGGTGGCAAGAAAACCTGTACTCTTAATCCTGATGCGCAGTCTGGCAAAGAGCAGGGGTTGCTGTAGGTCGCGGTTGAGCAGATTGACAATCAGTCTGTCACGGCTTCCGCTATAATAATCCGACAAGTAAGGACTTTGAGGAGACGGCCATTGAACGGTGGCATGGATAGGGTAGTACTGGGCATACCCCTGCTGCTTTCCTCCCCAACAAAGGATGAGGAAAATCAATAAAACCTTAAAACGCCAATAGAAATGGATATGCTGTTTGTTCATATAGCCTGCTTTTATTATAAGTCCTACCTATTGTTATTTTCTTTTTTTCGTGATCCTAAGCGTAGATTTCTCGTTTCCAACAGACAGCTCCACTTTGAATACTCCTTCCGTATCGCCACGCAATTCATACTCAAATGTCTGCTTTTGGATGTTTTTAATCTCCTTTTTATCCATTTCAACAGATGTCGGAGAAAGGAGTCTAAGTGTAAAATCTCTTGGTTCTTTGAGTTCTACATATACTTTAAAATCCCCTGTAGTCGGATTAGGGCTAACCAAAAACTGTTTAATTGCATCTCCTTTTCCATCGGGCAAAACTACCCCTCCTTCACCAAGGACTTCTAATCTTTGGCTGACAACCGTAGAACAGTCTCCCAAATATCCTGTGAGTGTCACTTCATAGATACCGGGTGTTGGAATGGTAAAGACAACACCTTCGTTGGACTTGCTTGTAATAACAGCATTGTCGGGCAAGGACCATTCTAATTTGTTAGCCCTTATACGGCTGATGTTGACAGCATGGATAGGAGAGCCAGCTGTGACTGATGACGGTATGGTTATATCCAAAGGCAATTCTGTGTTGCTGGCTTTGATTTCAACCTCAGCTGTTGCCGTACAACCTTTTTCATTTGTAACGACAACTCGATAATGACCAGCCTTACTTACTGTAAGTTCCTTGCTGGTCTCGGTTAGGGCTTGTCCGTCATGCAGCCATTGATAGGTGACATTTTCTTCGCTCGGTATGGCTGTTATTTTACGTGATTGCTCATGGCAAAGTGTAAACCCGCTACTAAGTTTTACTGTCATCTTTTCCGGTTGTTCTAAGACTACACGATAATGAAGGGAGCAGCCAGCTTGATCGCTGATGACAGCTACGTACTCTCCTGCTTTGAGATGTTCCCGATTAGATGTAGATAGGGTATTGTCGTCTTCCCAATGTATGGTGTAAGGAGCCGTACCACCTGACAGCTCAAGAGATATGGCACCATTGTCTGCACCGTAACAAGTCGGATTAGTAATCATAGGTTTGATAGAAATGGCTTCAGGAGTTGTTACCTCGACATTCCCGGTAATGGAACAGCCGCGACTGTCTACAACTCTGACAAAAAAGCTGCCTGCTTCATGGATGGTGAGATTTGCTTCCGTTGCTCCTTCCTTGTTCCATTCATAAGTATAGGGAGCCGTACCACCGGTTACGGTTGTTGAAATAAGTCCTGCTCCTCCGCTACATGAAGGTGGGCGTGTTGTAAATGACAGTGACAGCAAGTCCGGCTGTTTAAGTTCAAACACAGCCGATTCTACGGATATTCCATTGCTGTCTGTAATTTTAACTTGATATTGTCCCGTTGAAAGATTATGGGCAACACTGTCTATCTGCAGCGGAAGTTGTTCTTTTGTACTTCCCGATATTTTATACCAAGTATACGTATAGGGAAGCTGTGCGGAAATAATAGGCTTACCACCTTTTCCATGAGCAGTCAATTCTCCATCACTATCACCATGACAGCTGATAAAATGTGTCTCTTCAACATCTACAGTTAAAAGAGGCGGTGCAGAAAGTGTCATTACTAATTGTGCATGACAGCCACAGGGCTCCTGTCTATCTTCATTCCCTAACAGGGCAAATCTCATGTCTTCAGCTATAGCTGTATATTCGCCACGAGGAATATTACGAAGGGTATAGATGTATTGGCTACCATCCGAATGCGAATCTGTTGGTGTAAAGACTTGACCATCGCTTTTCCGCACAAAATGTACTGTATATCCGGAAGCGGAAGGTGTACCGCCGGAAACAGCTATTTGAACAGCCCCATCGGAAGATTGATAGGCCAAAGGACTGGTTTTGCTCTTTTCTGTAATACGAACAGCCTCATTTGGCTCTGTAAGTACCACTTGGTGGATAAGTTCTTCTCCTGATGATGTCTTAGCAACACAACCATTGCTGTCTTGCACACGTAAGGTATAATTGCCAGCTGATAACCGTTTGAAACTTACATTGCCCGTATTGAATGTTTGTGTCTGCACAACAGAACCGCCGGCATCTGTAAGTGTAGCGGTGAAATTCCCTGTTCCACCAGATGCTGCCAATGTAATCTCTCCATCATGACCGGAAAAACAACTGATATTCTTTTGAGTAAAGGAGTGGGTGATGGCAGGACGCTCAGCTATTATAGCCGTAAACTTATGTCGAGGATCACCTGTATAAGTATTATTGCCATTATAACTTCCTTTAAAGGATATGGCATAAGTTCCAGAATTATATCCTCCAAGGTAAAAACTATTGTTACTATCTAAAGTTATATTACCAGCATTTCCGATAGACTGACCATTTATGAAACAACTCAGAACTTCTCCCGATAGCAAAGGGCGGTCTAATGTCATCTTAATTATAGCATCACCTGACTGGTGGCATCTTTCAAGGACAACCTCATGAGATAAAACAGTAGGAGATGATAAAGCAGCCTGTAAACTTATCACTTCACTAGACTTTACCGGATTGAATATTCGAAATAAAACAGGTCTTCCTTGAGCAGCGAGCTGCTGGAATGCGCTTTCACTCATCAAATCTGTTCCACTAATTTTTAGAGAACCATTAGGTGAAGAATTAATAACAGAAGAAGGAACGTTAATCCAAGTTTGTGCACCATCTGTAGAATATTGCCATTTGTATGCAGAATGTGGAAAACCGGCTGTATTTGTGATAAGGACCTTTTCCTTGCTAGGCAACAAGGTAGGCTGTGCACCAATAAAAAGTAATTCAGGATAGGCGATAAACTTATGAGTTGTAACATGAGAGCCTTTATGTGTAAGAGCCCCCCAATATAGATTTGACAAAGAAAACTCTGTCTGATTAGATGAGCTTTTAAAAAAATCAATTGGCTTGTGATAATCATCGTTAGAATTCCACCCAACTGTTCTTTTCTGGTAAAAATTCCATATCCACAGATGATTAATAGGACCATCAGAAGCAGGTATTTCTATATGTCCTTGAACTCTCAAATAACTATCTCTCAGTTGATAGAATTCAAATTGTGGCATTGTTCTAGTAACATTATTACTAGTGGTATAGTAAAGTGTATTATAATAACGGAGTCCATCTCTGTTAAGGAAAAATTCCACATCATATTCAACGAGATATCTCTGTGCCATGCATTCTGAACAGATGAATAGCAAGAGGACATTTAGAACCTTTCTTGTCATATTTTAATTCCTTTTTTACATGTTATAGGGTGTATCCCCTTTGCTTTAACAACTAAGATATATTCATTCTCTTTTCCTTGTAAGATTTCTTTATCTACAAATTCTCCTAAAGCTGGTAGATTCTCTCTATAAAGGTATTTTGTCTTGGAATCGTCTAACTTATATAATGCTACGGACATCAAATCCTTATAGTGTATATCCCATTTGATAGCAATACCTTCTGGCAAGGCTTCCAAGTCGAATTTAATCGAATCATTGTCCATCCCTTGCATCTTAGATTTCAATATTATAGGATTGGATAAGTGAGAACGTAACCGATTAGAGGTATAAGCAATCACCTGATAGAGATAACTTTTCCCTGATTCAATGTCATAATCTTCATACCTCATACTTATGGGACTCTCAACACGCCGAGCAACAAGACGAGTTCTGTCCTCCACATCAGTACGTACCACAATAAATCCGGCAAGATAGGGATTTTCATCTTGGGCCCATTCAATAATGTTCCTCCCTTCCTCTGCAGTCCATCTGACAATTACAGGTGTCGTTGGGGGAATAACATTTGGCTTAATAACCTCTATTGTCTCACTCAGATCAGACTGATTATATCGCTCGTCAAGGGCTGTTAAAGCATAATAAACCTTATTATTTAGGTTGTCAAGGTTTATACTGTCCGTATAGGCTGTTTCACGGATGGCTAAATCCGTAATGGGAATCAGTTCCTCTCCCTTTGTTTGTCCGCGATATAGCCGATAACCATAAATATCAGTATCAGAATTGGGCTTCCATGACAAATGCACGGCTCCGAGACTGTCTATTCGTGCAGATAAACCTTGTGGTATTCCCGGTGGCACACTGTCCACGGGTTGGATAAGTACCGGCAATGAACGGGTAGAAGTACCTTGCTTGGCTTCTGCCTCAATTTTATAATAGATATGCCTTCCTATATTCGTTATATGATAATCCCGCTGCTGTGGATTGAGGCTACTGGCAAGAATGGTATAATCCTTATCGTCAGTAGAATGAAGAATATTAAATCCTTTGATTAAGTCCTGTGCAGCACCGTCAAACTGCCAAGATATGTCTGCTCCACCATTCCTGTCAAATGAGGAACTTGTTATCATAGGTATGACCTTCAAAGCAGGATAAGCGATCCCGGAAACAATATCACTGTACGCCCCCTTACTGCCGAAAGGCGTTACGCCAACAACCCTATAATATATGGTCTTCCCTTCAGGGATACTATCCAAATAGGTAATCGGAGCATAAGGATTCTTATCCACATCTGCAATGCGTGTAACGGGCAAGTCTGAAATTGGCTTAAAAATCTTACCATCCTCGCTCTTCTCAATAAAATAAGAAGAATAAAGATAGGATAGCGTATTATAATCCCACGATAAAAAAGCCCCGGCTTCGCTAAAACGGGCAGACAATCCGATGGGACGAATTAGTTTAGCTGTATCACCGACAATGGTAAAAACAGACCCTTGCCCTATTTGACACTTTCTCTTAGGTACAAGAGGAGTAATACGGTACAAGTACCGTTCACCATTTTTTATATCCTTATCCTCCCATCCCCAGCCGATTTCCTTAGCCATTGGGAAACAGAGATCCGCAGCATAAAGGGAAAATAAATAGCGTTGCTGCCGCATTTCATCAAGGGAAATGGCCTTAGATATAGGGTTATTACCCAAACTGACTTCAAAGTCTTCCCCAAAGACAGCCTGTGCAATGACTGCTCCCATCGGATATTGTGCTGCAATCCGTTTTAATGTATCTGTCGCTTCTGGTTTCAACTTTTCCGAAAGGACTTTCAACTCAGGTTTATCCAATACGACACCGGAACGTGATACTGTCAAACGCTCCAAACGAACACCATATTGATTAAGCAAGTCCCAACTTTTCGCATCACTTGGAATCCAACGCAAAAGAATACGGTCAGAATGTATTTCTGCACGGGCTCTGATCTTGGATGTCGATTTCTGTTGTGCCATTCCAATAAGGGCGTAAGTACAGAGAGCGAACAGAAAAAGAGTCTTCTTAATATAACGCATATTTATTTGTTCAAATTAAGTTGGTTAGTATAGATGAAGTCTACACTGTTTGTTACTGTTCCATCAGGCAATACGTAACTGATAGTTGTTTGATACTTGCCTTTTTTCAAAACAGGCAAAGAGCCCATGACAAACCGATTGTAAACCTGCGGGGTAACAGCATCCCTACTATTTATGATTGTATTCTGAAGGTCTCGATAATCATTGAATGATACCAAAGAAGCATCAAATGTAAAGGGGAAGTGATATAAAGACAAGTTCACCGATTCTGAATGTAAAACTGAAAGGTAGTCCTGACTTGGTGAGAAAGCTCTATAGGGAGGGACGCCGATTGGCTGTTCTTCCCTCTCGGAGAGGTGAATATTTCCATAAGGGTATCCTTCATAAACAAGTGGCAAGACTGTACCTCTGAAATATTCTTCCTTGAGGTCGGAGCGAAGAGTGAGCAAAGGTTTGTATTGAGTCTTCTCCACACCGATGACTTCAGCTTCGTCGAAGGCTTCCTTACCTTGTACATTAGCTCCAAGTAACAGTGCAACACCTGCATCTATGGCAAGGTTATCACGGACCTTGACACTTCGCATCTTCTCTCTGAAAGTGGCATACTGACTGGTTGTAAAATCATATTTCAGAATCGATTGTTCCATCTCATTGGAAATCTTTGCTATAGCTTTGTCGCCACCAATTTGTCCTGAGAAATCATCATTGTCTTTTATTTCCTTAATTCCAGAAGATTTTTTATTGTCGTTTGCCATATCCTTCTGCGCTGCAGAATACGACAAATCTAATGTGTATTCTGTCTGTCTTCTCAATTCCGGCAGAGTAAACTCTAAGCGATTCTCTGCTTCGTTATATTTGAAATCTGTGGCTATACGTTCATTCTGTTTTGTTACAAAACTAAGCTTGTAGTCAAAACCTTTTTCAAATAGGTATTTTTGTCCAAACTGTAGTTGCACATAGCCTTTGGAGTATTCTTTGGGAAGGAAGTATCTCTGCCCTATCACAGGATAGGCATAGACAATATTCCGCATAGGAATGTCACTCGGCGCGCTACCTGTCGTAAAATGATTTATCTTTTCTTCAAAGGCTGGTTTTCCTGAGGTCAGTACTGGCTTCCAAACACCATTCTTCAATTCTTCGAAAATAATACGGACTTCTGCCGTCAAATCTGTATTAGGAGGAAGAATTTCTTTAGACTGGAAACGAACATCCGTCTTATCTTTTCCCCAAAGGAGCTTACCCGGTATGACATGTTCCTTTTTATCTTTGACTATGAATTCCTTGAGATTAATGCGGTAATAGGTCGTTTCTCCTGCATCAGTGGTCGCTTCGAAACTCTTTCCTATTGCAATGTTGAAAGTTGCCTGAGGAACGGAGAATACGCTGACTTCATTCTCTTTATCAGCAGGAGCCAAATCATTTATCATCGGTTCTTCTATCGGAGAACTCCCCGGTATTACAACATCGCATTCCTCACCGATGGAAAGTTTGAAACGCGCCTTACCCTTAATCAATCCGAGCACATTGAGATTCACTCCTAAATAGCCCTTAAAGAAGGTTGGATCAGGAAGTCCTGCCTGCAAAAGAGCCGCTGCACCGCCCTTGATTACTGGTACGCGGATACGGATAAGCCATAACTTTACCTTTACGCCCAATTCTCCTTGTAAATAGGCATAGGTTTGCCCCATGGCATACCAGCCATCCATACCGATAGTACCGGAACGGCCTCGACATTGTGCCTGCGCATAGTCCTTGAGCATCACATCAAAGCCCAAACCTGCATTGAAATTAGCATACATTATCAAGAACTGAATATCACCGGTCTTGACGGATAGTTCTGATCCGAATGCAAATCCCTTCCCCGTGCTTAGCGCATTTAGATTCCGTCCAAGACTCAACCTGTTTAGGTCTTGTCCCAACATGTCGGCTACAGCTTGTGGGGGAGCCGGCATATCCGGGATACGGCTTCCTGCCATAAAATAAGAGCCAGTCTTTATGGCAAGAATATTTCCTACTGCCAACTGTACGCCAAGCCTGTTGGACGGAGTGCCTAAATGCAAATACCATTCTTTGGGATCTATATGCAGAACTCCCCAACCGGCCTGACCGCGTTCTCCCACACCACGAATGAATTCTGCGGGAGTATTGAGATAAACTTCAGAACTGGCATGCAGTACATGGTTTTGGAAATCCATCTGGATACATAATGTCCCTGAAAGCCCCATATCCTTAATTGCTCCTGGAATAGATTTGATAGCCTTGGTTAATTGCGCCCAGTCATTTTGCTTAAACTGTTCCGATAACTTGGCTGGGAACGTTTGCTGTTGTTTTTCGAGCTTGTCACTTACAGAGGTATTACCTCCGCCTCCTCCCCTGTTAGGGAATTCCCCATAACCATAGAATCCTGCAGATGCCAATCCACCTGCCTTTGAAAATATCATTTCAAAAGCAGCTTCGCCATAGGCGACCTTACCGATTTCAATAACAGTAGAAGCCTTGAATCCAAAGCCCATAGAGGCATCAGGGATATAGTTTGAACTGGTAAAGCGCCCACCTTCCGGACTTCTACCTTCAGCACGCACCCCTGATGTTAAAGCACCGCCTATTCCGTTAAGAGTCAGTGCTCCGATAATTGGTATGCCAGGATGGAAAGTTGCCATTCCATCAGCATACCAATAGCGGAAATCATCTTTTCGTCCGAAAGCAGCTCGAGCTATAATAGAAACATCATGTTTTACTTTTTCCTCTGTATTTTTGTCAATCTTCCGATTAAAAGAAAATCCAAGAGTTACATCACCTGCAAACCCATTGCCGTAAATGGCATCACCTCTATGCCAATTGAGATGTCCATTCAGTGTTATAACACCTGCGATAACAGAATTTACAGCAATGGAACCTACCTCTAATTTATCAAACACCCAAGTTTGATTTTCATATTTTGCAAGGAGGTTTAATTCCGTTGCTCCGGAGAATAAGTTCTTCCCAAGATTGATCCCTGCCCCTATTGTTAATCTTACATGCTGTGTATCTGAATGATTAAGTGCAAGCTTATTTATAGATAAAGGAAAGTGTCCCAATTTTGCCTCTCCTTCATAACCGAAGTATTCTGCGGAAATGTAAGGAGCAACCGTCGTGAGTCTAAGACCGCGGAAACTAATCTTATCAAATTTTGTTTGTGATGTGGAATCGCTGTTTCCCTCTTTTCCAAGAGTCATATATCCATGAAGTATTGCTTCCGGGATAAAACGATTTTCTACTAAGCGTAAAGTAACACTGGAATTCTTTTCGAGATGAGCCTTTGCCTTAAAAATGGAGAAATCAAGAGCATCTTTATTTTTAACCCGCATCGTATATTCATTATTAGGTTGCAGGTATCCTTCATATCCCAAGGTAGTATTTTTACCCTTGAACGGCAAGCCTAGTCGCCCCGTGAATTCTGCGGCGACAAGTTCACCGGCCATAAGGTTCAGTCCAAAATGGTCAACAGAAAACCGCCAGCCGTCAGCACTGCCCTTATCAAGCGAGAGAATACTGTCGGCAGAGAAAAGCCCCGTTATACCATAATCATCGATTAACAATCCCTTAGCCGAGAAACTGGCTCGTGAAAAAGCCTCCGGTAATGTTACAGAGACATTTTCTGCATATACTCCTCTCCATAGCACTTGTTCATCGGGGAGATAATTTTGCTGGTATTCTTGTGGAAAACGTATCGTTTTGGCATTCCGCTTACTACTGAAATCCAAAATGACGTTATTCAATGAGAATACGTAGTCTTTCAGCCCTTTGATTTCGAAACTTGGTAGGTCTAAAGATACAAGAAGGTCGTTCCAGCTTTCTATAACAGTGCTAAAATGACCTATGACTTGATTCGATAAATTCCTATCCTTGTTTATATTATCTGTAGCTGGTTTATAAGTACTGCCATTTGCAGTGCTTTGTCCCCCGGCCCTGACTATGAGGGAGGTAGGAAAGTGGACTTCCGCATCAATGGCTAAATTATGGAAACCATCACAGCCGATGGTCATGTAGGTGTCACTTTGAGAAATCCCCCTGTCCTTGCTTAGTCCATTACCCTTAAGGACAATCTTTGTATTTCCGCCATTGAAAGGTATCTCGACATCGTGCAGGAGCGAAAGTTTCAATTCTCCTGCCAGACCACCAGTATGTGTTCCTTTTATTCCTTCTGCCCCAAAGAAAAGCACTGTACGCCCGCCTTTTGTTCCTTGTGGAATGACCGCCTTTGCATAAACGCCAAGCTCTGTAGAAGAAGTTTGCAAGGCAAAACGACTGATGGCAATCGTTATCTCCATACCACCAATCGTTCGCTTCAAGCCAAGAGGAAGGTTTATGGCTTCTGCATCGTTATAATTCAAATCCTCCACATAAGCATTGCTCGCGGCAATGCGGGCAAACATGTCATTGAGTTCGTTTATCTGCCGTACTGAATTACTTTTAGTCTGAGCATAGGATACATGTATGCCCAATAGCAGGATACAAAGCAGAAAAGCGATTCGCTTATATTTGCTAATATTGAGTTTAAGAAGCCCCGTAATGGCGAGAGTTATTTTTTCCATGTGACAAATTCAAAAGATGTGAATCACTTGTATTTACAGAGGTTTCGTTGAGATAAGGAGTTCTCGGATATCTATACTAAGTAGTGTAGCAATCTCTAAAAGCACTTCCAATGGGGGCTGTACCTTGTTGGAACACCATTTTGATATGGTATTTTCAGACTTTCCTATTTCTTCAGCAAGCCACTTGCCGGTCTGCTGCTTTTCAGCCAAGACAGCTTTAATTCTATTTATTACCGCCATAATTTGATTTTATAACTCTACGAGGTTATTAACTTTCGTTTGCAAAAGTAGTTGATTTTTAGCGACGCAGCAAACATTTTCTTCTTTATTTTTTATATGTCCATCTTTTTCCTGTTATTTCTTGACTATTCCCGCTAATTCCTTTACTCTTAAATCTTTAATAATGTTACTATAACTTAGCTGCTTGATAACAGTATTCATCATTAAAATTATCAAGCAATGGAATCAAACAGCAATGACAATTATGTGCTGGTCTTGGAAGACCGCACGGAAGTGAAGAATGAGCAGGAAGCGGGGAAGCTCTTCGTAGTTTCCGGTATTGACGACAAGGGTAACCTCAAGACAACTGAGGCTGTCGCTGCCAATCAGGCAGCGTTCTTGAAGTTCAACAACAAGGACGGACTTCTGAAGAACTTCATGACCAACTTCCTCAAACAGTTCAATAATCCGACTCATTTCGGGCTGTACAAAGTGCTGGCAAACAACGTGGAGCAGGGCGTGGATAACCTGCGCACCATGCTCCAAAGCCGTGAGAAGTCCGAAAGCAAACAGCAACTGGCAGAGATGGGCGTGTCCTTTGAGGACTATCTGCCCCAGCAGAAGAACGCTACCACCATTGATGAGTCGAAGATTGATTGGAAGCAACTCGACAACCTTGGTCTTACCCGTGAGCGTCTGGAGCAGAGCGGAGAGTTAGAAAAAATGCTCAACTGGCAGAAGAGTAATCTCGTAACGATAGCTGTACCGATAGGCGACACGACCATCTACACCGAAGCTCGCCTTGCATTCCGAACGGATGGAGACGACAATATCGGTTTGGCAATTCATCCTTTGAGAAAAGAACCACAGCTTGACTTTCCCTATATGGGTTACAAGTTCTCTCCCGAAGAAAAGGAGGCACTTCTCACTACGGGCAATCTCGGTAAAACCATCGAAGTAACTCCCAAGAACGCTGAGCCTTTTGCCGCCTACGTCTCCATCGATCCGCAAACGAATGAAATCATAGCCCTGCGTGCCGACCGTGTGAACATCCCTAAGGAGATCAAGGGCGTAACACTTTCTGATGCCCAGTACAAAGAACTTGTGGAAGGCAAAGCCGTGAAAGTGGAGGGCATGACCGCCAAGAGTGGCAAGTCCTTTGATGCCACGCTTCAGGTCAATGCCGAAAGGAAAGGCATTGAGTTCATCTTTGACAATAACCGTGGATTTAAGGAACGACAGCAGCAGACACAGCAGCAAGGTGTCCCATATAAGCTCTGCGGACTGGAGCTGTCAGAAAAACAGCGTGAGGCCTTGGATAGCGGTCGTACACTATATCTAAAGAATATGGTGGATAAACAGGGACAATCATTCAATGCATACGTTCGCATGGACAAGGAACAGAACCGCCCACGTTTTTACAAGTGGAATCCTGACAAGAAGCAGGAAACTGGCAAGGAAAAGGTGGTTGCCGTAACCGAAGAACACAAAACGCAGGTAGCCGTGAACAACCACGGCAAGACGAATGAAGCCACCAAGAATGTGAAAGAACCACTCAAAACGGGACAGACACAACCTACTGCCGAGCAGAAACAAAAGCAGGACGAGAAGAAACAGAAGAAGTCCCGTGGACGTAAGATGTAACCCTTAATTCTATTATCGACTATGACAACTTGTATTATTGCCGAGAAACCCTCGGTAGCCAGAGATATTGCCCGCATCGTAGGGGCAAATAGCAAGCAGGACGGATGCTTGGAAGGTAACGGGTATATCGTTACTTGGGCAATGGGACACCTCATTGCCCTTGTCATGCCTGAAGCCTACGGTTTTTCTGCCTACAAAGCTGAAGACCTGCCTATTCGTCCCAATCCTTTTCAGTTAGTGGTACGACAAGTACGTAAGGACAAGGAGTATATATCAGACCCTGCAGCATTGAAGCAACTTAAAGTCATCCGTTCCTGCTTCGACAAGGCAGCCCGTATCATCGTTGCCACCGATGCAGGGCGTGAAGGTGAACTCATCTTCCGCTATATCTATCAATATCTTGATTGCCATAAGCCTTTCGACCGCTTGTGGATTTCCTCCCTCACCGATAAAGCTATCCGTGAAGGACTTTCCAATCTCAAGCCGAGCAGCAGTTACGACAACCTCTATCACTCTGCCAAGGCAAGGAGCGAAGCCGACTGGCTGGTAGGTATCAATGCCAGCCGTGCCCTGTCCATCGCCCGCAAAGGCAGCTATTCTTTGGGACGGGTACAGACCCCGACATTGTCTATGGTCTGCCGTCGGTACATAGAAAATCGTGATTTTTCTTCCGTGCCTTATTGGAAACTCTCCGCTCTCATGGAGAAAGAGGGCGTGTCGCTGAAAGCCATTGGCATTACAGACTATGAGAGTGAAGCATCGGCACAGACAGCCCTCGCTACGCTCCGCAGTCAGAGCCGGCTTAAAGTTGAATCGGTCGCAAGAAAGGTAACGCATACACCGCCACCACTCTTGTACGACCTTACTGCCTTGCAGAAGGATGCCAACAAACGCCACGGCTTTTCAGCAGACAAGACCCTCTCGATAGCCCAGAGCCTCTATGAGAAGAAGATCACGACCTATCCCCGCACTGGCAGCCGATACATCAGCGAGGATGTCTTCGAGGAAGTCCCCGCCCTGCTACGCAAGATAGGCATGCCACTATCAAATCCACTTAACCGCCATTCTGTGGACAATGCAAAGATTACTGATCACCACGCTATTATTCCCACAGGTGAAACACCTTCAGGAATGTCGGCAGATGAAACAACTGTCTATCAAATGGTAGTTAATCGCTTCATAGAAGCCTTTTCCCCCGATTCAGAGGAAGAACGTATGCAGGTGCGGTTTACTGACGGTACCAACATCTTTACTTGGAAAGCGTGTAGGCAGATTTCCTTGGGATGGAAAGCCGTGCAGAAAGAGCTGGTTACTGATACAGAGAAAAAGAAAAAGGAAAACGAAAACGACGATGGACTAGTTTTACCTTCATTGCCTGATTTGACGGAGGGAGAGGTTTTGTCACTTGTTTCTGCTGAAATAACCGAACATAAGACCAAACCCAAACCGCTCTATACGGAGGCGACCTTGCTTTCTGCTATGGAAAATGCAGGAAAAGAGGTCGAAGATGCAGAAAGTAAGAAAGCTATGGCGGAGTGTGGTATCGGAACACCTGCCACCCGTGCCAATATCATCGAGACGCTTATTCTCCGTGATTATATCCGAAGAGACAAGAAAGCCATCATACCGACAGAAAAAGGCCTGGCTGTCTATGAGATTGTCAAGGACAAGAAGATCGCCAATGCGGAGATGACAGGCAGTTGGGAACTTGCCCTTGCCGCTATTGAAGCAGGAAAGATGCCATCTGATAAGTTCTCACAAGGCATCAACTCTTATGTAAGTACCATCTGTGAGGAACTCCTTTCACTTACTCCCGAACAAAAGTCCTATCCTGTTTACCGCTGCCCAAAATGCGGACAGCAAAGTGTCGGCATCTATGCCAAGGTAGCCAAGTGCAGACATGAAACCTGTGGCTTCCATGTGTTTCGTGAAGTCTGCGGTATACTTCTATCTGAAGATAATATCCGTGACTTGATAAGTTCCGGTCGTACGCCTATCCTTAAAGGACTGACCAGCAAGGCAGGCAAGAAGTTCAATGCCCGACTTGTTCTGGGCGAAGACTACGCCACTTCCTTTGAGTTTGAGAACAAGAAAGGAAAACAAAAAGGGAGATAATCCCGACAGAAACAGAGAGGAACAGATATAGATCGGGAGATATAAGTATTACCTGCCGACCTTTTTTCCTCCACTTTATTAAAAGAAAACACTATGGCATACAATAAGAAAGAAGTCCTGCAAGCCAACACGGAAGCTATCCGTGTGGTCTTGCGCTTAGAAAAGGAACGCCGCGAAGCCACCGAAGCTGAGAAAAGTATTTTACGAAACTACCAAGGCTTCGGTGGTTTGAAATGTGTACTCAACCGCACAGACAATCTCGATGATATACGCTATTGGAGCAAGTCAGAGCAGAATCTCTTTGAACCTACCCAGCAGCTCAAGCAGATGATTTATCGTGAAGCTGTAGATGCCAACACTGCCAAGCGGTATTGGGAGGGCATCAAGGCAAGTGTACTGACCTCCTTCTATACCGATACCCGTATCGTTTCTGCCATCTCAGACGCACTTGCCTCCACAAACCTGCAGATAAGACGATGTTTAGACCCTTCTATGGGTATGGGTGCCTTTGCCGAGACCTTTGCAAGGCAGGCTGGAGTCGTAGATGCAATGGAAAAGGACCAGCTCACTGCTCGTATTTCACAAGCCCTGCACCCTTATGGCAAAGGCAACATATTCGTTCGGAACGAACCTTTTGAAGCTATTGGAGAGATAGAAGACAAGGATAAATACGACCTTATTACAAGTAACATTCCTTTCGGGGATTTCATGGTCTATGACCGAGAGTACTGTAGAGGTAAGGACACACTAAAGCGCGAGTCCACACGTGCCATTCACAATTACTTCTTCGTGAAAGCTCTGGACTGCATCAAGGAAGGTGGCTTACTGGCATTCATCACCTCACAGGGTGTTTTGGACAGTCCCCGCAATGAGGCCATACGCCGTTACCTCATGCAGAACAGCCGCCTTATCTCCGCTCTCCGCCTGCCATCGGGTATGTTTTCAGACAATGCAGGAACGGACGTAGGCAGTGACCTCATCGTCCTGCAGAAGCAGACAGGTAAAGAAATCAGCGAGGGCATCGAACAGCAGTTCGTTGAAACCGTTTCCGTGCCTAAGGAAGAAGGTTCTTCGGTCGTCTTCAAACATAACTCACTCTTTGCAGGAGAATGGAAAGACATCTCCCACCGGACCATCGCCACAGAGCGCATAATGGGTACAGACTCTTACGGAAGGCCTGCATGGGAGTATCGGTTCACAGGAGGACTGGAGGAACTGGCAGAAAGTCTCCGAACACAGCTCTCCCTTGAAATGGGACAACGTATCGACCGCAAGCTCTATGAAATTGGCATACCGATGACCAAGGAAGAATGGCAGGTGAGGGTTGATGAAATGCTGCAAAAATTAGGAGTTGACGTGCGGGCGGAAGAAAAACCGCAAATGCAGGAAATAAGGGAGGAAGACGATACTGACGCTCATAACCTCATGCCTGACCACATCAGGAAGCAATTGCCCAAACTCTATTCGACGGAAAAGGAACTGATAGGCGACAAGGTCGCCTATGCACGCTATTTCTTCCCGATGGGAGCATACACAGCCTATCTATTGGAGTACGATCCCAAGAGTCGTATCGGTTTCGGTGCCGTAACGATGGGCTATGGCTGGGAATTGGGCAACATGTCCCTCGATGAGATGGAAGACGTGAAGGTAAGAGGATTGGGCATTGAACGCGACCTGTACTTCTCTCCTAAGAAATTGCACGAGATAGCCGAGCTGGAAGAAATCGTCAGGGGACAATATACCAAAGAAGAGGTGGTGGCAGAGGAAGTCAAAGAAGAAGATATAACAAAGACAGAGACAGAGAATAAGGTTAAGGAGACTGCAGCCATTGCTTCTGAGAACAATACGCAGATAATGGAAGATACCGTTTCCAGCGGAGAGACAATTCCATTACAGCCGTCATCATCAGAGTCCGACCCACAACAATTCGTATCAGAGCAGCCTTCCATAACTGTTGAACCTGCACCCGAAGGCGTTCCCGCCTTGACACTTCATCATCAATACGAGCAGGAACCACAGGAAATCCGTACGGATATTGAAGCTCCGAGAGAGATGAATGGGCAGACAATATTCTTTGACGACGATCATCATCCGGTGGTGGACAATAATATGGAAGACATCGGACAACCGGAGCAGCTGTCACTGTTTGCCCCGGAGGAATACAGCCTTTGGACAAGAGAAGTTACCCGTGTGAACCATGAAATCAAGGATAATTCAGGAACTTCACAGGCGCATCGTCCTATAACTCAAACTGCTCCCCAGAAACCATCGGACAGCAAGATACAAAAGTCAGTAGCTGTTCCCCGACGGCGTACCCGTAGTAGCAGGAAAAAGGCTTCTTCCTCTCCACGTGAGCCGTCACTTTTCGACTTCATGAACGAAGCCGAGGAGCGCAAGCCAAAACCGATAGCGGAAGTCAGAAAGGAGTTTGACGCTTCACCGCGCCCGTTTCTCTCTTCGCCGGACTCTCACCTAAGAGACGGCTCCATTGTCGTGCAGAAAGGGCAGGTAGGGTTTCTTTCTGACTTAAAGCGACATCCAACCTTTAACCCGATGGATTTACCATATGCCCAACTCTCCCGTCTAAAAAGCTATATTGAGATACGGGAGTGCTATCATCGTCTCTATGACTACGAGGCAGAAAACCATGCTGAAGACAGGGAAGACCGCAGCAGGCTCAACCACCTATATGATGACTATGTTGCACGTTGGGGCTACTTTAACCAGAAAGCGAACACCGACATCATCAAGATGGATGCTACAGGCGTGGAAATGCTGTTCTTGGAACGCTCTGAGAACGGCAGGTACGTCAAGGCGGACATCTTCGACCATCCTACGGCATTTTCCACCACCGAACTGACCATTGCCACAGACCCGATGGAGGCACTGGGTGCATCGCTCAACAAGTATGGTACGGTGGAACTTGACTACATGAGTTCGCTTTTACCTGATATGGAGGAAAGCGACATCATTTCTTCCTTGGAAGGTCGTATCTATTTCAATCCCGAAGAGAATGCCTATGAAGTGGCGGACAAGTTCATTTCGGGCAATGTAATAGAAAAGGCGGAGCGTATCGAGTCATGGCTCTTGGATCATCCGGACCATGAGGAAGCCAAACAGAGCCTTGCCGCTTTGCGTGCAGCCACACCTACACCCATTCCCTTTGCCGATTTGGACTTCAACCTTGGTGAACGCTGGATACCTGCCAAAGTCTATGGCAGGTTCGCTTCGGAGTTCTTCGGGACGGACATTAGCGTGTCCTATCATTCCAATATGGACGAGTACAGCATTGTATGTGACCATAAGAATGCCAATATCTGGCACAAGTATGCCGTACAGGGGGAGTTCCGCCGCTATGACGGTATCAACCTGCTGAAGCACGCACTTCATAACACCATTCCCGACATCAACAAGAGCAAGGAGGTGACGGACAAGGTTACGGGAGAGACCAAGACCATTAAAGTAAGGGACGGACATGCCATTCAGATGGCAAATGCCAAGATTGAGGAAATCAGACAGGGCTTTGTCGATTGGCTCGGACGGACACCCGACACGTTCAAGCAGCAGCTCTCCGACCGTTACAACCGTCTTTTCAACTGTTTCGTGCGACCAAACTTTGACGGCACGCATCAGACGTTTCCCGACCTTGACCTCAGACGATTGGGTATTGCCGACCTCTACAAGAGTCAGAAAGATGCCGTGTGGATGCTCAAAACCAACGGTGGCGGCATCTGTGATCACGAAGTAGGAGCGGGTAAGACACTCATCATGTGTACGGCTGCCTACGAGATGAAGCGATTGGGACTGGCAAACAAGCCGATGATTATCGGACTGAAGGCAAACGTCTTCGATATTGCCGACACTTTTAGGAAAGCTTATCCTAATGCTAAGGTACTCTATCCAGGTAAGAACGATTTTAATAAGCAGAACCGCCTACGTATCTTCAACGACATCAAGAACAACGACTGGGACTGTATCATACTCACGCATGAACAGTTCGGCATGATACCGCAGGCTTTGGAGATACAAGAAGCGATTATGCAAAAGGAACTGGACTCCGTGGAAGAGAATCTCGAAGTGTTGCGACAACAAGGAAGAGACATCTCCCGTGGGATGCTCAAAGGCTTGGAAAAACGCAAGCAGACACTTGAAGCCAAGTTACAGAACATACAGGACAGCATCGCCGAGCGTAAGGACGATGCCGTGGATTTCAAGATGATGGGTATTGACCATTTGTTCGTGGATGAGAGCCACCAATTCAAGAACCTGATGTTCAATACCCGCCACGACCGTGTGTCGGGCTTGGGCAATCCTGATGGTTCACAGCGTGCCTTAAACATGCTCTTTGCTATTCGTACCATACAGGAGAGGTCAGGCAAGGATTTGGGAGCCACTTTCCTTTCAGGAACGACCATTTCCAATAGCCTAACGGAGCTGTATCTGCTCTTCAAATACCTGCGCCCACAGGCTTTGGAGAAGCAAGGTATCAACAGTTTTGATGCATGGGCGGCGGTCTTTGCCAAGAAATCGACCGACTATGAGTTCTCCATCACAAACGACATCATTCAGAAAGAGCGGTTTAGGACATTCATTAAGGTGCCTGAGCTGGCTGCATTCTATGCGGAAGTATAGGAGTTGGAAGCAAGAAAAGGAGAAGAATGCGTATCTGATTGAAATAGAGGAGATATTGCCTGCTTACTCATTGAGTTGCATCAATAGAAATAGGCTAAGAAAGGAGTAAAAAAGCAAGAGTTCAGTTACCAAATCGTTCGAGAAACGATGAAAGGAAAAGAACAGCTAAAAGTGGTAACTAAAACGGTGATTTCTCTTTCATTATCAATGTTTTGCATCACTCAAAGCTCCTCTAAGAAGTGTAATTTTGCAAGCAAAAAAAACAATGGAAAAAGAAAAAATGAAACTGCTTTTCTACCTCAAGAGAGGTACGCAGGACAAAAACGGGAAAAGTCCCATCATGGGACGCATCAGTATCGGTCGCTCAATGGTTCAGTTCAGTTGCAAATGCGCCTGTATCCCAAAACTTTGGGATAGTCGTAAACAGCGACTTGTGGGAAAGAGTTCCGAAGCCGTATCAGTGAACAGGGAACTTGACCGACTGCAAGTAAGCATCCATCAAGTTTATGAATCGCTTTCGGGCAAGTTGAACAACACTGTTACGGCAGGGCAGGTAAAGGAACTTGTTTTCGGGTTGAATAGCGGATTGCAGGGACTACTACATCATACGGACGAGTATATCAACCGCTTCCGTGAGCGGGTGGGCATAGACCGCAGTGAAAGAAGACTGAAATGTCTGCTGCTCTTCCGTAAGCATCTGGCAAAATTTCTTAGACATCGCTACCATGTGGACGATATTTCCGTGCAAAAAGCCGACACTGCCCTTATCAAAGACTTGGAGGAGTATTTTGCCAAAGAAAAGGGTTTTAAACTCAACACTTCGGCTGGTTATCTTACAATGCTGGCATCCCTACTCAAGGACCTACACAAACGGCACATCATAGACATCTATCCTTTCATCGCTCACTCTATCCGCTGGGACGTGGGTACACCCCGATACATCACAAGGGAGGAAGTAAACAAAATAGCGGCATTAAGCGATAACGAACTGCAAGGCTACGAGCAGGTATCAAGGGATATGTTTCTCTTTTCGTGCTATACCGGTCTTTCCTATACGGACGTATACCACCTCACGGCAGAGCATATCATCCACGAGTCTGGTATGAATTGGATACGAAAGCCGAGAATAAAGACAGGCAATATATGCCACATTCCGCTATTGCCCGAAGCATCCGCCATCATCGAGCGGTACAGGGGTATCCATACAAGGGCGTTCCGTCACGAACCGCCCAAAGGGTATCTGCTGCCCATACCGGGCTGCGATACGGTAAACATACACCTCAAAAAGATAGCACGGCTTTGCGGTATTCAGAAAACGCTGACTTTTCACATGGCAAGGCATACCTTCGCATCGCAGATGACGCTTTCAGAAGGCGTGTCTATCGAAAGCGTATCGAAAATGCTCGGACACAGCCAAATAAAGACCACACAGGTGTATGCAGAGACTTCTCCAGAGCGTGTCTTTCGGGATGTGGAGAGGATTATTCCTCTCATTGCACAATACCGTCTGACTAACTAAAAATTATAAGGAATACAAACGATAAAACATACATGGAAAAATGAAAAGTACATTTTCAATTCTATTCTATATAGACAGAAGCAAGACAAATGAGAATAACGAGTGCATTATACGCTGCCGTATCACCTGCAACGGTGCGTCTGCTTCATTCTCAACAGGATTGCACACCTCTCCCGATGATTGGCAATCAAAGATAGGACGTATAAAAGTGGCAGCTAACAGAGCGAATGATGTCAATCATCAACTGGACTCAATAGATAAACGACTTCACGCACTCTATGAACTCACGTTAAGAGAAGAGAACTACATCACGGCAGAATATCTTAAGGAGCAGTTCCTGCATCAAGGAAAACCTCCCCCAACACTCATAGATATTTACCAAGCTGTCTGCGAAAGTAAAGAGGAATTGCAGGGTAAGACTATAGGAAAGGCTACCGTCAGGGCTTTTAGGGACAGCAGGAAGAGCTTTGTACAATTTCTGAAAACAAGGGGGAATGAGGACTATCTTCCCAAAGAAGCCGACAAGGACCTAATAGAAAGCTACCGTCTGTTCATGCTTAGGGACTTAGGAAACAAGGAGAGCACCGTCTCCAACCGTCTGCGCCACCTGCATCAGGTTATTAGAAAGGCACAGCAGGAGCGGTATATCCATGCAGACCCTTTTGAACTGATAGACATTGAAACGCCCACCTACGAGCGCAATGCCCTCACTTCTGACGATTTACACAAACTTCTCTCATATCGTCCTCACCGCTCGGTGGACAACCATTGCAGGCTCATCTTCCTCTTGGGCTGTTTTACGGGGTTAGCTTTTTCTGATTTAAAGAAACTCCGAATGGACGATGTTTACACACTTGACGATGGGCGCAGGTACATATCGCTCTGTCGCACAAAAACTCAGAACAGAAGCATTGTTCCTTTATTGCCCATTGCCGAAGAGATACTCACCATTGTCAGCGACGGACAAAAGGAGGGTTTGCTCTTTCGTGAGTTCCCCACGAATAGCCATTTCAACCGCAAGATAAGGGACATCATCATCAAGGCTGGACTCCCATCTCATACCGAAGCCACCTCGCACACGGCACGACATACCTTTGCGACAACTATCTGTTTGGAGAACGGCTTGCCGATAGAAACCGTCAGTAAGATGCTCGGACACCGCTTCATTTCCACCACTGAACTCTATGCAAAGGTCAGCAAGAGAAAGATTGCACGTGAGATGCAGCCACTCATGGGTAGCAACACCACAAGGGAACTGCGAAAGGCCCTGCGTGTTTGTCCGCCAAAAAAGCCAAGAATATGATAAAATGATTTTCTTAGACCGTTAAACAACCATCATTAAGTATCAACACTGAATAAGGACAAAATGAAAAAGAACAACAAACAGGAACTTTCCTACTTTCGGTTGAAATTAAGAAGTTATATGAGTGAGCATCACCCCGAGAGATTGCACGACACGGAGTTTATCACTGCACGAGCAGACATGGTTCTCACTGCTTACTGCGATGCAGTGGCACAAGGTTTTTCGCACCTCGAAGCAGAGAGCATAGCAAGTGAGGTATTGTATCAAGGTTTGCACTTTTCCAAGTACGACACGCTTGTATCTGTATTGGAAAACGAGTTTGAGAGGGAACTGCCTGCTCCGCTCCCAGAGAAGCTCGCACCCATATTGTTGTCGAATGAGGCTGTTCAAGCCACATTCGACAAGTTCGGTTTGACGGACACATTTGTCGCAAGCGGACAATACGACCGTCTTTACACCGAACTCACAGGCACGATAGTGCTACTCACCAAGAGCAATCATTTGCCAATAATCGGTCAGACGGAGGGGTAAGTCCAAAGGCGTTGTAAGCAAAGGCACACGCAAAGCCCCTGATGCCGTTTCTTATCGTGCAAAGGTACAACGGCAGCCTATCTGCCCTGACAAGGTCGAGTCTTGCGGATGGAGAGAAGAATCTCCACCGCAGGATTTTTCTTTTTTTATGGCTGTATCGCAATTCCCAATATCCGTGCGGTCGTATTCATCTCTCCCAACCTTGCAGGGCTGGGCTGCCGTAGAGAGTATAGGCACGACAAGAATACGGCATACTCAGGCTCTTTGGACGCAAGGCGTAACAACCAACAACAGATAGGACTGACGATAATACGGACAATCTGTTATTTGTACAATTTGTTGTCATGACTATCTGTTGTCAAAACTATATATCGTCAAAATAATCTATCGATAAAACTATATATCGACACTTCGATATCTCGATTTGTCGAACTATCGAATTATCGATAAAACAACAAAATAATAAAAGGAACGAGCCGGCACCTCATCTCATTACCGCAATAACACAGATGGATCTCCTTTGGTCTTTTCTCTTGTTTTCTCTCTATTTCCCTGCTTTTCCTCATTTCTTGCAGCGGTGCTTCGGAGGGTTTACTTTTGCACTCGATAAGTACGGCAATAGACTGCATATTAGTTCGTTTGCCGAGTAACAATAAAATAATCAAAACAAAATCAAGGAAATGAAACTCATTATCATCGACTGCAAAGCGTGGGAGCGGCACTGCTCCGAATTTGCAGACTTTATCCACAGTATTGAACAGCTTATCGGCAATCCGCCCGAAACGGACGAATGGCTCGACAATGAAGCCGTATGCAAGCGTTTGGGCATCAGCAAACGCACCCTGCAATCCTATCGAGATACGGGAAAAATCCCTTTCTCCATCATTGGGCATAAATGCTATTATAAGGAGAGCGACATCGCAGAGTTACTGAATGCAAACAATGAATGAAATCAAACACAGAATGAACTATGGAAGAGAAAGAAATCATTACACAGCAAGGCCCTCAAATGCAGATGTTTGCACAGTTGATGGAGGGTACTTTGAAGAAACTGGAGCGTTATTGTTCCACAGCCCGTCCGATGTTAGGCGGAGAGGTTTACCTCACTGGTGAGGAGGTATGCAGCCAATTACGGCTCAGCACACGCACGCTCCAAGAGTACAGAAACTTAGGAACGCTTCCTTTCTACAAAATCGGAGGGAAGATACTATACAAGCAGAGCGACATACAGACAATGCTTGAAAAACATTATAACGCAATACCCAAGAAATTATGGCAAGAATAGATGAACAAAGGAAACAACGTCTGGAACAAGCCCTTCGAGATATGGGCAATTATGGCGTTAAGCTCCGCAAGCCCGAAGAGTTGCCCGATTTTGATCAGCCCATAGATTATGAAGAGGAAAAGAAAAGATTTGAGCCTGTTAAAGTTGAGGAACAAAATGACAAGGAGAGTCACAAGGACTATTCTCAACCGTCCTATCAAGAAACAGAGTTGTCACCAACGGAAAGGGCTACTTCTACCGAAGAGAATCATCAACGAATGGGAAAAACAAGGGACAGGAAGCAATTATCCGAGTTTCAGGGGAAATATCTCCAGCCCTTTCGCAACAGCCACCGCAAAGCCGTGTATGTATCAGAGGAAACTCAACGAAAGTTGGACTTCGTGGTGAGGAAAATCGGTGAGCAGGGAGCAAGCGTTTCAGGATATGTGGAGCAGGTGCTTCGAGAACATCTCGACCAATACAAAGATGATGTGGAAAGATGGCGGAAACTCTGAAGTACTGCATTCCTCGAATGCAAGCCTACGCTGAGTTACTGTATTCAGTGAATGCTGTAACACGGCATGGGCTTATAATCCCATTTTCTACATCAGCAAGGTGTGTCTTTGTACCACAAATTGCCATTTGTACCACAAAGACCCTTGCCCCGAAAGGGGATTAAATCACTCCAAAGTCGTGATTAGAAAGCAATGAAGAAGCAAAAACAAAAGAAGCCAGACGGCAGATGTGCCACCTGCCCACGATGGGACAGATGGCACATCAGGATACCTAATTTCGAAGACCAGCAGAAACTTATCAGACTCTATCGCAAGTCGGGAGCAAAGACAAAGAGCGACTTTGTCCGAGCAAGGCTTTTGGGTGAAGCCTTTAAGGTCATCACGGAAGATCCATTAAAGAATCCTTACTTGGAGAAACTCTCCGAAATCGTCGTCATGATGAATAAGATAGGCGTGCTGTACAACGAAGCCGTGAAAGCCCTCAATACTTATCATTCTGTCGCCACTGCTCAACGAATGCTGGATAAACTTGAAACCTATTCCCAAGTTCTCATCAGACTGCAACAGCAAGCCGTGCTACTGACAAAATCTCTTGAGAGTAGACATGAATAAATACTGATAAATCTAATACCCAGCATTCGTTCCGTACTGCGGAAGCCCAATCCCTCTTTGGTCAGTTGAGTGATTTTGGAATCGATGCCGGGCAAATAGGCTTTGTATGTGTAATCGGTAATAAAACGCTTCTGGCAATTCTTACTCGAGTTCGGGATAAGATTAGTATACAAACAGTTCTAACTGCTTTGATTTTTCGACATAAACAGGTTGAGCCTCAGTTTTTTTGTCAAAAAAGCAATAGGCAGTAAGGGCAGAACATAGGTTCATAATGAAGTTGTGTATCAAGCGATGTCGCGAGTGTACAAGGTTAGCTTTATTCTTCAAAAGTTCATTGATGCACTCGATGATATAGCGTTTTCTTAACATTATCTTATCCCACATCGGCATCAGCTTGTTCTTCATTTTAGCCTTTAGGCCATGAACGAGTTGGATACCTTGGCTGAATAGACTTTCGAAGAGTTCTTGCTTGATATATCCTCTGTCAGCAAAGACCTTCCCATGGAGCACCTTTGTAAATATATTCCACACCCTGCTATCCCTGTCATCCACGTTGGCTCCGGTAAGACAGAATGTGATTACTTCGCCCGAATCATTGCAAAGCAGGTGAAGTTTGAAGCCATGACACCGGCCCATCGTCCCTTTTCCGTTCTTGGCGAGCCCCGAAAAAACCTTGTTGAAATACCTTCTTACGTTGTGGCATACGGGGATCATTGTGCTGTCAACGAACGTTATCCCCGTACACTTGCCGAAAGCATAGAGCCTCATGAAGAGCATCATTTTGCAGAATACACGAGGCATGAGCTCTACAAATCGATTATAGGATACCGCATGGGGGAACTCTTTGTGGAAGCAGCCACGGATACAATTCTGATAATACTCCTTAAAATTGCGATAGGTACCGAAATGATAGCATATAAGAATCGTCATCACCTCTCTTTCGGAAAGTCTTCCTTTACGATTTCTGTAACGTTTCCCATTACCATTCTGGTTGGTTAAACGCTGGTTTTTCTTCAGCTCATCATCCAAATTCTTGTCAAACTCATCGATAATACAGAATATTTCTGTAATTTTGTCCTTGGTAATCATCGCTATATTTGTTTTATAAGTTACTGATTCACAGCTATAAAATCACAAAATGATAGCGAGATTACCAACTTTTAAGCAATTTTCTTATCCCGAACTCGCGTATAAGTTCATTGACAAGAAAGAAACTATTGCAGATTACAGAGAAGGTATTTCATATCTTGAGTTGCATGGATATAATGTTTTATGCATAGTCAGCGATGGCTTAAAAGGGTTTCGCCAAGAGTTCTACCAGTACAGATTCCAGTATTGCCAGTTCCACCAGGTTATGACCATAAGAACAAAACTGACATTGCATCCCAAATTACAAGCATCACAAGAATTGCTTGGCATAGCTAAAATGCTTTGCCATACAGACAAAGATTCTTTTATAGGAGCTTTGACTGCATGGCATGAGAAATGGAAGGACTTCATAAACGAAGGGGCAAAAGGAGCAGATGGGAAAATGCATTATGTGCATAAGAACACAAGAAGCGCATATTTGAGTTTAAAGAGAAATACACCGTGGTTGTGGACATTCTATGATTTCCCTGAGCTGCAAATGCCGAATACAAACAATGAATTGGAAGCACTCAACTCTACTTTGAAAGCAAAATTAAACCTACATAAGGGTATTAGCAAAGAAAGGAGAAAAGTCATTATTCAAGACTTTTTAAAGAATCATTCCCTTCGTAGATAAAGGGATACAAGATGTTTTAGGTCTCTTTTTGTCACTTATGCCCAAAAACGATGGCCTGCACAGTGGGTGCAGACCATCGTTTATTTTGATGCTTTTACGTTATCGTATGGTCACGCTGTTGCAGGCGTGAAGCATAACGATTGGCGTATTTTAATCTTTGATATATTCAATGTGCATGGGATTGCCGGCAGTCTTGATGACGGGACCACGGGCGCGTTTCGTCTTTGTGTCATAGTAGAAGAAGCCTGTGGCGTTGTCGCTCGAACAACCGAAAATGATGACATCGTTGTATTTCGTGATGGCGAGACCGTGGGGACTTGACACGGGGATTCCTTTGATGGCCGTGATGGTTTTGTTATAGAGATCAACGGCCACTGCGACGGATGTCTTCGCGCTGTAAGGGTTGGCTGTTGCCGATGGGTCTAACGCGTTGCTGCTCACATGTCCGTAAGCGATGCCATTGCCGGCATACTTAAGGCTCGCCACGTAGTCGGCCTTGATGTTGAGCCCTTCGATGTTGGTCTGATCAAGCCTTATGCTATAGGTGGGATCGATGTCGGTTTCGCCCTTTTTGATGCGTGCAAAGCCGGCGTTGATGCCGGGAACCAAACCAAATGAGCCGATGCATGCGAAGTAGATGTCGCCTTTCTCATCCATGAAGAGCGTTCCACTGTCGATGGGGCGTGTGGGGAACGCCAAACCGAGTGATTCATTCTTGATGTGCTTCTCGAGGCGATTGGTCTGGGCATCCACCATGGCAAACTCGATGCTGTTTTTAGCCGGCATCCATTGCGCATTGAATTGTGAGAGTGCGATGAATACTTTCCCGTCGCGCACAATCATGCACGAGGGACCTACGCGTACTCCTGCACCCGACAGACTGTTTAAATCGATTTCGCCGGTTTGCTTCATCTGTTTAAAGTCGAAGACGAGCACTTTTCCTAAGTTCTGGCACGAAACATAAGCTGTGTGATCGTTTACTTCGATGACCTGCGAAGCTGCAGAACCGGCCGGCAACATCATTTCGCCAGCCTTCACGAGCTGATGGTTGGCGTTGATGACAAAGCGCTGTAACGCTGCTTTTGACTGTCCCATGTAATCGGGAAAGATGTAAACATTCTTGCCTTGCACAGTGAAAGGATTGCCAAATCCGCCCGGTATCGCGCGGTTGTTGTCGATGGAAACGTCTGCGGTGTCGGTTAGCGTCTGTACATAACAACTGCCGGAGTTTCCGCTGGGATTGAGAACGGTTGTCGCCATGACGAGTGTGCCGCCGATGCGCGATGGCTGCGGAGCCGGTGTTGGATCGTCGTTCTTTTCGCACGCTGTCAAGCAGCACATGAGTGCAAAAGCACTGAATAAAAGATGTTTGTTCATACGTTTTGTTTTTATATTACATAAAATTGTGAATGTTCGATGGGGTAAGAGTGGCTCAATGCAGTAAGTAGCGTACTTTGAAGGCTACATAACGCCCCGGGAGCGGGTGATTGAGTTCGCTCACCACTTCACGGTTGAGCACGTTCTTGATTTTGAGACTGAACGTGAGTGTTTGGTTCATCACGCTGTGTTCGAGCGCCGTGTCGAAGGTGATCGCTGTTGGAATTTTGCGATCTTGGTAAATGGTCATCTCGTAGTCATAGAAGTATTGGTGCACATAGGAAGCATCGATGAGGAAACGAGTATTGCTGCGCTTGCCAATGAGGTTTTCGCGGTGACATTCGATACCGGCGTTGCCCAAAAGATAAGGTATGTTGGGGATGCGCTTATGATAAGTGGGGTTGGGCACGGTTGAACCTTCGGTGAAGCGTTGCGTATCGCGCAAATTCTGATAAGTGGCGTTGACGTAGGTATAGAGCCACGGCAACACGTCCCACTTAACTTCGCCTTCGATGCCGTAAGTGGTGGTTTCGCCGACATTGACGTATTGCGCGAGTGTGGGAACCATCGACGGCGTGTAACGAATCATGTCGGTGAGATGCGTATAGAAGCCGTTGACCTCTGCTTCGAAGATGCCGTCGGTCTTCAGCGTGCGCCGATAGAGTGTGCCGAGGTTGCAGGATCGCACATGCTCGGGTTTGAGCGTTGGGGAAGGCAGGATGGAATAGCCGTTGCCGACAAGTTCCTCATCGCTGGGAATGCGCATTTCATCGCTATACGACGCTTTGAACATAAGTTCGGGGGTGAGACGATAACGCATGGATTCGTTCCATCCGAAGGAGTGTTTGGTGACGCGCACTTGCTCGGGTGTTGGTACATAGAAGGAGGGGAGTTGCTCGGTGGACGAATGATAGTGATAGCTGCGGAGGGTGAATGCGCTTTGAAAGCGATCGCGGAATAGGAGGAGGTCGTAGGAAAGTCCGGCAGTGAGACTGTTCATATAGCTGTCGAATTGAGTACGGAAACCATAGGCCGCGTCCATTAATTCATCGTGCGGCTTGAGCTTCGTGTAGGCTTCATAGAGATTAAGGTTGAGGGAGTGATGCCGATTGATGGTGTAGTTGAGATTAAGCTTGCCGGTGCCATCGAGATTCTTGTTGTGTCCGTCATAAGGATGCGTGCTGGTTTCGCCGCCGAGGGGCGATTGCGATGGGCGGCTGTTGCCAAACCAGTCGTAAACGGTTTTTGCGTAATCGCTGACGCCGTAGTTTCCGATATCGAAGGCTGCTTCGAAATCGAAAGCCAGTCCGTCGATGAAAAACGTCTCACGCTTGGCTTTGAGTGAGGTGGCGATAGCTTGCGAATGGGTGTAGGCCTCACGCACGTCTAAGTCGATGCCCTGCAACTGCTGATGCGTGGCGGTGTAGATAAGTTCGGCTTTCAACTCATCGAACCACCACTTAGTAGCTTTAATGCTCCCCGCGATAACACCCTTTCGAAAGGCATCATGGTTGCGCCTCACACGCAAATCACCCAAATTGTGGAGTGTCATGTAATAGTTGTTTGCCGAATAGGTGAAGAAACCGCCCATGCCGAATTGCAACCCTGACGGCGCATACGTGCGCTTGAACACGGTGTTGAGGCGGTGAGTGTTAAACGAGCCAATCTCGTATGATGCATCGAAATAGATAGGCGGATATTCCTTCGTCACGACATTGATTGCACCGCCTAATGCGCTGCCGCCGAACTTATAGGGAACAATGCCTTTGTAAATTTCGATGCGCGCAATCATATCGGTAGGTATATCGTTGAGCGTGATGAAATTGCTGAATTGATTCATCGCTGTCTCATCGACAAATAGGCCTAAACGCTTGCCTTCCAAACCGCGCACAGAGAGCCTTGATGCGCTGCCGACGCCGCCCGTATTGCGAATGGTGACACCTGCGACGCGCGCCAACACATCGTTCATAGATGAGGCGGTACCCTGCAACTCTTTCGATGTCATCACTGATACGGGCATGCCGCTTTCGCGCAACTGGCGCGCTTCGTTACGTCCCATGACGGTAATTCCTTGTAGGAGGATGGTTTCGTCACCGATGTGCTTTTGTGGTTTCAGCGAGTCGCGTTTGGTTGTAGCTGCGTTGGTGGTTGTTGTCTGCGCCATCGTGGCTAACGATGCTAAGAGGAGGAGACTAAGTAGGGATAGTCTGTTGTGGAGTATGTACATACTGTTTGATTGATGGATTTGGTGACGCGAAGGTAGCGACAGTGGGGGAGGTAGACAATACCTAAAAGTAGGTAAATATGGCTGTAGCGAGCATTTGCAGCAAGGGCTTCTGCGGTCATCCGGCACAAGCGAAGAGAGGTGAGAAGGGATGCTGCGGCAATGAAAGGGTTACTTTCTCCTCATCGGGGTAAATCATTTCCAATAGGCGATTGTGGCTGTCATATTTCCACTGTGTTACGTAGGTTGCCACAGCCTGATTAGGCACAATCAGCGTGCGTACCGTCTTCAAGACCTCACCCATTTTACCGTAGTAATACTCGATAGCACCACTGCCGTCCTCACGAAGCATCAATCTGCCGATACGGTTGTAAGAAGAGTTGATACCACCGTAATGGTACTTCACGTTATTTTCCGGATGGTCAGGATAGTTGATTGCTGTCAGACGACCGTAATCGTACTCGTAATTGATGGTCTTGCCCTCCTTTTTGAGGTTGGCTGTCTGCTTCGTCACCACGTTGCCCAAAGCATCGTAGGTGAAGCCATTACTTGTTGTGTATATAGCTAATTTTTTCAATAATCCCATCTTTATCAAGATACAAGATTTTCCCATATTGCATATTATTTTCGTATTTCTTGATTGACTGCAAATAATGATTTACAGAATCAAAATAATAACCCTCTCCACATTTAAAAAAATGGGAGCCACGCCTACTACATTGTGTGAAGATAGCTTCCAAAGTTCCTTTCCGATCTATAACAAAGCATAATGTTCCTATAAACAAAATGCCTTTTCCCTTTCGTTTGTAGTAATCTATAGAAACTTTATTAAAAGATTTCTTATTTATTCCTACAATTTTCAATGAATCAATATTGTTATATATAGTTTCCTGACAAGCCTTTTTGATTAATGATACAGAAACTTTTTTGTCTAACTCAGTCGGTTCTCCCTCCTCATCATAATATACAAGTTTTTCCACTTCTCCTGAATCTGTATAATATACTGCCATTCCATGGAGCTTATTTTGAATTTTTGTAAAGGAATGCGATAATCTATGCGTTTCATCGTCAAAGTGATATACCCGTTCTATTGTATCCTGCCCTTCTACAATATTTTGTACACTTATGCTAATCAAACATGACCAACGTTTACTAAACACTATTCTTCCATTACCGACAGTAATATAATCCTCTAAATAACGTTTACCACCAGAATAGTATTTAATATTAAAAGAGCTATCAATCATTGTAATATCCGCATCTTGCACGATATCACCTTTTCTGCTGTTGGGAGTAGAATTAGGCGATACCGAACAAGATGTAAATATTATAAGTAATAACAAAGAATATATTTTTTTCATTATTTCTTCCTTGTTGGAGTAAAATTCTAACGAATTGCGCTACTTCTATCACGTACAGAAGGACTATTTGGGCCACCCATACTACCTAAAGTTGGTAATTGTCCACTAATTACAGGTGAGTAATCCGTTCTTCCAACAACACCTGTGACCCTGGCTCCACTTTGTAATGATAATTGCTCTGCAAAACTTCGTCCTATATCTACAGCTTTTATCATTGCGTCAGTTGTAGCAAAAGTTTTCTTTCCAAATCCAAACAACGAAGCAGAATTACATGAATATAAATCTATCCTTGCATTATTCGCAAAATCTTCACGGCTTAACTGTCCTATATTATAGTTATTCTTATTTGTAGGATTTTCTATATAGGTATATTCAACCCCTGTATTTTCATATCCAAATGCAACATTGCTCGCTGTGCCATATGAGAAAATTGACAATTCTGTGATTTTGTCATTATCTCTTTTTGATTTATTTAATTCTCTTATCACATCAGACGTTGTTTTAACGAAATTTATGGCAACCCCCTTCTTTTTTGCCCAATTAGAAAAAGTGGATAACTCAGAATGTGCAATAAACCTATATGGCTGAAATTATCTTGCCCTAATTTCAGCCAACACTCAAACGCCACGAATAAGAAGGATATATTCCGTAGACGGAGAGTGAAATCCATTCAAAGAATGAGTTACGACCATAAGCCTATTATTAGTTATATCCTCATTGGCAAATGTATATAACATTCTTGAGAAATCCAAAGAAATCGGAAATTATTTTTGAGGATTTTTTTGTTTTATTGCACCATATTGCATCTCATGGCTATTTGAGAAGGCTTCATTTTCATAGTTACGACACTCAATTAGAACTGACTTATTAAAAAAAATATTCTGATTATCAACATCTTATCGATATAAACATCTCATCGAAAAAGGACTATGAAGAGAATTTAACTAAGATGTAAGAAATTCTAAGTTTATAGTCCAATTTCTTCCCGTCCACTTTATTTTCTACGAGAAAATTGCTATCTTTGCAGCATTAACAGAAGGTTCTTTGAGACATCGCAGAATAAAGAATTGGAAAGAAACTCGCTCGTTTCTTATTCGTTCCCCCTTTGACACATATCCTTCTCAGACTTCTAATAATCAGGATTTTACTATTTGTGAGATGATTTTATGCTGAGATTTGCGACTTTCGCACAGCCAAGGACATCGGTATCGACCGCCCCGAGAAGAACGAGATACTGCATAACATACCGCCCACGCCCGAGCAGGAGGTTTTTATCGGCAAGTTGATGGAGTTTGCCAAGAGTGGAGATGCCACAATCTTGGGACGAGCACCTCTGAGTGAGAGCGAGGGAAGGGCAAAAATGCTCATCGCAACGGATTACGCACGCAAGATGAGCCTTGATTTACGCATGATTGATGAAAATGCTTACTCAGATCATATCGACAACAAGGCAAGTCACTGTGCCAAAATGCTCAATGACTATTACCAAAAGTACGATGCACAGAAAGGAACGCAGTTTGTTTTCTCAGACTTGGGTACTTACAAGCCTGGTGGAGACTTCAATATCTATTCGGAAATCAAGAGAAAGTTGGTAGAAGACTATCATATTCCATCTTATGAGATACGCTTCATTCAGGAGTGCAAGAACGAGAAAGCAAAGAAGGCAATGGTAGATGCGATGAACCGTGGTGATATTCGCATTATCTTCGGTTCTACGTCCATGTTGGGCACAGGTGTGAATGCCCAGCAGCGGGCAGTAGCGGTCCATCAACTTGACACGCCGTGGCGACCATCGGACTTAGAGCAGCGTAACGGGCGTGCCATCCGTAAAGGTAATCTTGTTGCCAAGGAGTTTGCCGACAACAAGGTCGATGTGATTATTTATGCCGTGGAACGCTCGTTGGACAGTTACAAGTTCAACCTGCTGCACAACAAGCAGCTTTTCATCAACCAGTTAAAGACGAACACTTTAGGGAGCCGTACCATTGACGAGGGATCGATGGACGAGGACAGCGGTATGAACTTTTCAGAATATGTAGCAGTACTTTCAGGCAATACCGACCTTTTGGAAAAAGCAAGATTGGATAAGAAGATTACCACCTTGGAATCAGAGCGCAAGAACTTTCTCCGTGAGCGTGATGCCGCAACGGGCAAGCTGGCAGAGATTGAGAGTTCCGTGTCTTTCCATACAGACAAAGTCAAGGAGGCACAGTCTGACTTGGCTCTCTTTGAGAAGCGTGTGGAGCGTGATGAGGAAGGTGTGCCTATCAATAAGCTGACTATCAAAGGTGTGGAAGACAGCACCGATATCAAGGCCATTGCTGCACGTCTGCAGGAAATAGACGAGAAAGCACGCACCAAGGGGGAATACAACAAAATCGGTGAGATTTATGGCTTTTCTATTATGGTTAAGACGGAGAGCACTTCCAAGGACTTGTTTGATTGCTCTGTAAATCGTTTCTTTGTGAAGGGGCAGGAGAGTATCTACTATACCTATAATAACGGTAAGCTGGCATCCGATCCGAAACTTGCTTGCCAGAACTTTATCAATGCCTTGGAGCGTATCCCGAAGGTAATAGAGTCGCACGAAAAGGAGATGGAAAAGGTCGCAGCCAATAAAGACGTTTACACCAACATTGCGGGCAGCTCTTGGAAAAAGGAAGAAGAGCTTCGCACGCTCAAAGGCGAGGCAGCCGAACTGGATAGGCGAATTGCACTTACCCTTGCTCCACCGGAGGAGGAAAAAGAGGATATAGGGCAAGAGGCACAGCATGGTGCCATACAGCAAAGTAAATCAGTAGATGATATATCAGAACCCCGTTCTTATAAGAATTCATTCTCAAAAAACACAGACAACATACCTTTGCCCACATCTCCCAAGAACAATAGTCAGCAGAATGTATCCGACAACAATGACATTACGAGCAAAGTTATTATCTCAAAACCAAAGTGGAAGATGTAGAATGTCTTATTGTATCGAAAAGCGCCAAGTACTTGAAATAAAGTGTTTGACGCTTTTGAGAAACCGTATCAGAGAATTTGACAGATTCATTGTATAATTTCTATTCTGACAACAGAGCTGTCGTCATCTACCAATGTTGGAGGTGTCTGCTCTTTATGGTGAAAACAATGGGGAATATCATGAACTTTGTAATAGCCATCACTACAAAGCAGCAGAGAATCACCCATGTTCAATGGCAAACGTTGAACCTGAATGGGGTTTCTTAAACCTCTTCCCGCAATGCAAGTTGTCAGATAAGTGTCTGCTCCTTGCATAATGGTATCATCGTTTGTTAGTTGAGTTACTTCTCCTTGTTTGTCTCGATAGTATAGGCGCACATCTCCCAAAGATGTGTAGAAGAGCATAGCATCACTGATATATACAAGAAGTAAAGCCGAACCCATCTTGGATTTCTTCTCCTTGCAAAAAGCAGCCAAACGCTCATCAGCATATTTGATGCTCCTGAGGATATGTTCCGTACAATCAATTATATCGGTTTTTACAAAATATTCTGAGATAGCTTCGCAAACAATTTTTGAAGCACTTTCCGGCAACGACAAACCACTCATCCCATCTGCAAGTAGAATGAGTGTTGCTCCATTAGGCAATTCTCGTTGGAGAATGTAATCTCCATTTTCTTTACCAGCCGGAATACTTAAGCTTTCAATCTGAATCTTCACCATGCAAAACTTTATCAAATACGGCAATCATTTTTTGAAATGCGAGGAGCAGTTTCTCATAAGAAAAAACACTGCTACTATCTATAACCTGTTGTATCAGCCTGCTATTTTCTCTTTTCTCTATCTCATTCCGCAGACATTGCTCATAGTGGAAAAGATGCTCTTTTGATAGAAATCCGACAATGTCATAAGCAAGCCAATAAGCTCCGACAACAATCTCATCAAAGTCTTCCCAATCATACACTTCTGCATGCAAGTTCCTATTCAAGTTAGCAATGAAATAGTTTTCCAGAATGAATGCCATATCTACGGCATCTTTATTCGTTTGGATATTCCTGTCTAACCAAGCATTGAACTTCAATACAAATAATCCATGCAACGATGCTATCTTGATGTCGAATTCATTGTCAATCGTTACGGTAATAGCACCACTCAGCACATCAGCAAACCCCTTAACGGACATAGCTATATCCTCCTCAGGAGGCCAGTATATGTATCCATCTTCTCTTTCTATATCTCCGTATGGTACTATGTCCATTTCGTAGTCGCCATCATAGAACCGTTGATACATCTGTCCGTCTTTTTGAAACCCTTGTGCTAATAATGCCCGCTTAATCTCTTCGAATGCATCCCAATCGGGAATGGCTATGGCGAGGTCTAAATCCCTCGTCTTTCTCCCTGAACTTATACCTACTAACTGCCGAATTAAAATATCTCGCGCAGTAGCCCCGATAACAAAGAAATCCTGCCCAATCTCAGCAAAACAATGACTGACTTTTCTTAGCAGTTCAACCAACAGGGGGTTGCCAATCTTCTTACTCGAAATCTGAAAGTTCATCTTTTAATAATTTATTTGCAGCTTCAATACAACGGCTGTCTCCGCTACTTACTAAATCGGCATATATCAAAATGCAGGGCATTACATCGCCTTTCCAAAACTTCTGATATACATAAATAACTCCTTCGGTAGTCCGTGTTGCGCCAGTCTTCATCAGATTGGAGAAAGATGTCTCTGTATAGAGTTCAAAAAGTTCCGGAGTAAGGTAACCATTCAATAAATTAGATGCACACTCTCCACCCCATAACATACCATTTGGCAATGCTATTTCTTCCCATTTTTCTTTTTGTTCCGGTGTCCGAAAATCCAGCTGCTTCAACAGCAACTTGGGCTTTAATATCTGATGATAGTTTTCCGACCATAAATCGAGCAAAAGACGACGTTTTTTCAGAACTCTTTTCTTCTGAGTTACGAGAATAAACTTACGGACTTCCAATTCATCAATCACATTTTTGACAGTACCTATCGAAACTCCACTATACTCCTTGATTTCCCGAAAAGATTTGCCCACATTCTCAGGAGCTTGCAAGAGATAAAAGATTACCTTCAGGCCTGCTTCTTGGAATATAGGATAGTTTTTGTTGTTATTCACAGGGGCTTTCTCCCCTGTGTGAGAAAGGTGGAATATCACTTTCCTGCCCTTCGTGTACTGTATATTGTAGTTACCTGCCGTGTCAGCAAAGTTAAGTTCCATTTTACGCAAAGTTCCATAGACAGATGGCTGTACATATCTTGCAACCAATATGACAGGTCCCTTGTAAGTCCCCATACAGCTCTTTGATTTTTCTTCAATGCGCAGGATATTTGTTCCATTTATCTCATTTTCAACAAGGCATCGGAACTCTATGCCCATAATTCTGACGTATTGTTCCATCGAAGGCGTTTCCGGCTGAAGCGCATCGATTATGACATCTTGAGAATCCTCCCACTGTCTCCTTATCGCACTAACCGCCTGATCTATAATCTGTATTCCGTACATATCTTGTTCAATATTTATAGTCGTTCAATAGGATTGAACACTGCAAAGATAGTGAACAAAAATCAAACTGCAAATTTTTTCGTTCATTATTTAATGCTTGTTCAATTTTGTTGAACAAGCATTAAATAATGAACGGGTGCCTACCAGTTCCCTTGTTTCCGTAGCATTTCATCTATCTCTTTCCGAAGGAAAAGTAATCTGCCATTGGCTTTAAGATAAGGAATTTTTCCAGCCCAAACCCAGTTGTAAATGGTCTTTTGTTCCACCTTCAAAATTTTGGAGACATCTATGATATCCAAGTATTCGGGTTTCAATGGAGGGTGAATGGTCGTATCTACTTCTTGTTCCCGTAGGACAAGCAGACGGTCGAGCTTGTCTTCCATATTCTTCAGTTTATCAAACAGGCGTTTCTGCCATGTATCTTCTGGCTGTTGATCTAAGTATGGCATAATTCTCCTTTTTGATAATTCCCACTTGTATCTTGTATCAAAATACGCTGCTCTTTCATATAGGCAATATATTTCTTTGCGGTCCTGTCCTTGATTTCCATCTCTCGCATCAGAACCTCACAAAGTTCTTGGTAAGTGAGCTTGAAAGAATTTCGGAAGGCTTCTTTGACAACGCCAATAAGCTCATCAGTCTTGCGCTTTTCCTTGTCCTCCTTGGACTTCTCACCACGATAGACGTGCATGTCTTCTTCCTTGTCCCAGCCGAAAAGCATCATCGGTACGTCCAACGGACTTCCGTCACGCACTTTCAACGCCTTTACGACCGAGTATTCGGGATTGTCGTCTTTCTCTATGGAAAGGATACCCGCCGCCTTACGTTGAAGTTCCGAGCCGATATGTCCCCGAAGTTTGATGCCGTTCGGCACGAAGTGCAATACGCAGATAATACAAGTATTGTATATCCCTGCCAAGCGGTAAAGTTCGTCAACAATGGCTATACTTTCCGTTTCATCGTTCGCAGAACGTATCAGATCAGCAATACCATCAATGACAACGAGGTGTATTCCACCATGCTTGTGATGGAACAAGTCCATACTTTCACGGATAAGTTTCAAGCGGTCCTTACGAGAGAGTGAGGCAAGGTAGAGTGAATGGTAAAACTTCGGTACTGCCGTCAATGAAGCCCGGCGCAATGTCTTGCCCAGATTCTTGTGCAGTTGAGCCTCGGACTGTTCTGTGTCATAATGTAGGACTGCCAAGTCTTTGGGATTGGCGGTAATCTCCAATCCCAAGGTTTTCTCTATCGGCAGCCGTTTATTCCCCAAAGCTCCGGCAAGGATGGCTCCTACATAGTTGCTCTTGCCCGTACCCTCACCTCCGGTAATGCAGAACAGATTGTCCTGCGTTCCCAAAGGGACACCATTCACAGCCACCACAGTCTTGGAAATATCCGGTGGATTGTCGTAGTCAATCTCACAGGAGCGAAGCATCATCATGGTTTGGCTATATAGGTCTGTAAACATCTTGGCAAGCAGTTCTTTCAGTTCCTTCGCCCCGTTGCCTAAGGCAAAGAAATCAGAAATGTCCTTTTCCGTCTTGGTTCCACTAAGTGGGAGTGTAAGATTCAATACCTTGTATTCTGCCAAATGTTCAGCTTGTCTATGCGCTTCCCGTACACCCGTCTCATCTGCATCATACAAGAGAATGATATGCCGAAAGCGAAGTTGAAGGCTCTCTATGATGCTTTCCGGTATTTGTGCTGTTTCACTGTTGAAGCAGATTGCATTGAACCCGTGCGCATACAACGAGAGCACATCTTTTTCCCCACCTGTAATGAAGAGCATATCTCCTTTGGTGGGAATCTGCTCCATGCCGAAACAATAGGTCATAGGCATCCGCCCGCCATAGAGAAAGCGGATTTTCGGACTGTGAGGGCGATATATCTTGACATAGCCATTTCCAATATAGGCGAATATCGGTTCTGTCGGCGAACTGTGAAGCTCAAACTTCTTACCTTCGGCTGATACGCTCTCATACCGTTTAAGACTCCGTACACGAAAAAGCCGAAGTGTATCTTCATGGATACCATAATGCGCCCAATAGTTCATCAGTCCATCGTCAAAAGGCTGTATCTCAAAACTGTATGGACGTTCTTCCGTACACTTGGTTATATCAGCCTTAGGAGTGGGAACGATAGTTCTTTTATATGATAACGTGATATGGTTGCTATGCTTTTCACCATCACATAAAGAATACAATCCAAGTTCTTGTACAATAGTTTCCAAGACTTCGGGAAAACTTGTTTTCAGGTTCAAGTTACGGAGGGTTGCCACAAACCAGAAGCAATCCCCTGAATAGGTGGTATCGCCATGATCATAGAATTTGTAAGAAGAAGTTTTCCTGTCGTAGTAGATATGGCAGGAAGCCCGTCTGTCGTCATAGAAGGGGCTTCGGAAGTTGCGATGAAGGTTTACCTCAAAGCCGAGGAAATGGGAAAACACATTCAGACCTCCCTGTGTAAGCAAAAGAATCTGTTCCTTTTCTATCATAGTTGTCGGTTTTTAGGATTAAGACATGAACTTATGATGAGATTGTCCTTAAAACGGTTGAGCCGACCAAGAACCTCGTCGTTTCTCATGCCTGAGACACGGAGTCGGTTACATTTCGTGGCTATCACGATAGACTTGAAGAAGTAGCGTACATCGCCACCCTCCGTGTAGCGATACCGTACCAACTGTTTCTTGCGCCAGCGATAAAGGGTGGACTCTGAAACATTCAGAGTCCCGATAAGATCTTTGGTTGTCATCTCCAGCTCGTCATCTATATCTTGGATAAGATGAGAAGTGCGCTCAACATACCGCTCTATTCGGTTGAGCCTGTCTATCAGTTCCTGATAGGCTTGGCTTTCTACTGCGATTATTTCCATCAGCCTTTATAATTTGGTTTGTAAAATAATGTGTTGCGGCCCAAGCTCCTTTACAAGATCTATAATTCTGTCGTAGGATTCCTTGTCAAACACTTCGATACTCATCTGAGCGAGTGGAAGCGGTCTTGCCTGTTGTCTTTGTGCAATAGATGCAAGCAGGTCGAGTTCATCCCATCCCAATACCTTGGCATAACTGTAAGTTTGTGAGGTGGTCATCGACACAGCTCCAGTTTCCCATCGTGAAATGGTACTTGAGCTAACATTCAGTTTTCCAGCGACATACTCTTGTGAGTAACCTTCAAGCTCTCGCTTTTCCTTTAGGGTTTTGTGCAACTGTTTCATATGTATAAAGTTACAAAGACACCTAAATTTGAGCAACCCGCTACATTCAAATGTTTACACCCCATGCAAGGTGGCTTGCATTAGGTGCAGATGAATATGATGAGCGATGTCGGCATGGGATGATTTAATTGGTTTGTTTTCTATAATTCATAAACGGAAATACATTGTAAGAACAATCATTCCAGAACAAAATCAAATAATTTTGAGAAAATCCCTCCAGTGCAAGGTGCAAGTCCCCTTATATATAGGGGCTTGCACCTTGCACAGGAAAGTGTAGCAGTAAAATTTCTAAATATTTATGGCACAAAGATTTGGAGGTTAGTACAATTTTATATACCTTTGTACTCAAGAAAAGAGAGCAGTTGTGCTTTCATAAGGTAGTCAGAATGGTAGTCATTAGGCGGTCAAAATACTGCTACAAAAATGCTACACTACTGATTTGTCAAAATTGATAGGACATTTAATTACAACGAGTTAGCAGAGTTTGGTTCACAAACCTCTCTCTCCGCAAACAGGGGTGTAAATCAGCAAGTTATGCGATTTGCACCCTTTATTACACCCAAATATTCTATTACAAAAATGCTACACCTTAATGAGGTTGAATTGAGTGTAAGCAGATTTATTATTTTATGTTTGATGAACTGTTGCCACGCTTTGGCAAGCGTTTCACCATTTTGTCGAAATCGCTTTCAAGTTGTGCCATTTCTCTTTGACGATAGATATTGAACTCTCGTTCGGCTTTTTCTATGGCTTCTTGATGCGACACACTGCCCTTACCCTCCAATAATTTGCGTTGTAGGGAAATGATTTGGTTGTCAAGAGCGGCTATCCAGTCTGTCATTCGCATGGGATGTTCTTCAAGGGCTTGAAACTCGGCAAAGTCTAAAAATTGCGACACAAGCAGGTTGAGCCGTTGCAGTTCGTTTTCAGTGAGATAGTTCTTGGCTACTTTTACATCGTCTTTGGTGATATAGTCCCCCTTGAAATTGGTCATGCCCACAAAGGGTTTATCACAGTCCACACGGTCATAGATAATCTCGGCAGCGGTATGCTCGTGTATGGCATAATGCAACTTGTTTTGCACTGTCGCAAAAAAAGTGCGTGTGAGATCGGTGCGTGGATCATAATCCACAGATGTGGCGTAGATATCCGTTACCTGCTGGTAAAAATTGCGTTCCGAAGCCCGAATGTCCCGAATGCGTTGCAGCAACTCTCTGAAATAGCGATTACCGCCTTGCTTCAATCGGTCATCATCCATCGCAAAGCCCTTTTGGATATACTCATGTAGTCGCTCTGTTGCCCAACGGCGGAAGCGTGTCGCTACTTGCGATTGTACTCGATACCCAATAGCTATAATCATATCAAGATTATAGTGGTCAATGTTGCGTTGCACATTGCGATTACCTTCCTGCCGAACTAACAAGTATTTCTTGTGAGTTGCCTCGTCTGCCAATTCCTTGTCGGCATAGATATTCTTGATATGCAGGGCTATATTCTGTTGCGTAGTATCGTAAATCTCGGCCAACTGGCCCTGCGTGAGCCACACATCCTCGTCAGCAAAGCGCACGTTCACCTTTACTAAACCGTTATCATCTTGGTAGATGATGAGGTGCCCTTCATTATTCCTTCCTGTCATTTTTATGAATAAATTATTTTGATTTAAGTATCCATATCACTAAATAAGCTAGGATATACATAGTCATTCTCCTTCTTTTTAGATTTACGATGGTGTATCACCTCTTGAGGAACTCCATTTATAGACATATTATTAACCTCAATAACTTCATATTCTGAGGTTACCACCTCTCCGTCTCCATTTATTTTCTGTTTTTCTATCAATAGACAATTTATTATACTTCCATTGGAAAATGATATTTTCCGGGAATATACATCATTTTGAAACTCTTGATCGGACATTCTAAATGAAATATCTTTTTTCTTATATATTCCTCTCCACTTTCTCTTGCTTCGCTTAAGGATTGGAGCAACTATCTCAATCATAGCCTCTGTGTGTTCTACGGGATCTACATCTGAAGAATCAATTTGGTAAGATGAAAAATGTTCCTTCGATACTGTCCCTTCCCAAATATTTCTTTCCCTCAGAGGATGGTCTTTCTGCTCAAAGCTAATTTTTTCAAGATCTTTATAATTAATAAGTTTTTGGTAGTAGTTAGAACGCTTTACACGAATTGCCGTATCAGCGTGTTGCGTTTGAAAGTTTCTGCTTCTCCCCTTTAATTCTGCTATTTCTGCTTCTAAAATGAGTTTTTCTTTTTCATTACGTAAAACCTCTAACTCTTTAACTTCAGGAGACTTCAAATACTCTTCAATCTGATGTTTGATAAGTTCTCCTATTGCTTCTGATGGAGCTGAACTCAAGATATTTCCTACAATTGTGACAATTAAAGGAATTGCGACTAAAGACAAACCATTTGTTTTCAACCAAGTTTTTATTCCACCTTCCACTAAAGGAAAAGTTTCTATACTGATTGTAACTCCGAATTGCTTTGCAATATATTCAATTAGTCCCAATAATTCCTGCTGACAGGTATAAAAGACTTTTGCATCCATTGAATGGTTGTCATTGGCAAGCCAATAATGAATCTCAAGAATATTTGCATCTAATTGCTTAATATCTTCCATAACTAATACTTAGCTTATGTAT